>Ga0080006_1145357_pt1 | contig 13826 bp, 10 predicted proteins | sample RS3BMetagenome_FD_69209 | JGI IMG/M metagenome (GOLD analysis project Ga0080006, IMG submission 69209) | Ferric oxide microbial mat and aquatic microbial communities from Rainbow Spring, Yellowstone National Park, USA - RS3B (SPADES... ...
ACAAACAAGGAGTACGGATGTTGTTAGATAGGTTGGGGCATCGGGTTTCAAACCCTCTAAGGTTAGCTACAAACTCTGCTTTTTCCTCTGCCCTAACTGCCCTATTATAGGGTTTCAAACCCTCTAAGGTTAGCTACAAACTATACTGGGCTAAAGAGTTGATAGAAAGAAAACGTGGTTTCAAACCCTCTAAGGTTAGCTACAAACGCCTTGCTCTCTGCCCAACCTTCCCCTTCCTCTTTGAGTTTCAAACCCTCTAAGGTTAGCTACAAACGCCCCGTTGATAAATTAATGGCAAAAATGTATTGTTTAGTTTCAAACCCTCTAAGGTTAGCTACAAACGTTGGGCAACCTCATTGTGAATTTGATCGCTAGTCCCATGTTTCAAACCCTCTAAGGTTAGCTACAAACATGAGGAGGTGGATAGGGAAGCCGCGCTGCGGGTATGTTTCAAACCCTCTAAGGTTAGCTACAAACAGCCCGGGAATCCACTGCTTTTGGCTTGGGTAGTATGGTTTCAAACCCTCTAAGGTTAGCTACAAACGGATGGCGGCGTACATGACTGTGCGGAGGGTGCCTAAAGTTTCAAACCCTCTAAGGTTAGCTACAAACACTGCAGCGTCTAGCCATAAAATCTCTGCACTATACGTTTCAAACCCTCTAAGGTTAGCTACAAACTGAGTGATCCACTAATCATTTAGTGAGTGTCTCACTTGTTTCAAACCCTCTAAGGTTAGCTACAAACGGCTCATGCTGCTATGTGTTTTCCTCGTTAAAAACTTTTCCACTGTGTCGGCAGTGACTCCTCCTCATAAACCCTCCTTTCACTGCCGAATTTTTATCATTTAATTCTAAATAGGAAAAATGCTACTATGATATTGAGCTGTAATTCTTATGTTATTTTCAGAAATTATTTTTGACTAGGATTCAAACAGATCACCGTTTCATTTCTTTTTGGTTTATATAATTTATTTATATTGGTGTTTTGCTCTAATAATTGGTTGTGTTATTTCTTCTAATCTTACCACAAGAGCGATTCCTCGGTTTCCTTTACTGTAAAGCCCTTAATGCTGTCATATATATCGGCATTCGCCAGGTAAAGATCCAATCTCTCATCATACTCAAGCTCCGGTTTCTGCCATACCTTAACGGTGAACTCCTCGACATTAGCCCTCCACTTCCTCACTGCAGCACTTCTTTCATATCCTCTGGTCCGCATTGCACTCCTAAGCCCGTTGAGGTTCTCCATAGCTTTATTATTCTGTAGGATTAACACAGCATACTTAGGCTCTTCCTTTATTAAGGAGAACTCCAACTTATCGTAGTCAAGGCTCTTTACGTGATCGATTACATCAATGGATTGATGTTCCAAATCTCTTATCTTCTCAAGCTCTTCATAATATGAATCCAGCATTTTACGAAAATCTTTTTCCTCAAAGCTTTCCTTGATTATTTTTAAAGTGACCTGCTCTGTAAACTTTCCATATATTAGAGAGAAATCTGTTGGTTTATCCTCCCTTCTAATCCGTCTAATGAATGCTTCTCCCTTAGCCAACCTAGAATTTCTATTGCACCTGCCTGCAGCTTGAATTACTGAGTCTAGAGGACCTAGATCCCTAAATACCTTGGAGAAATCAAGGTCCACGCCGGCCTCCACTACCTGGGTAGTCACTAGAACAAAGGGGTCTCCTTTTCTTAACATTTCTTTCATTTTATTTATTCTGTTTCGTCTATCGTATGGTGTAATATGTGTGGATAAGAATTGAATTGGAATCTCACTCCGTAAAAGTTCATCAGCCACTCTCTCGGCTGATGCTATAGTGTTCAGCTCAACCATAATACTTTCGTTTCCTTTCCATATATCTACCACCTCTTTCGCCAGCTCCTCCGGTGTTACAATTTTGTCTCGGTAATTTACCCTAACCCGGTTTGGTTCTCTTCCATATAGAGGATCAATTATATTACCTGACTCTGGTCTTAACAATTTAGGCACTGTAGCACTCATCAAAATGAACTTTATGTCCAATGTCTCGGAAGCCTCCTTAAGTGCTTCCTTAATTATATTCCATTTCTCTGCAGGTAATGCTTGCACCTCGTCTAATATTACTACAGATCCATAGAGGCTATGGAGCCTTTTTATATCTCTGTTCCTGTGGGACAGGAAAGAAGCGAGGAGTCCCTCGAACGTAGTCACTATCATGGGATAATCCCAGGACTCAGCTAGGAGTAGGATATCCTCCACACTGACGTTCTCGTCGCTATTAGGATCTGGAAAAGCCATATGATGGAACTTGAGTACTTGATCTGGATATATTGAATCAACTATGTCATAGGTCTGCTCCACTATGCTGATGAAGGGCAAACTATATATCACTCTCCTTCCTTCTTTCACGGCGGCAAGTATCCCGGCCAGGGTCTTCCCAGTTCCAGTCGGCGAGATTATCCCGGCAATCCTTCCTTCGAGTTTCCAATTAAGGACTGCATAGTAAAGCATATCTCTGAGGTCCTTCATATTGCCGTTAGGCAAATTATCGTGAAACTCCATGACCCGCTCTAAGGGTAATGATATAGAAGTAGAGAATGGATTATTTGAGGCACTATGTTTATCTGCATCTATTAAACAAGAGAATAGGAGAGCACCATTAAAGTAATCCCTCCAATTATGGAATTCTTGCAACAATTTCATTGTGGTTTGCCAAGCATTACTAACTGTATTATCCAGATCCATGTCAAGCTTCGGTGGAAAGCGGAGAGACTTGACGTCGCTGGCATTATTCCTTATTTGTTCATATTGCATCCGTAGGCATTCATCTTCGCCATCCATGAGTCCCCTCAACCAATTCTTCATGGTCTTGAGTCCCAATAGTCTTCCATGGTGGGACTTAACCGCGCTCATCACGAGGAAAGAGGTGAGGTCATCCAATCCCTCCCTCGTAGCTGTGTTAAACGCATAGAGGGCGGATATTGATGCATGGGAGGAGCACCTCATTTTTCTTCCACTGTTTAGATGCTCCTGAAAGAATGATGTGAACTTACCGATATCATGATGGGATCCAGCAATGTAAGCCGCCTTCTTCAAGTGAGACGGAGCAAGAGCCTCAGCATTATCCCCAACCTCACGCAAATGATCGATCAACAATTTATCTGGATGAGATTTGAAATCCATGAATAATTATTCATAGATAACTATAAATGCCTTTCGATGGCGCTAAAGCAATACATACCCTAGATGCAGAGGTTAGTGCCAACTTAAGGTTATCCAGCCCCAGAGGGGGATATTGATGAAAAGCAAAAATTTGTATCATTAAATTACCGTAGAAAATTAGGCCAGAGAGAAAAACGTAGAAGGATAAGAGTATGGATTTTAATGACTATTTTTATTGCTACCCTATAGGGATTAAAGATTTCATGCATACATTGCTGTGACTTCAGTTCCAAACACCCTAAACTATTTATGTATAACCATAAATAGGTTGCGATGCGCAGTGGTATATGTCATATTAGTATACGATATAGATGAATCCCGCGTAGCCAAGGTGCTCAATACTTGTAGGAAGTATTTGATATGGGTTCAGAGATCCGTTTTTGAAGGTGACATAACGGAAGGTAATCTTAACCTGCTTTCTGATGAATTAAAGAGGATAATAAAGATGAATGATGTAATCACGATTTATATGACTCCCACTGGAAAAAACATCAAAAGAATTGAAATAGGGAGCAATTCAAGAAAGGAAGATAACTTTCTATAACCCTTTCTTGCTATTAGCCATAACTTAATCAAACCACGATGCAATATTTAAAGCCAGTGTTTTAGCTTTCTTCATATTCATCAAATGGTCTTTTTCAATTATTGCTTTTAATCATAGAAAAAGATATTGTCTTTCCCCGCACTTGACTCCCTTAGCTTCTCCCTCAACATGTAATGGCATTGCGTTTAACTCGATGAAATACGTCGACAGTGGACCACTATGTCTTCCCTCATCGAATGTCCTGGGAACCATATCTTCGATTGCCACCTTTATGTTAGACTCTATGCGTGGTTTTAAAGATACCACGGAATTTACCTTACCATTAATAACATTTATTTCGTCGCACTCGACTTTCTCTACATAATCAACATAGCCAAGCATATTGGCGGCGCCCAAGGAGATGGGATAAGCGGGAGCCTTAAGGCTCTTTTCCATGGTATCATCGAATGGATAAACCAATACCTCATATTCAAGAAAAGATTGCTCCCCAGATGGAACCACGAACTCCCTCGCAGTTGGAACTCTCTGCTTTAGCCCCCTAAGTGTTGTAACGCTCACCTCATCAGTATCCAGGTAATTCTCCCCAAACATTATTTTCCGCAGTCCAGTCAGTGGCGCCACCGAGTATTGATACTTATCCAATTTCTCGTAGTAGGAGTCCCTCTTCAGTCCCATGGCTGCAGCTATAATGCCCATAACAGTGGTTCTTGGCGGGAAATAATATGTGAGAGAAGTAGAATTGGAGAACACCTTTCTGAAGTGAGCCATTGCGCCCCCAATGCGAAACGTGAGAACAATCATTTAGTAACTCCCTTCAAATTTATTTGATATCAACTTTGCAAGTTTTATTCTTGTCGTTGCAAATTTTCGCAACGCCATCGCAGAATCCCCTGAACTCATCAGAACATTTGGCAATTACCTTAACTACCTCGGTTTGCTCGATCAACTTTAATAAATTATCCATTTTTAATTCTAGGTCGAAGAATTCCCGTATATTATCCTTCTTTTCCTTCACAGAAATGAACCGTCTTAAGTCCCCTTTCATTGACTCAGGAGATGAATATTCCATCCTGAGATAGAGGAGGGGTCTTTGTCCAATTTTACTTCTTGTCACACTCTCAGTTATCAGGGACTTCCAGAGGGATTCATCTAATTCACTAAGATCTTCTTCGGATGCGCCGGTGATCTCAGCCCTCTTGGCGCTGACAGCACCATAGAAAGCTATTAGAGAGTAATAAACTCGGTAGTCCTTCCCTATGTTTCCATATCCTGTGTCCCGTCCTGATAAGATTGATGTAATTGTTCGAGAGTCCACTAGATCTACCTTATGCAATGAGTACCCCCACGTGAACTGCACGGGCCCCGTGTAGGATGTAGATCTGCCCTTTGATTCTGTACCCTTCTCGGGGATGGTGGCACCGAATAGTCTAGCATCAATGCACTTCTTGAGAACATCCTCCGGCTTTCCTATTTTCTTTAGCCTCTCAGTGGCATCCACATTCCTGCCATCTAACTTTGTTACCCATATATTGTCCTCCCCCTTCTGCGAAATCATGTAATCGCGGAAATATCGTTTCAATCTTACGTCACTGACCAAATTTCTCCTCATCTTTGGATCCATCCTGGGTCTGTTTTCGTCGTCAGGATCCCCATTGGGGTTAGTAAGCTTAGCCTCATATATGAATAGAATTTCAGAGTTGTTCTGTATTTTACTCATTATCTTCACCCTCATCATTAGCTTCTCCAGACCTAATTAAATTCAAGGTCTTCCAAGAATACCCGGAAAGTATCCAGAAAACATTCTCCTCAGCAGAATTCAAGGAGTTAGGATCCTCATTGATTAAAGAAATGGCTTCCCCAAGAAGTTCCTCATTGAATGTAAGTATATCATAATTTCTCAAGGACTCCATGAGTCGCGAGGCATATACTTTGACTTCAGATATGTCCATACCCTCGAAATCCAGTCTGTCCAGAATTGACTTCTTCCTATCTCCCTTCTTATATTGAACAGAACCCACGCTTGCCGTCACGACGCCCAATAGAAATAGTCCCTTTCGTCCCTTAGCCAGCCCCAACTTATCTGCGTATTCCTTTGGATCTGTTAATTTACTCGCCTCACCCATCATGGATTGAACTGACACGCGATTTAATTCCAGAAGCATCTTTATAAATCCAGTGGCTAAGAGAGATGCTTCTTCCAAAGTAAGCCTAGAGGAGAGAGAGTTCTGACATGTATCTGTCCTAATGCATTTAATCTCTTTAAGGAATGAAGAGTACACGTAAATGAGGTCTATTGGATGTCCCTCCATTATTGAGGACATTATATTCAAGAATTGAGTAGCGATGATCCCTCTCGATGTTTCCATCACTGGAGTGATTGCGTAAAGGGAAGGAACATTCAAAGATTTGCCCGTCAACTCCTTTATATCAAGCCTCCCTTCGACATTTTTTGCTGCTCTCCGTATTTCCATTAGCCTAGGGATTGTGACATCATACATAACCTTTGATACGGCGAACTTGGATTTCTGAGCACCTCCCCACACGAGGGTAACGCTATATATCCAGTCTTGGAACTCAGCTTCATCCCTTATTTCCTTCTCGGCTTCATCCAATTCTTTGAAGGAAACTAGCCATCCTTCTTCCTCCATTTTTATTCTGTCCAGAACGCTTTTATTGCTCTTCTCCGATAGGGAGGGAATTACGTAAACGTTCAATTTTCCAACTCTAACTTTCATATTATCCATGACGTAATTATTGCCCAGTATCAATAAGTTTTTGCAATAGTTACATATAACATGGGTTTTCAATCTATTCTCTGGGGAATCGCTTATGTATGAAGTGAAGCCCTTCTTGTCCGTGATGTAGATTTTCAAGAGAGTTCCGCCAGGATAACCGGGGTCATCTATAGAGGTTAAGCGGCCACAAAGTTGACACTTTACCTCTCCATTATTATCCTCCTGCTTCACTAAGAAGTATTCCTTATATTCTTGCATCTTCGCCAACTCATATTTTTCTCCTTGATCAATTACTATAATGCTGAATAAAACTGCAGTTTTAAAACGATCCGGTTCGACCTTATCCTTCCAATGTTCTGGGGAATACCATTGTGTCACCTTTTTCAGCTTATCTCCCACAACCGGAATTTTTTGCCCAGCGTGTAATATCCATTTATTGGACGAAATTAGATTCCCTTTATCGTCAAACCCTAGTATGTACTTCAAAGATGTAGTGGTCAACCTATCCATGGGTTTATTTGCATCACTGTTTCCCATGAAATTCCACTCGTGAGGAGTATTTTCGGTGAACTCGCGATCCTCGAATACAACCTCTTTCTTATCGTTATCAAAAATCACTAGCCTGAATGTATGAGGCCCTTTCCCCTTTGGTTTCACGTCTTTTGTCTGCAGTGATTTCCCAGACCCTTTCTGGAGCTCACCTATTTTTCTGAGCGATTTAAGCATTTATAGATTGCCTAAAACAGCATTAAATTTGTTTTGTAAATTTATATAATTATTTGATTTTCCATAATCTAGCGTATCAGGAAGGGGGAGTATTCTACATCACCGGATAGATGCCTTTCCACTTTATATAGTTCCATTCTTATCACCCTTGAGTAGGATATCTTCCTCTTTTTCACTGTTATTGTGGACGATAGTTTTCTATCAATTGCAGACAACACGGTCTTGAGTCCCTTCTGAGTCAGCCTTAGTCCTGCGGTGAGATCCTCGAAGTCATCCTTGGAAATCTCTCGCCTATTTATCATGGAGATCAATAGTCTATCCACAATGATGGGTCTAAAAACCTCTGCCACGTCGAGGTTTAATGAGAATCTCCTGAAGTTGGTGGAGTGAAGAAAACCAATCCTGGGATCCAAGTGTGTTTGGTATATCTCATCCAAGACAGCTGTGTAGAGAATCATATTCATCAAACTCATGAGGGAATTACCCATATTCTCCGGCGGTCTTCTTGTCCTCCTAACCAGCTTGAAATCTTGGGGAAGTATCTTATCCATGCACTCAAAGTAAAAACTTCTTGCGCTCCCCTCAACTCCCATCACTGAATCCACGTCCTCTGCCTGCAGCTTTAAGTAACTCCTTAACTGAACGGACTCCTCTCCAAGCCCGTTCTCTCTGAGCACTGTAGCCATGTTCTTGATTGCGCCCTCAACGAACTTCCTTGCCAGTCTCACCCTCTCTCCTGGATCCAGATATGCTTGGACTTGCCTCAGAACCATAAAGCCTGATGCATTAAAAAGCCGTGGGTAAAACGTGCCCAGATAATGTCTCCCGAAGAAGTGAACGGGAATGTGGTTCTTGCTTAGGAACTGAAGAAGCCGCTTATTAAGTCTCACCTCCCCGAAAATATATATCGACTTAATGGTAGTTATTGGGACATACTTGGTTCCATCCTTGGTCACCAAAGAGAGCGTGTTATTCTTCCGCTTCAAGGTTCCACTGGTTAAAATGAAGAGCCTCTTCATGGATAGAATTGATTAGGGCATTTAAATCCCTTACCTCAATATTAATAAATAACGAATTGCTAAAAAAGAATGCAAGTCTGGATCTGACCTCCTCCCCGCCCAGGACGGTAGACCCAAAATCCGATTAGCAAAAAATAATTTTTATCTATTGTTAGTAATTTATAAGAAGTTAATGAAATATATTTCTATGAAGATTAACTGAGAAATATCATTAAAAATGAGAAAATGATAACATGGACGGAACGCTCGGGGCAATTCAGGACTCCTTTGCGAATTGTAATATCTCTGTTGATTTGGACTTATTCATATTCAATTGAGGAATTACTGAATATATTTGATCATTTCACGAAGAAATAAGGGATCTTGTAATATTATTACAAGAATGAGATAACAGGTCGAGAGGTTGTAGTTGACGACTATGGCCCGGGCGATCCGGTCCTCCAGGGGGAGTGGCACTCGCCGAACCTCCTCCTCTCCAGGAGGGAGTTGAAGGACTGGTCGGGTTGTTGGACCTGAGGAGGGGCCAGAGCTCCCTGGGGGCAAAGAGGTAGGAGAGGAGTGGAGAGCCCCTATGCTAAAAAACTACTAATAACGATTTTGTCATACGGACGTCTGTCATACAAACTCATTCTAAAGAGGCTTTTACTAATACTAATCTGAGTCACAGAGACACTTCAGATACGTTAAATGAGACTCATACAAATTCTTTCGTCTCACAACTCAATAATCCTAATGTCTCACAATTGTATGACATGGATTATATCAATATCCAGAAACTTTTACAGAGGATAAAAATGCCATATAGATCTTTCAAACGTAAAGATGCAAAAATAGAGCTTAGAGTAGATGAAGATACTAAGTTAGCCTGGGACTTAATTGTAGGACACGATGGAAGACTATTAGAGATGATATAGGCCTAGTATAATTTCTCTAATCGAAAGTTGTGCAATATATAAGGGCTTAATCAAACCAGAAGAAGGAGTTTTACAGAACAATAATATGGTAATATTTCAGCCTCAAATACATGTAACGGTAAAGGAAGAACCTAAAGAGGAAAAGCGTAAAGAGGAGTTATAAGATAAAGAACTATATCTAGTTAAGTCTTATAGCTCAGATAAGCCAAATGATATATCTATTCTTGAAATTCTCATAAGGCTACTTAAAACACATTACCCGTAATTAAGACTAAGAACCATCAATTATTTAAAAGCTGGACAATACTATTTATGAATAATGACTAAAATACTTGTAGCGACAGATATCCATGTGCCATCACCTTACTTAGCTACAATATTAGAGGGAATAAAACTAGTAAAACCTGATGCACTTATAATTTCTGGAGACCTGAGTGTAGATGGAAAGCTGGGAGATATTGAAAAACTTTTCATAAAGTTAAAGAAAGCTAATCAGAAAATGAGAATAATTATAGTTTTAGGAAACCATGACTTATGGATACACGAGAAAGACATGGACAGCATTAGTAAGTTAGAAAGAATAAATAAACTATGTGAAAAATATAACGTAGAACTATTAGATACTATAAATAGGATAGAGTTAGGGGATTACGACGTTGTTGGTAATGTAGGTTGGTACGATTATTCTTTTGCCCCTGGTTATACTAATTTCGATTATGAAAACTGTAATCCCTACGGATTTAGTAAGGAGTATATAAAGAGTAATTGCATTTATCTTAATACTATAAGTCAGTGCTCATGCCCTGATTGGCATAACGACTGTATATATACAAAGCTCGAATCAAGAAGTTTTGCTAAGATAAATAAAGAGAAGATGGAAAGGAATATAAGGGGAAGGCAAACCATAATAGTCACACATCACGCACCATTTAAGGAATTGATTAAAGAATATTCATTCTTTAACGCTTATGATGGACAAGACTTATCTAATATAATCTTTAATTCTAACAAAAAGATAGTCTACTACATTTACGGGCATCTCCATGAAAATTCAGCAGCTCCTAAAATGACAATAAACGGAATTACTTTCATAAACACCTATACATTTCAGTTCAAGCTTAAGGATTACATACAAAACGCTTTATTAAATCTCTAAACTTAATCACTTCCATGTTATTAACTGTTCCTTACAGCAAGATAGTTAAAAAATTATAAACTGAATTTTGGTTAGAATATTTGAGGCGATGAAAGAAATTATAGTATGATGGGGGCTTAATAGGTGTATTCCCCCTGATAGTGATGCATCTCGGCTTAATGTTTAAAAATAAGTGTTACATATTAAGTGTTGGAGTCACGTTCAGATTTTTAGCGATTCTATTTACGATAGTATTTTGGAAAAAATATAACATACATATAGAGTTGAACTTTCCGAATTGTAATATCTCAGTTGATTTGGGCTTATCCAATGAAGAAATATTCCAGTCCTCATCTCTCCTGCACAGGACGGGCAACCTCAGCACGATCCACTCCAGCCCGTACACTACTCCCCCGGAGGGAGTCGTTGAACCCCTCAGTAGTCTGTACTTGGCATAACCCTCCCTCCTCATCTCCTCCCCCCTAGCGTACCTGGGTGAGGGCCTCTCCGCCTCCTCCAAGGCCATCCTCTCAACCTCAGCGATCGTTCCGTTTAATAAGGCGTCCTCCCCAAGTAACCTGGGGATGAGCTGGGTCATGGCGTGGTGAATTAGGGTTTGCATGATATGACCCCGCGGTCGTCCACTATTGGCCTTGCTTATATTAGGATCAATTAAGCAACTATCATTCTATAGAAACAAATAGAAATCGCAAAGGATCCCTGAATTGCCCTGATATCACTTAAACATATGAAAAACTAACGATAGAGATATTAAAGAAAGAAGTGCATGTTATGCATTAAAAGACTTAGTTTTATACAACAGTTATGGGAATCTTAGGGAGGTAATACGAAAAAGCCGGTATTGTGAGAAGTTTTTCGACGTCGTCCCGCTGAAAAGGTGCGGAAAGGGACAGATCGAGTTCACTAGGGAGAGGCTGGTCAAGGCGGTAAACAGGCTGGGAGTGGTCAGGGAGGGACTGATGAACCTCTCCTCTATGCTGGCTATTGACACCACGGCGTAGTCCTCCTTGACACCTGAGACTACACCGTAAACGTACTTAGCCTTCTTGTTTCAAACCCTCTAAGGTTAGCTACAAACCTCTTATTCTTTTTTCAATTTTATTTTGCAAATAGTCATTTCAAACCCTCTAAGGTTAGCTACAAAAAACTTTATGCTAAGCTCTAATAGTCTGTCCACTGATCTATTTCAAACCCTCTAAGGTTAGCTACAAAATTCAATGCATTCCTTAGGCATTTTATCAGCATGCTTATATTTCAAACCCTCTAAGGTTAGCTACAAAAAAGGTCACGGTAACTTATTTAGGCGTAAGCAACACATTTCAAACCCTCTAAGGTTAGCTACAAAACTAGTGAAGAGGCTTCTAGCGAAGGTAGTGACGCCAAAATTTCAAACCCTCTAAGGTTAGCTACAAAATCCTAGAAGGTGGCTCGAGCTCGGTTGGCGTGTTTGGTTTCAAACCCTCTAAGGTTAGCTACAAAAAAGCACCCGTTAAAGGTGCTCCCACTACGGCTTATGGTTTCAAACCCTCTAAGGTTAGCTACAAAACTGACACTATCCATTATATCCCTTAGGTCGTCCAAGAAGTTTCAAACCCTCTAAGGTTAGCTACAAAATTTAGATTAGTATTTGAAAGAATAGATGATAATGATTGTTTCAAACCCTCTAAGGTTAGCTACAAAAAGTGATATAATCACTAAAGTGGATAATGAAAGAAATATGTTTCAAACCCTCTAAGGTTAGCTACAAAAGTCATACATATCAATTACGGCATATTCAAATCTCTTGTTTCAAACCCTCTAAGGTTAGCTACAAAAACAATATGAGGAGTAGCTTCGCATCATCGAGTCCAAGTTTCAAACCCTCTAAGGTTAGCTACAAAAGGGCTCCAATGATTAGGCCCATCGCCACTACGAAGGGTTTCAAACCCTCTAAGGTTAGCTACAAAAATTTCCCAAGCAAGGTCTCGGCGTATCCCTACATATAGTTTCAAACCCTCTAAGGTTAGCTACAAAATCTGTGAATATCTCACTTTAAGGCCTGTGAGTGATCCAGTTTCAAACCCTCTAAGGTTAGCTACAAAAGGCGTGAAAATAAAGGACAGTGTCATGGAATTTATGCGTTTCAAACCCTCTAAGGTTAGCTACAAAAATGCCGGTCGCTGCAGCTACTTCGATATAGGCTTTAGGTTTCAAACCCTCTAAGGTTAGCTACAAAAATGCCGGTCGCTGCAGCTACTTCGATATAGGCTTTAGGTTTCAAACCCTCTAAGGTTAGCTACAAAAGTATCTTTTAAAGGATGTAGCGGTGATGTATAGCAGGTTTCAAACCCTCTAAGGTTAGCTACAAAAGTTATATGGAATATGGGCAATAAAGTAAAAATGGATTGTTTCAAACCCTCTAAGGTTAGCTACAAAATCAAGGAAAAAGGGAAAGATTGGGCAAAGGGCAAGGCGTTTCAAACCCTCTAAGGTTAGCTACAAAATTTGGATTCTGTCCTGCTTGAACGTTTTGGATTTGGGCGTTTCAAACCCTCTAAGGTTAGCTACAAAAGTGTGGTCGTGGATAAAGTATAAACCCCTGCAGCCGGTTTCAAACCCTCTAAGGTTAGCTACAAAACATATGCTGAGAATGGCAGTGAGACTGGGGAACTTGTGTTTCAAACCCTCTAAGGTTAGCTACAAAATATCGCTGGCAATTAATTCAAATTGCTCCACTACCTGTTTCAAACCCTCTAAGGTTAGCTACAAAAGAGATGAAAGGTTTGTTGAACCTGATAGCTCAATGGAGTTTCAAACCCTCTAAGGTTAGCTACAAAAAGACTTATGAAAATAAACAAGGATGCTGGGAGGTTCCAGTTTCAAACCCTCTAAGGTTAGCTACAAAAGCGGGACGGCATTGAGCCATCCTCCCTCAATTTACGTTTCAAACCCTCTAAGGTTAGCTACAAAAACGCAGCCTCATTCGGTATGGGTATTTCCTTGTCATGAGTTTCAAACCCTCTAAGGTTAGCTACAAAAAGTAAAGTAATCACTCTTCTCTTCTTTTGTTCCAAAAGTTTCAAACCCTCTAAGGTTAGCTACAAAATATAGAAATACGTGGTCAGAATCATGGCGAGAAAATGTTTCAAACCCTCTAAGGTTAGCTACAAAACTAGCCTCCTCATTAGTTTCATTACTTTCTTCCTCTGTTTCAAACCCTCTAAGGTTAGCTACAAAATATAATGCGTGAATATGAAAAAGAACTAATCCATGTGTTTCAAACCCTCTAAGGTTAGCTACAAAAATGAGCGCAGTGATTATGCGAGCCATGTTAGAATCACGTTTCAAACCTGGTGTAAGATTTCTCTTAAACTAAGCCAAATGAGATGCGAGCCATGTTAGAATCACGTTTCAAACCCTCTAAGGTTAGCTACAAAAAAGGCTCATGTTGCTATGTGTTTTCCTCGTTAAAAACTTTTCCACTGTGTCGGCAGTGACTCCTCCTCATAAACCCTCCTTTCACTGCCGAATTTTTATCATTTAATTCT
>Ga0080006_1148240_pt1 | contig 13819 bp, 12 predicted proteins | sample RS3BMetagenome_FD_69209 | JGI IMG/M metagenome (GOLD analysis project Ga0080006, IMG submission 69209) | Ferric oxide microbial mat and aquatic microbial communities from Rainbow Spring, Yellowstone National Park, USA - RS3B (SPADES... ...
TCCGCCAATGCTGCACTCGCGCTCATCATGGTCACGCTCGGGCCGATCGAACACGTCCTTCCCCATGAGCGTCGGTCCACCACGGATCCCTGAATTCACCCACATGCATGCCGGGAGACTCTTTTTTCGGCTCCTCGCTAGATCGTGTGGATTTGGGGTAGTGGCAGCTTCCCGGCGATGAGGTAGATGATGGTGATCATCTTGGCCTTGGAACGGTAGCCACGAGCCCTCCGTTTGGCCGCCTGGACGAGCGAGTTCGTTCCCTCCAAGAGTCCGTTGGAGAGCCGGCTCTGCTGCCAGGCGATGATGCCATCCCAGTGGGCCTCGACCGTGGCGACGAACTCCTTGATGGGCTCGAGGCGTGAGCGCTTGGCTCCGTAGCACCAGCGCTTCAGGTACGCCTCGGCCTCTTCAGGATCCGTCAAGTTGTAGAACTCGTTGAAGTCATCGCGCCAACGGGCAGCACGGGTGGTCTTCAGTTGCATGGAGGGGCGGGTGAGCCAGGCGAGCTTCTCACGCTGCTTGACGGTGAGGTTGGCTTCGTTCTTCAACCAGACGTAGCGAGACCGCTTGAGCTCGGGACGGGTCTTCGACTCGGCACGCCGGACGTGGTCGACCGCTTCGTTGGCCTTGGCGACCACGTGGTAGCGGTCGAAGATGATCTGGGGGCAATGAAGTTCGACCTCAGTCTCGTCCCCTTCGCTTGTTACCGGATCCGCTGGGTCGGCCGTGGCAACCGCTGCACTCGTGGTCACCTCGACTGCCTCGGCAGTGGTGTCTGTCACCTGTGCCTCTGCTTCTTCAGGTTGCTCGGCGAGATACTTGGTGATGCCGCTGATGAAGGCTGGGCTCATGTCACAGCACACCTCTTCTACCTGGGTCTTTGGCGCTCCACCGTGGGCAGTGAGGTCCTCGGCGAAGGCCTTGACCGTCTCTGCATCCTTCCCCGGGGTAGCGAACATCACCCGGCGTGTCTCTAGATCCATGAACAGCGACACGTAGTCCTGGCCACGGCGGGCCGAGGTCTCGTCACAGCCGACCTTGGTAACTCCCGAGAAGTCGAGGCCAGCCCGGGTGACGTTGACGTGGTGCTCGATCACCCGCCAGATGCGGGTGTCGTGTTCACGGGCCATCGCGGCCAGCGGGGCGATCGGCATCTGTTTGGCGAAGGTGAGCATCGCCACCTCCATCAAGAGGGTGAACCCACTCCCCGGTCGGGCCCAGGGCACGGCCACCAGGTGGATGCCGTGTTCACCACAGCTCACTCTCGGCACTCGAGCGATGAGGAACGCCTGGTGCTCGAAGAAGTCCAGATGTCGCCAACGCTTCTCCGCCGTGTCGTGGACCGGACACGCAGACTCCGAACAGCCCTCCATCGGACAGGCGAACCGTGATCCACGCGGGAAGTCCAATCCGATCTCGAGTTTCCCGAGCACGTCGTCGAAGTGCACCGACGTCACCTGCCATGGTGAGGCCAGACCCAACGCGGCTCCAAACATGGTGAACAGACCTTGATCATCCATCAGGCTCGGCTCCCTATCGACCGCTCCGGCCGGGGTGCCAGAGTCAGATCTCAGGGTGCCAGTAACCAGCCGGGGCCTGGGGGACCCACCCACACGAAACAGCGAGGACCCCAAAGATGCGCACGACCGCCTGGGTCGGCGCCTGTCGCAGCTGGTACAAGAACGCGGCAGGTCGGGTCACCAACAACTGGCCCACATGGACGGTGCGCTACTGGTTCGACACGTTGCGCCTGCGGCCCGACGAGCTACGGGTGGCCGTCGGCGACCGGCGACCCTCGACGAGCAGTGGCGGCGCCGCGGACCCTGCTTCCCGCGCCGCGAACGGGACGCCACAGCCGGCCGGGACGCCGGGACCGCTCTCGACATCGGAGCCGGTCCGACCCGCCTGACCCCCGCCGGACGGTGGCGGGTCCGAGCCTAAAGTCGTGCGATGCCTGCCTCGCTGACCCAGGCGTTCGCGCAGACCTGGCCCCCGTTCGTCCTCATCGCGGGACTGCTCCTGGTCGGGGCGGTAGCGGCCTCCGACCGGCTGTTCGAGGCAGCAGGCGCGGCCCTGGCACGGCTGCCGGGCGGGGGGTACTCCCTCTTCCTCTCGCTGATGGCCCTGGTGGTGGTGGTCACCGTGGTCCTCAACCTCGACACCTCGGTGGTGTTCCTCACGCCGATCGTCCTGCACGCCGCCCGGCGGCGGCGGATGGCGGAGACGGCGTTCCTCTACGGGGTGGTCTTCGTGTCCAACGCGGCCTCGCTCCTGCTCCCGGGCTCCAACCTGACCAACCTGCTGGTGATCGACGGTCGGAACGTGGACGGGCGCGCCTTCGCCGCGGGGATGGCCCCGTCGTGGGCGGCCGCCACCGTCGTCACCCTCGTCGTCGTCCTGGTCTGGCGGCGGCGGGACTTCGCCACTCCTCGTGGGTGCGGGCATCCGCCGCCCGGTGGCTCCGACACCGGGGAGCCGCCGGTGATGCCCCGCTGGGGCGCCGGTGCGGTCGGGGTCGCCGTCGCCACGGTGGTGGTGCTGCTGGTGCCCGATCCCGCACTCCCCGTCCTCGGCGTGGGCGTGGGCGTCGCCGTGGCGCAGGTCGTCACCGGACGGATCCCGGTCGGCTCGGTCCGGAGGGCGGCCAACCCGCTCGTCCTCGGCGGGCTCGCGGTGCTGGCCGTCGCGCTCGGCACGCTCTCGCGCCTGTGGGGGGCACCCGGCCGGCTGATGGCGTCCGCCGGTGGCGTGGCCACTTCCGCCCTCGCGGCGGTGTCGTCGTGCCTGGTCAACAACCTGCCGGCGGCCGTCCTCCTCTCCTCCGCCACCCCGGGGCATCCCCGGGCCCTCCTGATCGGGCTCAACCTCGGCCCGAACCTGGCGGTGACCGGCTCCCTGGCGGCGATCTTCTGGCTTCGGGTGGCCCGGGCGGAGGGCGCCCAGCCGACGGTCCGCACCTACAGCGCGGTCGGTCTGGTGCTCGTGCCGCTCTCGGTCGCCGCCGCCCTCGCCGCCCTGGCGGCAGCGTCGCCGGGGGCCGTCTGACCGGGTCGCAACGGTGCCGGTGCGCTGTCGGGCCCCGTCACGACCCGATGTGTCCGGCCGGGATCGAGCCCAGCCTGCCCGCCTGGTAGTCCTCGAACGCCTGGGCCACCTCCTCCCTGGTGTTCATGACGAAGGGGCCGTAGGCGTAGACGGGCTCCCGGATCGGCCGTCCCCCGAGGAGGAGGAGCTCGAGCTGCGACGACCGGGACTCCTGGCCCGCGCTCGCGGCCGCCACCACCGTGTCGCCCGAACCCAGCACGGCCAACTGCCCGGTCTGCACCGGGTGCCGCTCCTCCCCGACCGTTCCCCGGCCCGCCAGGACGTAGACCAGCGCGTTGAAGTCGGTCCGCCACGGGAGGACCAGAGCGGCTCCGGGGCTCACCGACGCGTGGACCATCGCCATCGGCGAGTGGGTCGCGCCGGGACCGGCGTGCCCGGCCAGGTCCCCGGCGATCAGCCGCACGAGGGCACCCCCGTCCGGCGTGGTGAGGAGGGTGACCCGGCCGGCGCCGATGTCCTGATAGCAGGGAGGCGTCATCTTCTCCGCCCGGGGGAGGTTCACCCAGAGCTGGATCCCGTGGAACAGCCCGCCGCTTGCGACCAGCTCCTCCGGCGGGCGCTCGATGTGGAGGATCCCCGAGCCGGCGGTCATCCACTGGGTCGCGCCATTGGCAATCGTCCCACCCCCACCGATCGAGTCCTGGTGCTGGAACGTGCCGTCGATCATGTAGGTGACCGTCTCGAAACCGCGGTGGGGGTGCCAGGGGGTCCCTTTGGGCTCGCCGGGTGCGTACTCCACCTCACCCATCTGGTCCATGTGCACGAACGGGTCGAGCAGGGAATGCTCCACGCCGGCGAAAGCCCTTCGCACCGGGAAGCCCTCTCCCTCGAACCCCGCGGGAGCCGTCGTCACCGAGAGCACCGGTCGGGCACGGACCGTTCCGGCCGCGGCCCCCTCCGGCGCGACCACCGTCGGGAGCGACCCCCTGTCATCAACGTCCACTGCAGGCATGGCGAACCTCCTCGGTGGTCCCCGCCCAAGTGGCGGCGACACATCCGTCCCAACAATAGTTGTGATCGCAACATTCCGGGGCACCGTCCCCGCCCTGTCGGGTGACCGGCCGGCACCAACAGGTACGATCGCCGCAGGTACCAGTCAGGAGACCCCCAGTGACCCGGCAACGTGGCGGAGCCACCCGCCGACGCGACCACCGCAGACAGCTCCCCGCCTCGCCCGAGGCGATTGGAAGGATGCTGCGCGAGACCCGGGTCGAGCGCGGTCTCGACCTCGGTACGGTGGAGCGTCAGGTCGGTCTCGCCCCGGGGGTCGTCGGCGCGCTCGAGTCGGGTGCGCTGCGGTCGATCGGCGACCGCGAGGCGGCCGCGGCATGCGTCTCCGTCTACGCCTCCTTCCTCACGCTCGACGGAGACGCCCTCGGTCGGCAGGCAGTCGAGCTGTGGCCACCGGGACCGGCGGGCGGGCCCCCCTTCCCCGATGCCCGGCCGAGGACCGAGATGGCTGGCACCGGCCTGGTCACCTCGGTCAGCGCCGCCCCCGACCACCTGCGGGCCTTCACCCAGACGGGACAGATCCCGCGGGTGGGTGGGGGAGGGACCTCGGTGCCGTTCGGGACGGGATCGTCGGCGTTCGTGGTCAGCCCCGGTCCGCCGACCAGCACCCTCTCGGTCGTCCAGCGCGAGGCGATCCAGGAGTCGAAGCGGGCGAGGCGCAAGGCCCGGCGGCAGCGGCGCGCCCACTGGACCCTCAAGCTGGCGACCTGGGTCGTCGCCCTGCTGGCGGCCGTTGCCGTCGCCGGCGTGGTGGTGCAGCAACGTGATCCCCGGTGGTTCGCGCAGCACCACCTGCTCCGGGTGGCTGCGCCGGGGGGTGCCCCGGTGGCGGCACCGGCTCCGCCCGCCACCCGTGCCCACACCCCGACCCCCGCCGTGGTCGTCCCCACCGGGAACGGAGAGGGAGCCACGTCCGCCGCCTACTCGGTGGCCGCCCGCCGCTTCACCCTCCGGTTGGCCACAACGGCGCCGTGCTGGGTACAGGTCAGCAGCCCGGCATCGATTAACCCGGTCTTCCAGGGCGTCCTCCCCACCGGGTCCACCACGTCCTATCCGACGAACCAGTCCCTCACCGTGCAGGTCGGCGCCTCGGCGGTCCAGCTGGTGGTCGTGGTCGCCGGAAGGCCGGTCTTCACCACCACGCCGTCCAACGCCCCGTTCACCTACAGCTTCACCGCCGCGCCCGCCTCCTGAGGCACGCGCCAGCCCCACCCGGGGTGCCCGCCCCGAGTCCCGTCCTGCTCCGACCGACCCCGGTCTGACCGTCTCCCCATCTCGCCATCTGGTTGTTACATTTCCTCGCTCGTGTAACATCCGCGGGTGGGACCGATCCCACCGGGAGGGGGCACGATGCGGACGGACGGGAGACGGGAGCCACGGGGCGTTCGGTGTCACCGGGGGCAGGGTGCCACAGGGCGCGCCATCGGGCATCGGGGCCGGTCACCCCGGGGCCGCCCCCTCGGCGTGTGCTTGCTCGCCGCCCTCGTCGTCACCACCTCGCTGGCCGCATGCGGCAGCCCGGCCGCGACGGCGAGCGTGCCCGCCGCCACCGCCCGGGCCACGTTCACCGGTCATGGTTCCATCGACTCGGCCTACGTCCTCGGCGCCCGACCCGGGACGACGCTGCTGCTGGCGGACGCCGCCGGGACCGAGGTCGGTCACGGCGTCGCCGACCGGCTCGGCAGCCTGATCGTCCGCAACGTGGCGCCCGGACCGGGGTACACCTTCCGGGCGGTCACCGGCGGAGAGGTGGCGGGGACCCGGCCCTTCCGGGTCCTTTCCACCTCCGACACCCCGCCCGAGAGCTTCTACGCCGACCAGCACATGCACGCGGGGCTCAACTACCTCACCATGCGCGACGGTGTGAAGCTGGCGGCGACCGTACGACTCCCGCCCGGCAAGACGCTGGCGGACGGTCCCTTCCCCACGGTGATCGAGGAGTCGGGGTACGCCATCGCCGCCCCGCACAGCCTGCTCGACGCCGTGCTCCACACCGACGGGGAGACGTTGTCCGATCCCCTGCTCCCCTCGACCGCCACCGCCGTCGGCTCGGTGGTGGCGCCCCTCCTCGGGTTCGCGACGGTCAGCCTCCAGATGCGGGGCACCGGCTGCTCGGGAGGGGCCTTCGACCTGTTCGGGCTCAACACCACCTACGACGGCTACGACTCGGTGGAGATCGTCGCCTCTCAGCCGTGGGTGAAGAACCACAAGGTGGGTATGGTCGGGATCTCGTTCTCCGGGATCTCCCAGATGTTCGTGGCGGGGACCCGCCCACCGGGACTGGCCGCCATTGCACCGATGAGCCTGACCAACGACCTCTACGCCACCGGCTTCCCCGGCGGCATCTTCAACAGCGGGTTCGCCGGGAGCTGGATCGCCCAGCGGATCTCCGACGCCGAGCCGGCCCCCCAGGGCGGTGAGAAGTACGCCAAGGTCCTCATCGCCGACGGCGACAAGCAGTGCCTGGCCGACCAGGCCCTCCACCTCCAGACCCAGAACATCGACTCGCTGCTGGCCACCAACACCCACCGGACCCCGTCGTTGTACGACCCGCGGTCGCCCACCACCTGGGCCCGCAAGGTGACCGTCCCCGTGTTCCTGTCGGGCGCGTTCCAGGACGAGCAGACCGGCGGCCAGTGGCCGGCGATCGTCGGGGCGCTCGCCCACGACCCCCACGTCTGGGTCACCATGGTCAACGGCACCCACGTCGACTCGCTGGGGCCCGGGACCATCACCCGGTGGGTCGAGTTCCTCGACCTCTTCGTCGCCGACGAGGTGCCCCAGGCGTCGCCGGTGCTCCCGACCCTCGCCGGTGCCCTCTACGAGCAGCTGGCCAACGCGCCCTCGGGCCCGGTGGCACCGCTGCAGTACACCGACGAGCCCACCGTCGCCGCCGCCCGCTCCGCCTTCGAGCACCAGGCCCGGGTACGGGTGCTCTTCGACAACGGGGGTGGGAGCGCCGGGCCGGGCGCCATGCAGCCCGTCTGGCACGCCGACTTCGCCTCGTGGCCGCCTCCCCAGGCGACGGCGACCACGCTCCACCTCGGTGCCGGGGGGACCCTCACTGCCGCATCCCCGGGGTCGTCGTCCGTGTCGTTCAAGCCCGACCCTGCGGCGCGACCCGCCACCGACCTGGCCGCGGGGGGAAACCCCTGGGTGGCCCTCCCGCCCTACGACTGGACCCCGGTGACCGGTTCGGACGGACTTGGCTTCATCACCCCGCCGCTCGCCCACGACCTGACCGTGGTCGGACCGGCGAGCCTCGACCTGTGGGTCGAGAGCACCGCATCCGACACCGATCTGCAGGCGACGGTGTCCGAGGTGCGGCCCGACGGAAAGGAGCTCTTCATGAACACCGGGGTCCTGCGGGCCAGCGACCGAGCCCTCGACGCCGGTGCATCGACGCCTACGGATCCGGTGCCCACCTACCTCGCCTCGACGGCACGCCCCCTGCCCGCCGGACGGTTCACCGAGGTCCGCATCCCCATCCTGCCCTTCGCCTACTCGTTCCGGGCGGGCTCGCGCATCCGCGTCACCGTCACCGCCCCCGGCGGGGACCGGCCGGTCTGGTCGTTCGACACCTACCAGACCAAAGGGCTGGTGACCGACACCGTCGGTCTTGGCGGCGCCCACCCCTCCGCCCTGGTCCTGTCGGTCGTCCCCGGGCTCACCCCTCCGGATCCCCAGCCCGCCTGCCCCTCCCTGCGGGGCCAGCCGTGCCGCACCTACGTGCCCGCGGCCAACGGGGGATGAGCGGGCGCCCGGCGCGGCAACGGGTTCCGTGACGGGCGAGAAGACGAGCGTGGCGGATGCCGTGATAGGCGTGGCGGGTGCCGGCGAGCCCCCGTCCAGCGGTCCGGGAAGCATCGTGGCCGGGGACTGGGGGCACCACCCGCCGGACACCCGGGAGCGACTGTTGCTGTCCGCGTCCGACACCCTCGCCCGCCGGGGTATCGACGTCCCGATGACCGACATCGCCGCCGCCGCCGGGGTCACCCGTATGACGCTTTACCGCCAGTTGGGGACCCGGGAGGAGCTGCTGGTGGCGGTGCTCGTCCACGAGGGGTGGCAGGTGGGGGGCCGGCTCGCCTCCATCCTCGACGACCGGACGCGCCCGTTCCCGACCCGCCTGGTGGACGTCGTCGCCGAGGTGGTGTCGGCGGTGCGGAGATCGCCGGTGCTCAGCCTCTTCGTCGAGCGCGTCACCCCCACGCGGGTGGAGGAGCTCGACCGTGACGGCGTGTTCCTCGCCGGCGTCTGGGGGTTCCTCCTCCCGTACTTCGAGGACCCCGATGTCCGCCCTCAGCTCCGGTCCACCCCGGAGCGGAGCGTGGACTGGACCTTGCGCCAGGTCCTCCTGCAGCTCGTGGTGCGCGGTCGGTCGAACCAGAACGAGGACGAGCTGCGAGACGAGCTCATGACGTTCCTCGTCCCCTCGGTCTTCGTCCCCTGCGGAGCCGGCCCGGGTGGCCCGGGCCAGGGCACGGAAGCCGGGGCCCGCTGACGGGAGGCGGGTACGCTCGGACGGTGCCCGACTCCTACGTGCCCGCCGCCGATCGCTACGCAACGATGCCCTACCGTCGTTGCGGGAGGAGCGGCCTCCGGTTGCCGGCCATCTCGCTCGGCCTGTGGCACAACTTCGGAGACGACCGCCCCGTCGACGAGCAGAGGGCCATCCTCCGGAGGGCGTTCGACCTGGGGGTCACCCACTTCGATCTGGCGAACAACTACGGCCCGCCGTACGGCAGCGCGGAGCACAACTTCGGTCGGATCCTGCGGGAGGACTTCGGTGCGTTGCGAGACGAGCTGGTCATCTCCACCAAGGCGGGCTGGGACATGTGGCCCGGACCGTACGGCGACCTCGGATCGCGGAAGTACCTGCTCGCCAGCCTCGACCAGAGCCTCTCCCGGCTCGGGCTCGACTACGTGGACATCTTCTACCATCACCACTTCGACCCCGGGACCCCGCTCGAGGAAACGCTCGGGGCGCTCGACACGGCCGTGCGCGCGGGGAAGGCCCTCTACGTGGGCATCTCGTCCTACTCGGCCGAGCGGACGGCCGAGGCCATCGCCATCCTGGAGGACCTGGGCACCCCCCTGCTCATCCACCAACCGTCCTACTCCCTACTGAACCGGTGGATCGAGGACCGGCTCCTCGACGTCCTCGGTGAGCACGGCGTGGGGTGCATCGCGTTCTCACCGCTCGCCCAGGGGCTGTTGACCGGCCGGTACCTCGAGGGGATCCCCGAAGGATCACGCGCCTCGCGGGACGCCTCGCTCTCGCCCGACATGCTGAACGACCGCAACCTCGGCCGCGTGCGTGCTCTCGCAGAGATCGCCGGACGCCGCGGGCAGACCGTGGCCCAGCTCGCCATCGCGTGGGCGCTGCGGGACCCCAGGATGACCTCGGTGTTGATCGGCGCCAGTAGCGTCGCCCAGCTCGAGGAGAACCTGGCGTCCCTCACCAGCCTCGCGTTCAGCGACGAGGAGCTGGCCGAGATCGACCACCATGCGGTCGAAGGGGGTATCGACCTCTGGCGGGGACCCGCCACCAGCTGAGCCGGCCGGGCCGGCACCGCTCCCGGGACCCGGTCAGCGGGACAGCCACGACAGGCGCTTGGTCCGCGGTTCCGCGCTGCACTGGCAGCGGTCGGCGCGGGGCACGTGGCTGAGCACCTGTTCGACATGGAGTCCACAGCCCTTCCATGAGGGGCGGCCGCACTTCTTGCACTTCACTTCTCTACACATACCCCCGAGGGTATCAGGCCGGATCGCGGCAGGGTGCCCGCCCTCGCCGGACGGGGACACCCGGCCGGGGCGCGGCCAGGACAGCGCCGGGGCAGCCCCCGACGGGCGAGGAGCCGCGTGCCGGTAGGGTGGGGGCCCCGGATCGGGTGCAGAGTGGCGGGCATTGGTCCTCCGGTCGGGTAGCTCCTCTCGGCGGACGGGCGGCGCAATGGTCCGTCGCCGGAGAAGAGCCCGGACCGCCAGGACGACCGGCGACACGGACACGACAACGGCGACACGGACACGACAACGGCGACACGGACACGACAACGGCGACACGGACGCGACGACGAGGACCTGATGGATCGGACCCGCACACGGAGGATGGCGTCGGGTGCCACCTGGCGGCCCGGGTGTTGAGTGGCGACGCGCCCCGGCCGCTCGAAGCCGGACGCAGGCGGACGTTCGCCATCATCAGCCACCCCGACGCCGGGAAGACCACCCTGACCGAAAAGTTCCTCCTGTTCGCCGGAGCGGTGCAGCAGGCCGGATCGGTGACGGCCCGGGCCGGGCGCCGGGCCACGACCTCCGACTGGATGGAGCTCGAGAAGCAACGGGGGATCTCGGTCAGCTCCACCGTGGTGCAGTTCGGTTACCGCGGCCACACCGTCAACCTCCTGGACACCCCCGGCCACCGCGACTTCTCGGAAGACACCTACCGGGTGCTGGCTGCCGCCGATGCCGCGGTGATGGTCCTCGACGTGGCCAAGGGCGTCGAGCCCCAGACGCTCAAACTGTTCGAGGTGTGCCGCTCCAGGCGGCTTCCGGTCCTCACCTTCCTCAACAAGTGCGACCGGCCGGGCCGCGAGCCCCTGGAGCTACTCGACGAGATCGAGCGTCAGATCGGCCTCGCACCCGCCCCGGTCACCTGGCCGGTCGGCGAGCCGGGCGACTTCCGGGGAGTGCTCGACCGCCGGGACGGGAGCTTCGTGCAGTTCACGCGGAGCGCCCACGGCGCCACCGTCACCGACGAGGAGCGGACCGGAGGAGATGAGGCCGCGCTCCGCCACGGCGCCGCTTGGGACCGAGCGGTCGAGGACTGCGCCCTCTTCGACGCCGTGGGCGCGGACGTCGATCCGAAGACGTTCCTGGCCGGGGAGTCCACCCCGCTCTTCGTCGGTTCCGCGCTGACCAACTTCGGGGTCCGACACCTCCTCGACGCCGTGGTCGACCTGGTCCCCGCCCCCGCGCCCCGCGTCGACGTCGGAGGGAGGCCCCGCCCCCTCGACGCCGGCTTCTCCGGGTTCGTCTTCAAGATCCAGGCCAACATGAACCCCGCCCATCGCGACCACGTCGCCTTCGTGCGGGTCTGCTCCGGACACTTCGCGCGCGGGATGACCCTTGTCCACGGTCCGACCGGTCGGCCGTTCACCACCAAGTACGCCACCTCGCTCTTCGGGTCCGAACGGCTGACCGTCGACGACGCCTGGCCCGGCGACGTCATCGGGCTAGTGAACGCCTCCAACCTGCGCATCGGCGACACCCTGCACGACGGGGACCCGGTGACCTTCCCGGCCATCCCGGTGTTTGCCCCCGAGCTGATCGCCGTGGCCCGGCCGAAGGATGTCTCGCGGTACAAGCAGTTCCGCAGAGGGCTCGACCAGTTGGCGGCCGAAGGGGTCGTCCAGGTGCTCCACCGCCGGGGCGGAGACCCCAGCCCCGTCCTCGCAGCGGTGGGTGCGATGCAGTTCGAGGTCCTTGTGCACCGGCTCGAGCACGAGTTCGGGGCGCCGGTCGACCTCGAGCCACCGGCGTCGCGCACCGTCCGGCGCACCGACCCCGCCACCGCTTCCCGGTTGGAGGGAACGGCCGGGGTCGAGGTCCTCGAGCGGGAGGACGGGACGTTGCTGGCCCTGTTCTCCAACCCCTACCGGCTGGACCGCATCGTGATGGACCATCCGGATTGGATACTCGACCCGATCGTCACCACCTGAGCACCGTACGGCGGAGCGGGAGGTGTGCTGCGGTCCGGCGCACTCAGGGCTCAGGCGGAACCGGTGGCGTTCCACACTTCGAGGTCCGCCTCTTTTCGCGCCGGAACGCCGGGGACCCGGGAGAGGAGCGGCTCCACCTCTACGGATCCGGCACACCGGACACGAAGGAGCGGGCGCCGGGGAGCGGATCTCCCAGCGCGACGTCGCGCGGGCGTCGCTCAGCCGGTCGTTGTCGCAGTGACCGTCCCTCCCGGTTGCGCCATCGCCGGTGTCGGAGAACGGTCCGCGACATTCCAACATGGATAACGAAGCGCCGAAGAATGGTCTCTCAATACGCAGAGAGCGTCTTCACCAATTCTCGTGCATGATTGGAGTTAGTTGGCGTGATTCTGGGGGCTCATGGGCGCGCAGGGCTGCGCCTTCGTCCATCGGCGACCCGAGCGCCCGCTGAGGCACCGAGGCGTTCGTGGCACGACGCCCCGGGTGTTCCAGTGTTCTGGCGTGGTAACGAGCAGGATTCTGGCGTAGTATGGAGCCATGCAGACGCTGCCTCTCTCCAAGGTTCGTGACAAGCTCAGCGAGCTGGTGGACGCCACGTCGATCACCCATGAACAGGTCATGATCACCAAGAACGGCACGCCGGCTGCGGTGCTGATCGGCGCCGACGAGTGGGAGTCGGTCCAAGAGACCCTGTTCTGGCTGTCCCAGCCGGGCATCCGCGAGTCCATCGCCGAGGCCGAGGCCGACATCGCGGCCGGCCGGACCTACGGCGAGGACGAGATCCGCGCCGAGTTCTCTGTTCCCAAACGCAGCCGGTGAGCAACCGACGTGCCCTATGAAGTCCGCTTCGCCGCGTCCGCACAGCGAAACCTTCGCCACATCCCGCCCCGGATCGTCCCAGCAATCATCGAGTTCGCCTACGGCGATCTGGCTCGCGAACCGCGCCGAGTCGGCAAGCCTCTCGGACGCGAGCTAGCGGGTACGTTCAGCGCTCGCCGCGGACCCTACCGGCTGCTGTACCGCGTCGACGACGAGGCGGCGCGGACCTACGTCCTGCGCATCGATCACCGTGCCGACGTGTACCGACAGTTCTTGTAGCACTAGACCTTGGGCGTATATGCCCCGACGACAACCTGATCTGCCCCGACGTTCATTCAGGCACGGGCGGGCGGCCGTGATGCGTGGTCGTCGCCGCAAGTGCAAGCTCACCCGCATGGTCACCGTCCACGCCGCCACGCCGCCACGCCGCTGCGCCGCTGCGACGCTGCGACGCTGCGACGCTGCGACGAAGGTAGGAGAGACGCACCTCTCCGAACCGGGGCTCGATCTGGCAGGTCCAGATGGACTGCTCCCGCGGTCGCGGCAGCGGTGTCGAAGTTGGCTGTGTGCCGCTTGCCCGCCGAGTCGTACCACCGGGCTTCCCACGTCGCGGTCCCGCTCCGCCACTCGCGCCGGCGCACACCGGGCCGGCGACTCATGCGGCCCGGTCCCGATTGCGCGGACGACCCCGCCACACGGCCGGGGCCACAGGGGTGGTATTGACCACCTGTGATTCAAGCCAGGCGACCACGTCTTCGGGCCGGAAGCGAAGCTCCTTACCGACGCGAAGGAAGCGGATGCGCCGTTCGTGGGTGAGACGGTAGACGAGGTGCTTCGACGTCCCGAGGTATGCGACCAGACGGTCGATGTCCCACAGCTCCGGCAACTCAGGCGAATCATCCCTCATACCCAGTGGGGACCGATCGACCGATCCAACCAACCCCTGCCATGCAACTCGCAGAGGAGGTTCCGCCACCATCAATGGTGGCGCAATGGGGGCGAAAGACGTGTCGCCCTTGACATCATCTCGGTCTACATAGGGTCTGATGTGATGAAGGAGCGACTCGCCGCTCCCGCGTGACGAAACTCGGTGATGGGACCGAGTTCGGCGCCACACACGAGGAGCAAGGAGATGGCCCGCAAGGCGCAGAAGGAAGGGT
>Ga0080006_1196492_pt1 | contig 13816 bp, 13 predicted proteins | sample RS3BMetagenome_FD_69209 | JGI IMG/M metagenome (GOLD analysis project Ga0080006, IMG submission 69209) | Ferric oxide microbial mat and aquatic microbial communities from Rainbow Spring, Yellowstone National Park, USA - RS3B (SPADES... ...
TACATGATATAGATATAAATTTTAACACCCCAAATAAGTTTATAAATGCAATAAATAAGTTATAATTATGGCTAGTAAAATTCAAGATTAAGAGATTTATTTATTACAATACACAAAGAGGGGGTTATTTATGAAAAATGTGCCATACATTTCAGTAATTATAACTGCTTACAACAGAAGGGAATTTTTGCTAGATGCATTTAACTCTGCTCTGAATCAAACATTAGATAGAGATAAGTATGAGATAATAGTGACGAAAAACTTTACCGATAACAAAATTGATAATTACATTAAAAAGAATGGTGGCAAGCTTGTATTTTTTGAAAAAGGTAGCATTGAGGCGCAAATTGCAGATGCATTAGAATATGTAAATGGTGAAGTGATCTGCTTTTTAGAAGACGATGACTTATTTATGAAAGAAAAATTGGAATACATTTATAATGTTTTTCGAGAAAACGAAAACTTAATTTATGTAAACAACGCGCGGTTATATATAGATGATAAGGGCAACTATTTGAACAAAAGCCCTTTTAAGTTTGAAAAAAGAGAAAAAGATGTTGTAATTGATGATTCCAACAAAAGACCAGTAGCCCTTCTTAGAATCCAGCAGTACATGGGTTCATGGTATAATCCTAGTTCAATAGCTATAAGAAAAGTTGTATTAAAACGCTTTAGGAATGCTTTATATAGTATAAAATTTGTCCCGGACCTAGTTTACTATTTTATTTCTTTGATTTCAGGAGACCTACTTATATCTAATCAGGCACTCACGAAATATAGAGTTCATGAATCAACATCAAATTCCATTATAAATTATGAATCTTATAAAAAAACTGTCCTTAAATTTAAAAATAAAGATATGGTAAATATTATATTAAGCGAAACAAAAGCAAAAATTAAAAAAGAGCTGCAGAAATATTTTTACATATTCTTAAAAGATCAAGAGATAACTTATCTTTTTTATGCAGGCAACTATAGAAAAAAAGTATTATTAGATTATCTCCAAATCTTCCCTTATATCATAAGAGCTTTTCCAAAATCTGCAATACTTAGTGGTTTGCAGGTTGCATTTTATATAGTTGCACCAGAAGGGTTTAGAAGATTTAATTATCAAAGGGCTAAGAAATATATCGAAAACCTACAGTAAGATTTTATTGTTTTAATACTTTTTTATACACTTCTAAATGGCGTATTGAATTTTTAAAAACCTTCTTTTCGAATGTAAATTTAATCCCTACAACAGGGATTACTTTCTCTCTTTCGACGACAAACGGCTGAAGAAAGTAGGGCAATATGATAGCGATAATACGATAGCTACCAATAAAAGTAAAATAGTTGAGGTCCTTGCATATGCAAGGACCTTTGGCATTTTATTTCTTATCTCAGATATTTCCTTTAATTGGCTCCTGGCAAAGCAACTGGCGCACTAACCATGTGCTGGATCACAGGAGTATCTACTTGTGGGTCACTACGATAAAGAGAAAATAAAAGAGAACCGAACCCACTAATTTATTGTCGGTGGGTGCTGTCCAATAATTAGGCAATAACAAGCAGGATTTGCACTAAATTTTCTTTTTGTTTAATTACGTAATATATTGATTATAAACCAGTGCCTTTAACATTAGCTCCTTTTCCTTCATTTCATTCATTTTTGAAAATGTATACTCGCCAAACGTATTCTTGAATACTGAGAACACACCTTCTACAATAGATCGCATATGATAGCCACTTTCCCTCTTCCATTTTTCCTGATTCTCGATACGTATTTCTTTTGGTGGTATCATATTACTATTCCGCCCGCGTTTTCTTATTACACCAAGTTGCTCTTCAACTCTTAATTTTCTATGCAGCGAACTACCTATAGAGTTGATGTGAACTGGTATTAAAGGATTTATACTTTTTTCATCACAATGTTCAAAGTTTTTATCAGAATCATATGCGCCATCAGCTGCAGCTGTTTTTACATGTTTATACATGATCGGTTCTAACAACGGAATAAACTCTTTTACATCACCTCTACTACTATCTGTTATTATAATGTTTAGGATTCTATGGGTCTTTTTGTCTACCACAATGTGTATTTTTCCCACTCCTTTACTTTTCCATATTTTGTTGACCTATATTCTCCATCGTTTCTACTTTTTATACCAGTTGAATCAATAACTACATCTATGTATTCTTTATCTCCACTTTCTTTTTTGCGTATTGAAAACAATATTTTCTCCTTTTTCATTTTCATTACTCGCCAATGTATCGTTCTGAAGTCTGGGGTATTCTTCACGCCGTAGGATTGTTCATAATCTTCAACAAGGCCTGCTGCTTCTCTATAACCTAACTTAAATATGCATTTTATTGCAAATGCCGCAAAGATTTCCACACCCGAATACTGATAAGGCCTACCTACCTTATTTAGATCATTGCCTCTATTTTCTACTGAATGGAGAAGATAATTAGAAGTAGGTTATATAAATTCCAGTTTCGTTTTATATTTTGCATTTTGGTCGCCAAAAACCAATATGCACCCCGTGGAATTTATATTTTGGGAATAGTGGAACATAGGATAAGTCGGTTAGTTATTAGACAATACCTGTCGGTGCAAAAGTATTTAAGAATTCAACTTCCCAAATTAACAACGCAAAAATGCAATAGAACGGTGTTAAATTGAAACTAGATTTTGATCTGAGGAAGAATGTGCCTGTTTTTGCTTATCTTTCTACTTATATTTCTGCTAAGATAAATAGCAAACAAAAATATTTTTATACATCTTCAATATGTTTAGTGATAAAATGAGTTTTAAAATAGCTTTGAATAATATAATCGACAAGACCAATAAAGAAGGGATAATTGAGGGATTATCTTATTCTATTTACCTTATTGCTGAAGAACTATATAAGAAATCTATATTTGGAGTAAGGAATAATTTTGTACTGTTGAAGAATAGGGGAAAATTAAACTTGAAAAAATATAGTTTTCCATTCGACAAAAAAAATAAAATAGATGTTAAAAATTTGTTATTTTTTGCAAAGCGTTATGGTGTGCAGTTTAAAAACAAAAAGGGGTATTGGAATTATAATTCAAAAAAGAATATAATAGTAACCCCCCAAGGCATAAAATTTTATTTAGACCATTTTTATCCCCTTATCTTCTCAGAAACTTTTTTATCCGATATACATTTTTCGGATTTCAATTTGGATAATAAGATAGTAATTCAGGCCGGTGGGTTTATTGGCGATACAGCCCTCTATTATGCATATAGGGGTGCAAAGGTATATTCCTTTGAACCAGAAATAAATTCTTATAGGCTTGCATTAGAGAATATAAAGCTTAACCCAAACCTATCTAAGAATATTGTAATGAAAAACTACGCGGTAGGTAAGGATGAAAATATAGAATTTCCAGTAGATCCTAATGTTACGGGTGGTGCGTCTGCCTATTCTGTAACTAAAAACAAAACAATTAATACTAGAAGTGTAAGCATTTCAACTATACTGAAAGAATTCTCTATAAAAAACCCGTTTTTGTTAGATTTAGATATCAAAGGAAAGGAATTTGAAGTTATAAAAGATAAAGCCATATCAGAGTTCGAAATTGTAAGGATAGAGTACGGCACACTAGTTGTAGATGGAAAGAGATTGGGTTTGCGTGATGATATAATTGAAGCCCTGAAAAAATATGGTTTTGATAAGATTAGAATCTATAAACATACCGATAGTGCTTATGATTTACACGAACACGGTACCATAGAAGCACATAAAGATTGATTTCTAGTAAATATAAGAGCCAACAGCAAATGATTATAAAAGTGGTGTTAAATTGAAACTAGATTTTTATACAAGAAAGAATATGTCTGCTTTTGCTTATCTTACTGTTAAAATAAATGCTAAGATGAATGACCTTGTATTCATGAGAAAAATTGTAAAAAACTGACTAGAAGTTGCGTTGTTTAGAGTAGGATATAAAAAGGATCTAACAATAAAGTTTAGAGATGGAAAAGTGCTTACTTCAAAAGCAAAAAAGAATATTTTGAATTTTGGAAACTTGATGATTGCTCTTTTAAATTATCAAAGGAAAATATTAAAATTATGGATAGAATGTATAAATGGCTTGATGTCAAGGGAAAGGATGTAGTAGATGTGGGTGCAAACATCGGGGATAGTGCAATATATTTTGCACTTAGAAGAGCAAAGCGACTTCATTACGGTGGTATAAAACCTGCAATTGATTTAGAACGTAAATACAACCAAAAATGCGCCCCATTTATAAGAAAAATCAAGATTTTAGTGTTTTAAATATTTGGTAACAAAATTTATTACTTTAGCTTCATCTATATTATAAATATCCACAAAAGGTATATGTTTATCTGAACAAAATGATACGACTTTACTTTCATAAGCAATAGCAAAAACAGGAATCTTTTTTGAGTAGCTAAAAATAACAGAATGCAATCTCATCCCTATCACCAAATCCATTTGCCCATAAATACCTTTCATTTCTTTTGGATGATACTTGCCCCTTAGTAAATAAAGATTGTTAGTTTTTATTTCTTTTTTTAATAAATTATACATACTCACATCATTAGAGATGCCATCCGAATTATCTTTATTTCCCATTGGCAAAAAGATGATATTTCCTTTTAGCCTTTTAATATACTTTATAATTACTGAAATTTTATATATAATATCGCTTCTAATTCTATCGTCAGGAATATAACGTAGATTTAATCCGATATACGGCCTAGATAAGTTTTTTGGTATCTGCGTGAGTAAAAGTTCTTTTGCATATTTTTTATTTACAGATTTTAATGAAAGTGCTAAATCCTTCTCCAAAAACACTTTTCTCCTCACTCCGGAATTAATTAAAATTTTACGACTTAATTCGTCTCTTACGGAAGCATAATTTGCAGTTTCAAATAAAAATTTTACCAAAAATCTATTTATGCCAAAAAATTTTGAATCGGATCGATAAAAACCTACTATACTGTGGCTGAGATACGGTCCAACACTTACACTAACAATCTTAAAATTTAGATGCAATAATTTAGCTAAAAAAGCTAATAGAGAATAAAATTGTACACTATCCCCATATAGAATTCCGCCCCCCCCTAAAATTATTATTGGTTTTTCTTTTATCATTTTATATAAAAGAAGAGGCAATCTAGTATAACCGAATAGTCTTTGCGCGTCCTCAAAATGTAACCTTATGGTTTCTTCAGGGTCATTAGATGCTATAGTTATTTTATAATTTTTAAGCTTTTTATTTTTTTTAATTTGATCAAGTAAACTGGATAATATTGCTTCGTCCCCCATGTTTCCATTTCCATAGTACCCAAATATAATCGCACTTCTCATATTATTTCACCAGTTATTATCAAATTTTTATTTTTTGAAGTGAAACCTATTTCCTTGTTTTTAAGCGTTGTAAGGGCATGAATATGATTATAATTCCCTTCCATTAGCTTTAAATATCCAGTAATTTGCCCTTTTTCATTTATTCTAAAGAGGTAACTTACCATCGAAGAAGCTACCCAGATAGAATCGTTAAAATATAATAACCCACTGAGATCTGGTATTTTAATATCTATCCTCTTTAATACCTTACCGTTTTCCTTATCAATTTGCAAGATACAGTTATTAGACCAATCATTAACAAAAAGTTTATCACCAATTATTATTATTCCATGTAAATCTGGTTTAAATTTTAATTGAGGGACATATTTTTTAGAATAATCAAAAATTTTATTGATAGTTAAATCTTCTATGTTTATGTTAAGTATTACTCTTTTTATATCATCTGTAATCCACAATGTAGCTTTATCAATACACATACCCCATGGGTGGTCTATTGGTAATTTCTTTATCCCGACTATTTTTTTACTTTTGACATTTATTTTATAAAGTTTTCCGGTTAATGCATCACTATGCAACAGCAGATTTTTACCTAAATAAACTAAACCAGTCGGATCATTTCCAGGAGTTAGTATCTTACTTTTGATATGAAATTTTAAAGTTTTATATTTTTTGTGCAATAAATACGTCTTCAAAATAGTATAGTTTTCCATCATATGGTGCATAAACATCTAATAATTAGTGTGTTTAATCTTTAAAAACCTTCTTTTCGAATGTAAATTTAATCCCTACAGCAGGGTTAATTTCTCCCTTTCGACGGTAAAACCCCTGCAGTAAGTAGGGACAAGGTTATAAATATGATAGCGACCAGTAAAAATAAAATAGTTGAGGACATATGCAACGGCCTTTGGTGTTTTACTCTTTATCTCAGATATTTGGATTGGCTCTTGGCAAAGCAACTGGTGACCACCCATGTGCTGGATCACAGGAACATTTACTTATGAGCCACTACAATAAAGAGAAAATAAAAGAGAACTGAACCAACTAAGTTATTGTCGGTGCAAAAGTATTTAATAATTCAACTTCTTAAATTAACAACGCAAATATGCAATATAAATGGTGTTAAATTGAAAATAGATTTTGATCCAAGAAAAAACATGTCTGCCTTTGCTTATCTTAGTGCTAAGATAAATAGCAAACAAAAATATTTTTATACCTCATAATATGTTTAGTGATAAAATGAGTTTTAAGATAGCTTTGAATAATATAATCGACAAGGCGCGTAAAGAAGGGATAATTGAAGAATTATCTTATTCTAAGTCACTTGTTGCTGAGAAAATTTATAAGAAATATTTTCGTAGTGCGTATAGACCAAATCTTCAAGAACTTTATTCTGTGGCTGATGTGCAAACGAATAATATAAATAAATTATTTCTAACTTTGAAAATAAATAATTTCGTAAAAGAAAATGAAAATGAATTTAATAAAGTATTTTTAGATTATAAAGAAAGGTCAAGGCGTATTAAACTAATATATCCAGATTGGTCTATCACTTATGATGAAGCTAAAATATTATATATGCTTACCCTTTACATTAAGCCTCAAATCTTTGTAGAAACAGGGGTTGCAAATGGCGCTTCTAGCTTCTTTATTCTAAGTGCACTGAAAAAAAATGGCTTTGGAAAGCTTATTAGTGTAGATATTAAAAACGATGTAGGTGCTGTTGTACCTAAAAGTTTAAAAGATAATTGGGATCTAAAGGTACTTGGGGGGAATCTTCAGAATTCGTTTAAAAATTTGATTTTAAACATTCCGAAAATTGACATATTTTTACACGATAGTGACCATTCATATGGCTGGCAATCATTCGAATATAACATAGCATTTAATAAAATTGATAAAAATGGTCTATTGGTCTCGGACGACGTAGATCATAGTTGTGCTTTTATAGATTTTTACAAAAGATTAAACGGATATGAAATGTTAAATTTTGTTAATAATAACAAAGTTCTAGGAATTATTAGAAGAAGGTCTAAAGATCATTTAAAACTCATGTAATATACCATTATGGCTACAGAAATCTTGTAAAGAAATTAAAACAAATGGGGATTTAAATTAAAATATGCTTTGCCTAAATATAGTCACAGTACAGAAGCAGAAGATAGAAATATGTATCATAACTTAATATTTTATAAATTAGAAAATTTACAAAACTTTTTAGAAGCGTGACAAAATGGATCTTCGGATAGGAATTATTTCACCAGAGTATTTTGGATTTAAAAATAAAAATCGTCCTACAAACTATCATGGTGGTTTTGGTTTCCTTACTAGAAAAAAGGCAGAAGAACTGGTAAAATGTGGGGTGGAAGTTCATGTATTCATTCCGCGTTATGCATTTGATGGGGTGAACAATAACAATTTAGAGATTATAAAAAATGGAGTAAACATCCATTTTCTTAAGACCAAATATAATCCTTTTATGAGAAGTTTAGTAGCAAATATTAAGAATCTCTTTTATGCATCTATTTTAGATAAAGACATCTTAGAATTTTTTAGAAAAATAGATATTGACTTATTTCAAAGTGAAGACCCTTTTATATTTAGTCTTGGTGCTTCAAAGCTAGGCAAACCACACATTAAAATATTTCAGGATCCTTTTGATAGTATTGATAAACAAGTAATGAAGCAATCCCGCTACGATTATATTGTTAACCCAAACTTTGATAATCCACATTTTATCACAGAATACGACGTAAGGGGATCTTATTTTAAGAAAACGGGTAAGTATTATTCAAATAAAGGGCTAAGAAGTATCTACGATAAGAAATTAAAAAATTTTATTTGCAAAGAACCGAAAGATACTGTATTTAGTGAGGCTAAATTTATTTCGCAGAAAATAAAAGAAATGTATATGCTAAATTATTTGCCAAAGGTTCTTTATAATCCAGTAGATATTCCAAAAAATAGTAGTATTAAAAAATCTTCTACCCCTATGGTTATTTTTCTTGGACGGTTTGAAGAACAAAAAAGACCAGATGTAGCTTTATGGGTTGCAAAAGATTTACCAAGGTATGAATTCTATTTTATAGGGGCACCTTCCCCTCAACCCGAATATATAAAAATAGAAAATAGACTTCGAAAGGCATACAGAAAGTATAAACACATTCATTTTGTAGGCTTTGTTGATGAAAATATTAAATTAAAATTATTGTCTAAATCCTGGGTGCTACTTAATACAAGTGTAAGGGAAGGCCTGCCTATTTCTTTTGAAGAAGCTGGTGTTTATGAAAATGCAATTGTATCTGCAGTAAACCCTGAAAATTATCCTTCTCAATTTGGTCGATTTGTCGTAGATAAAAAATTTAAAGAAGCGTTAAAAGAGGTAATCGAAACCGAGGAATGTTTTAAACTTGGAAAAAGAGCAAGAGAGTATATGAAAAAAAATCATGAAACCAAGAAAGTAATTGTAGATCACATAAAACTTTATAAAAAACTTCTTCAGAAGAGGTAATTGGAAGTTTTGGAGTTTGTTTGAATTATTCATTCTACAAAAGTTTCTAGGATAATCAAAAGTTAAAATTAAACTTGTTATCTTAGATGACCATATGTTCTCTATTTTTCTCTGGATGGCTTTCCGACTTTGCGCTATTCATCTTTGCAGTTCTTCTTTCCAATTTTCCACAAACTGAAATCAAGATAGAAGGTACTTCTAATTACCAACTCCTAGTTATATTTGTGTCAGTCCCTTCTCAGGCTCCCTTTTCCTTTCGTCTGATCGCCGTTTGATGAAGGAAACATAAGTTTAATAAGATTTTGCAGAGAGAGAAATTGCTGAATTATTCAATAATGCAAATACAAAATAGTATTTAATAAAATCAATAAATTGGTCTGTTAATTTCAGATGACATAGATAGTAGTTGTGCATTTATAGATTCGTATAGAAAATTGAAAAGTAATTATGAGGTGTTAGATTTTGTTACAGATCGTAAGTTTTAGGGATTATAAGAAGAAAAACCACACGGAAAAAGTAAATTATGACATTCTTAATATAACTAAATATAAAGTAGGGGATTGCAAAAAAATAAAGTTAAACAGAGATTTTAGATACAATTCAGCTCATCAGCATTTTTTCTAATTTGGATATTATTTTTTTATCAGAATAATTGCTAAATATATAATCTATTATTTGCCTTTTGTAATTTTCGGACAACTTACCTGCCCCCCATAATTTATAATAATATAATATTGCTTCTACAAAATCTTCTACTTTAAAAGGCTCTATTAACTTGCCCTGAAAATCATTTTTTATTATGTCATGTGGGCCTTTTATATCGAATGCTATGACTGGTAAGCCATGTGCTTGAGCTTCTAAAGTTACAAGTGGAAAAGCTTCTATTCTTGAAGTCATAATATATAAACTTGCATTAAGATACTCATTTTCAACTTGATCATTAGATATGAAACCCAAATACTTTACATTACTTGGATATTTATTACTTAGTGCCTCTACTAACTTTTGTCCGTCCTCCCCAGAACCGAAAATGTGGAATTTAATATTTTTATTTGCTTTTATGACCTCCTGTATTACTTTTATTAGGATATCTATACCTTTATGATAGACAGATAATCTACCGCCAAACAAAACCATAAACTCTTTTTTGTTTTGCTTAACTCTAATATTATTAATATTGTAATATAAAAAATTTGGAATATAATAAATTTTTCCTTTATAACCTAGTTCCTTCAAGCGTCTTAGATCAAAAGTATTAATCACATGCATGTTTGGTATCTTAAACAAAATTGCTTTTTGGATAGGCTGATACAAATATAGAAGTACTCTTCTAGTGAGATTATTTTTTTGTGGTTGGCTTCTTAAGAATCCGGGATCGTGTATGCCAAAAATTATTTTCGTTCTTGCTCTTTTCATTTTTAAGTACACCAGCATCATAAAAATCGTAGGAACACTCGGATCTGTAACATATATAGAATCAAAGGTATCTAAATTGCTTAAAACCTTTAATCCACTAAAACTAAAAGGAATTCTTTCTTTTAATATAGGTATTGTGAATGATCTAAAAAATTTAAGTTTAGCTTTCAATAACGCTTTAATTTTAGATTTACTTAATCTAGCACTTTTGTCATCTTCGTATGAAAAGACAGTTATATCAAAAGCCTTTAATCTTTTACATAATTCAACAATGTACTTTTCACCCCCACCGAAATTCCTCAAGTCACCTTCAGTAAAAATAGCGAGTTTTGTTTTTCTCATTCTAGCACCTTTTTATACACTTCTAACGTCCTTTTTGCAGTCCTTTTCCATGTAAAGCTCCTTGCATAATCCATTGCCTTCTTCCTTTCCTTTTCCACTGTAGCCGTTTTCCTTAAGCTGCTCTATAATCTGCGCCATGTGCTCTAAACTCTCTGCCTCGAAGCAGTATTTTCTTACTTCTTTTGGAATCTTTCCATATTTATAAATTACCACCAGCAAGCCACGTGGTTGGGCTTCTAAAATTGATGGGCCAAAAACCCTTATATAAGCTGGAGGATACAAAACATCAAAACTATCATATATATCTACTATCTTTTCCTCCGTGGCGAAATCCATAAACTTTATTCGTTCATTTTGTTTTATTTCTTTTAACATTGAAGCACATTTTGATACATTTCTATATATTCCAAAGATTATATTTTTGTCGTAGATTTGTCTAATTGCATTTTACACCTCTATATTCATTGCGTTTATTAAAATAATCTTTATATCTAATCATTAATACCCTTATCTTATTATTTTCCATATGTAAGTAACTTTGTCCATTTTTGCTTTAATTTTGAAATTTTGAAATCTTCTAAAACCTTTATACTATTCTTCTGAATTCTTAATATACTTTCTCTGTTCCTATTGAGCTCGTAAATCCTTCTCCATATATTATCTATATTATCTTCTACGATTGCGTTATAATTATCTTTAACTTTATAGCCCCGAAATGCTAAACTTGTACCTATTACTGGCTTCCTATATAAAAAGTATGTTAAAATCTTTGTTTTTATACCCCTACCAGAAACTATTGGTGCTATAAACGCGTCTGCATCTCTTAATATAGAATCTAAGTTTTTTACTTCACCTATTACATTGACATTATCCACTCTTTGGGGTTTACAATATTTGCCAACTATTATAAATTCTATATCTTTAAGTTTAGGTGCTATTTTTTGCTTTATTATCTCAATTGCTTGAAGATTAGGCCAGAAATTACATGCACCAACAAAAACAACTTTCTTTATTTTTGATATAAGATTCATTTTTTTAATTTCACTCTTTTTATAACTTATAAGGGGAATTACAAATATCTTATTTTTACCAATATTATATAAATGTATTATTTCTTCTTTGTCGAATTCTGTCGGCACTACCACCATATCTGAAATTTTTATAAAATCTGTATATACTTTTTTGTTGAATTTAATATAATTATTATAGAACAGCCTGCGTATAAGTTTCTTCATAAACGTTGGCAAACTTGTTGCTTCTAAATAATCAAATGATGCTACTAACACTTCTGGTGAGTCTGTATAAGCTATAATTTTTGCCTTTCTATTAAATAATTTGTATTTGTTAATTATAGGTTTAACTTGAAACGAATTAGGTACTATAAGAAGATCTGGATTGTATTTAGCAAGTTCATTTAATATTTTTCTATTTTTCTCGATCAGCAATAATGAAGGCTTGAAGCCAAAAACAAATAAACACAGTAAATCTAAAAGCCATCTAATTCCTCTTTCAGGATATGTGTGTCCTTTAATTTCTTTAATAGTGAGATTATTTGATATTTTCTTTTCAACGTTTTTATTTGAAATTGACAGCACTTCTATATCGCTTATATGTTTAATTTTTTTCAAAACATATAATAAAGTTAAAATTGCAATTTCTCCACCAACAGGGGAAGCCTTAGGTAATGGCTTATACAATAAAATAGCAACCCTGATTTTGTTTTTCTTCTTTTTTTCAGTTGAAATCATTTAATACACCTCTGAACAAAATTATAGAGCCCATTACGCTTTAATAATACTTTTTTAATTCCTTTAGATAATCTTTCTTAATAAATCTTTTTATTTCATTTCGAGATCTTATTGATAATTTCGCTTTAGTCTTATAGCCTAAGTTAAAATACCACAATATTTTTTTTGCCGCATCTTGTGGATTAAGCCGTGCTACCAATTTATCGTTTACTTTACCTACCACTTCCTTCGTTCCAGTCCATTCAGAAACAATTGCTGGCAAGCCACCCAACATTGCTTCAATTGTGCTTAATGGAAATGTGTCACCTCGACCCATCTGCAAATAAAGTGCAGATTCTTTAATAACGTTGTTAAGATCTTCAACATAACCTAAACAGTGTACTCCTTTTTCGTTACAATCTATATAATTTGATAAATCCGGAATTTTTCCTACAATAAACAGCTCTGCATCTGGAAATTCTTTTTTTACTATTTTGAATGCCTCATATACTATGTCGATCCCCTTATAATAAGCACTAATTGATCCTATTGTTAGTATCTTGTGGGAGTTTAAATCAGGCAATTTTTTATCTTTTAGCAAGGCAGTTACTACTTCTTTTTTGGGTCTTGGATAAGTAACAATGCTATTCGCATTTGGCAAAATTTCTTTTAATATTTTATCTTCCATTTTCCCGATAGACACAAACAAATCAACCTCATTTAAAAGCCATAAAGCAAACTGTTTTCTTATCCCCTTTATCTTGCCTACTTTAATGTAATAAAGCAAAGGGCTTGCTAAGATGTTTACTACTTTTGCCTTCTTGCTTAATAAGCCAAGCTTCCTTGCTAATGCTGGTATTATGTATGTGCCTTCGCAGAAGTATACATCGTAATTCTTAGGCAGTGCAAAAACTGCTTTAAGTATACTTAACCCACCCAGCAGCAGGTTGCTGCTTTCTGATCTAAGCTTTGGTGCTGGATAAAAATCAGCATGCAGTGCCTTTGCCATCTCTGCATGCGCATAATGTGGATCATAGTAAAGAAATAATGTCTTCATATCCTACCCATTTGGAGAAGCGTTTCGTCTACAGCTTTCTCTACAGCCTCCCTACTTGAATATTTGTTCTTCCATCCTAATGAAAGCAGCTTCTTTATTGAGAGCTCTGCTATCTTCACATCGCCTTTCCAACCACCACCTTTTTCGTCTGCTGTCTTTACTAAGACTTTCTCTACATTGCCCAGGTGCATCTTCTCTATTACTATATCTGCAATCTCCATGACAGAAGTTGTGCCCTCGTTGCCCAGATTATAAATATCAACTGTCTTTGTCTTCTCATGGGCAAAGAGCATAGCCCCTATGCAGTCTGAAACATGTATATATGACTTCCTCTGCGTGCCGTCGCCAAGTATTTCAAGCCTTCTGGGATTTTTCTTCAGCTTATTTATAAAGTCATATATAATGCCATGCGTGGAAT
>Ga0080006_1190950_pt1 | contig 13806 bp, 16 predicted proteins | sample RS3BMetagenome_FD_69209 | JGI IMG/M metagenome (GOLD analysis project Ga0080006, IMG submission 69209) | Ferric oxide microbial mat and aquatic microbial communities from Rainbow Spring, Yellowstone National Park, USA - RS3B (SPADES... ...
TATATTTTTATTAATATCAATGACTTGGTTTCCAAAAGAAATGCAAAACCAAAAGTTTGATTGGCAAGAAATTGAATTTAATAGTATTAATTACGTGCGTGGTTATAATTTAACATCACAGATTACTAGTGCACGCAATCAATTTATATATGGCGAAGTTAAAAGTGTAGCGCTAAATTTACGTCAAGGTTGCGTCGAAACTGTGAGTAAAGATGAATTAGCGTCTTTTAAAAAATTATTTCCTAATTTATATTATTATACGTTAGCTTATGTAAAACCATTTCAAGGATTTGCTCATGCTCATATACCATTAGTTAAAGATGAACCTAATGCCAACGTTCATGTTATTATAAGCAATACACCAATAAACGAAGAAAGATTAACTGCCTTATATCATAAAGGTGGGCCAGAATATCATACTGAATATGGACATATGTTAGGTTATCCAGATTGTTGCATTGATTTTTTCTGTAAACATTGGCGTTCTACTGAAAAGTGTTGTTTAACACATTTCGATTTACTATGGCATATGAATGATATGGAAATAATCGAAGAAAAGCCAAGAACGTATGGTAAAAAGATAATTAAAGCTACTACAGGTTTTCCAGAGGCAAATCCATTTTTGCGTTATGCAGGCATTCGTTTAGTCCCTTATATGCCATGTTCTATGAAATGTGAAAAAACAAAAGACTTTGCTAATAAAATAATGCGTCAAGTTTTAAATCCGACTATATATGATTTTTTGTATCAAGAATTACAGCAACCTATTAAATGGGATAGATACCATGGATTAGTTATGGTTGAAACGCCTAAATATTGGACTTTTAATAATACAGATTATACAGATGACCAACAAGTTATATATATAAACGGCTACACTAAACATCACAAATATAATGTATTTGTTGAAAAAGCAAAGCAAAGAGTTAATGTAAAGTGATGTAAAATGAATATCCAAGAGTATTTAGAATTAAAACAAAAATTATTCAAAAAATCAGATGAAATTTCTATCTTAAAATCAAAAAGCTATTCAAATATCGTAGACGACCCATTTAAAAATGTTAAAATGTCATCGCTAATTCATGTTAAACCAGCAAAAGGTATTTTGATTAGACTTTTAGATAAAATATCTCGCATAGATACTTATGTTGATGGTAATGGTATAGATTTAAAAGATGAAAAATTTGAAGATTGTATAATAGATGCGATAAATTATTTGACTATGGTTTATGCAATAGTCATTGGTCAACAGAACGATTCAACCTAACAATCCAGCGTCGTGCCGTTTTTTTGCCACCATATGTTACTTCCCAGTTTCTTTCTTTTGCCATTTTTTCTAATGTTTGTCTTATTTCATTAGAACCAGGTTTCTCTAATATATTTATCTTATAATAACGCCATAAATACCAACTAATCTTTTTAGTTGTTAGTGTGCATAAATTACTTTTAGTTTCTGCGATATATCTGTTAATCATTTTCCGAATTAACTCTTCGTTTTGTATCATTTTTATAAAAGATAAAAATAAATTATATATAAATTTTATGCTTATTTTAAAATAAATGGTAAATCTAATGTAGGCCATTTGCCATTTAACATATCTTTATATAATTTATAAAATTCATTTGCGCCTTTTGGTTTAGCGAATTTTGTTGCCCTTTGTCTTGCATCTTGTGGTCTTAGCTTATATATCTTTTTAATATATTTAGCAAATGCATCTACACTATTAGGTACAATAAACCCAGATTTACCATGTTCTATTATTTCAGGTAAAGCTCCATTACAAGTTGCTAATACAGGTGTGCCGCAAGCTAACGCCTCTAATGCTACATAACCAAAGCTTTCGTTATACTGTACATCAAATATTAAAGCCTTAGCACCTTGTAAAAATTTTATTAAACTTTGCCTATCTTCAGTTTTTACATATTCTATATTGTATTTATCCATAACTGGTTTAACTTTTTCTGTGAAATATTTATTATGGTCTGGTGACCATATAGAACCTGACATCTTCAACTTAACGCCAGCTTTTACACACGCTTCTATGGCTTGTATTGGCCCCTTTTCTGGCACAAACCTACTGACCCAAGCAATATAATCTTCTTTATCATATCTTGGTTTATATAGTTGTAAGTCTATGTCAGGATAAATCCATACGGGGTTTGTTACATTAACTAAGTAGTTAGCTTTATGAAATACTGGATGCGGTATAGGCTCTTTATCATAGCTAGATGAGCTTGTAAGTGCAAGTTGTGTATGTTTCCAAGAAATACATACAATGTGATACGGTTGATACAGATTAGCAAAGTCATTAGAAATAAGATGCGTTAATGACTTATTTGCTATATGATACACATCTGAATAATAGTGTGCAAACTTAAAGTTAGAAGCATCATGTATAATATCATGTCGCCTTATTTCATCCCAATGCTTTAAAACAAAATCATGTTCTAAATATGGATTAAGAAATCCATGTTCATCGATAGAAGAGTGTTCTATCAATCTACCGTGTTTTGGTATCATGCTATTTGGTGTTGCATATAATGTAATTTCATGCCCCATTTTATCTAATTCATCTACTATATTAGCATATATTATTTCGCCACCATAATTAACAGGTGGAGTGCTATATCTTCCCATATATGAAAGAAATGCTATCTTTAATGTTTCCATTTCATTTATTATTAAAAAACAATAATATAAAATATTGACTAAAGACTTCCTCTGAATATTTTTACTCCGTCTTGGAAAATAAGAAATTCGTGGTCAGCTAAGTTTTGTACTTCGTCCCAATCAACATCAAGCCAATCAGTAATAACTTCTAAGTCTTGTGGCAATCTATGTCTAAAAACAAAAATATATCTAGCATTGGCAAGATAATCTTTATGAATATCCGCTGTTCTATGGGCTATTACAATAAATCCACAACTATAATTTCTTCCTAAGTTAATGTAATCTGACATTGTTTTGGTGTATTTATATCTGTCTGCTTCATCCATAGCAATCATCATATTACCTTTTTTCAATACTTTATAAAGAACTTCATTTATTTTATTACTATCGCCGACTGTTGTTTTATAATAAGCAACATTTTCTAATTTAGCTAGTTCGCCAAGATTACCTAACAAATCGAATACTACAATTTTATATTGTGAAGAAAGTTGTGTTACTAAGAATTTTAGTAACGTTGTCTTGCCACTACCTCTTCGACCTAATATTACAACTCCATCGTCTATATTTATGTTAATTTCAGATGGCATTTATATTGTTTAACTCAAATCTATCATATAAAGATTTGGGAAACCTTTATATCCTATTAAAAATATTATACTATATGAAAAGGTTGAAAAAAGAAGTGTGTCCTGTGTGTTGGAAAAATCTTCATACACTAAGGGACAAATCAAATATACCCATCGCAATAGCTGATAAATGTCCTGTTAATGTTCATATATTGGTTGAAGACGCAAATAAATGTAAATGTCAATTTCATAGTCAGTGGAATAAATGAGGTGATATTTTGACAATCGAAATTGTGCCGACTTTATCATGTCCAGTAGGATGCGTTTATTGTTATTGGGAACCTACATGGGCAGAAAATCCAGCTTTACGTAAAGTAAGTTATGATATTGATAAGATGGTAGAAGGCTGGGAAAAAGTTGTAAAAATACGTGGTCATAAAGAAGCTGTATTCCATGGTGGCGAGCCACTCTTAATGACTGTCGAAGATATGGATAAGCTATGTGCAAAACTTAAAGAAAAGGGTTGTACAAACTTTGGAATACAAACTTCTACATATGGTATGACAGACGAACATATTGCTCTGTTTAAAAAATATAATTTTAGCATTGGTATTTCATTTGATGGTGGCTGGTATAATGGTTGTCCTAATTGCTTTGTTTCACTAGAACCTGCAAAGGCAGGCGAAAATGTAATATGTCCAAATTGTAAAAAAGAAGTTGTTGTATATGAATTTGATTTAAATCGTGGTAGAGGTTGGTTTGCTAATCCTGCTAAACAGAAGGAATTTGCTAATAAAACTATATATTGGATTGAAAAATTACATGCTAATGGATTAACGCCAGGCACTATAACTGTGTTAAACAAATTTAATGCTGAAAACGATATAAAATTAGGTGCCTTAGCAAAATTCTATATTGATAGACCATGGCTAAGTTCACGATTTAATCCTGTTCATGAAGAATTGCCCGCACTTAAATTTTTAGAATTGCCAGAAGAAAGAATGGCAGAAGTATATAAAAAATTAGCAGATTATTGCTTTACTTATGGCTTAAATTGGTATCCTATGCGAAGTATGCAGAATGCTCTTTTGGGTTTATCAATAAATGATTGTTGGTTTGGTACAGATTGTGATGCAACAAATACATTAGCATCAACGTTCGTAACAGATAAAGGCGAAACAAATGTTTGTCCAAAGCTATCTACTGTCTTTGAAACAGCACTTCAAATATCAGATACACATACTCCTATTGCTTGGCGACAAAAAATTTTAGAACAAACACCATTTGAAAAAGGGGGTTGTAAAGGTTGTAAATATTGGAATTTATGTCGCGGTGGCTGTGAATCAGATGGTATAGATGGAGATATACGTAATAGAACACGTTTTTGTCAACATATATATAGTTTATATGAGCATATAGAGAAACGCATGAAAGGTATGCTTCCTGCGTTAATTTCATTTGCAGAATTACCGATAGAAGAACAAAACAAACGATTACGAAAGGTGCGAGGCTGGGCAAATACAAATATAAATCAATTTACAGGATTAATAAGACAAACAGAGAAAGCACAAGACTTAAGTGTAGCAAGACCAGCAAAAATTATAACTGATATTACATGGGAATATGTGCCAGAAGAAGAACGTTGGGCAAAACATGAAAATAAAGAAAAGGAAAAAGGCATTTTTGAATGAAATTAGCGTTTTCTTGGTGTGAGCTACTTCTTAGCCGAAGCCTCGGAGCTTCCTGCTTCAACAATGAAACTTGCTGGTATCTCTACCAGTAGAGGTTTCATCTCCACAGGCGAATCAGGGCTACCCCATCCCCTCATTTTTATCCTCTGAGCAGATACGAAATCCCTAAAAGGATTCTCATAACTCAGACCTTCAGATGTTCCTCTTGGATTTACTTTCAATACCCTCTTATTAGCTCTTACAGCCTTATAAGAGAGCATTTGAAAGAATTTTCCCCAAGAAGCATCAAGTATTTTCTGTGCAAGGCTATGATTTTTCGTCATTTTAGTTATATTTAGATTTTCAATAACAATAACATCATAGTTATTAACATAGAGTGTTGAAAGCTTATGTAAAAAATCATCTCGTTGATTTGTAAGTCTTTCATATAATTTAGTAAGCTTTATTCTTTGTTTTTCTCTGCTCTTTGTGCCTTTTTTCTTTTTTGATAACCAGTGTTGAACAACTTTTATTCTTTTTAATGTCTTTTCATAAAACTTTGGATTTTCAATTTGCTTCCCGTCACTATCCGTTAAGAAATGCCTTATACCAACATCTATGCCTATGACTTTTTCAGCCTTTCTTCCTATTATTGGAATATCCTTTTTGGCATATATATAAGCAAACCACTTACCAGAATTATGTTTTTTAATTGTGACTTGCTTTATTGTCCCTTCAACTTCTCTATGTATTCGTACAGGTATAGCTCCAATTTTAGATAAATGGAGTAAATCAAGCCTCTTTTCAGTCTTTATGAGCTTGAACCCATTTTGATTGTAACAGAAAGTCTTGAACCAACCTTTACCTTTGAACCTCAATTTACCTACTTTTTTTCCATTTTTCTTTAATTGTGATAATCCACTTAGGTTAGAATATAATTGATAGAGAACCATCTGTAAGACTTTTGAATAAATTGTATTTAATTCAGGATTATTTATTTTCATTTCAGGCAACTGAGTTTGAAGTTCCAATCTGCTTGGTATCTTATTTTTTCCATTCCATTGTGCCAAAAAGTAATTGTAAGTTTGTCTACATAGTTCTAAAGTTTTCAATAATTTTTCTTCTTGTTCATGCTTTGGATAGAGCCTAAATTTATATGTTTGAATTATTTGCATCGTTCTAACAACCTCTTTATCACATCTTCATAAGGCTCTCTAGGATGAACTTTCAATTTATCAAGTTGTTCTTTTGTTTCTTTTGTTATAGCCATTGTGCTTTTTTGCATATTATAATATAATATATTATGACCATATATAAACTTTTCTATTGAGGGAAGTCCAAGTATCTCATCGCTGAAGTTATTAAGATTTATTGCTTCTTTTACCATGTAACAGTTTTGGTTTAAAAATGAGAACATATTTATTATTTAATAATTTGTCTTTAGTTACTTTATAAAAGTCGCCACGAAAAGGATGTTCAGGCGTTAAGTATAATGTTATATTTACTTCATTAGCAACTTGTTGAATAATTTTTTTATCTAATGTAACATCAACGTCGCCCCACCATACTTGAACTACTTTATCATCTGGCAAGATAATAAAAATACAAGCATTAAAATACACAGTATGTTTAGGATATCTATCACGATAAAGAGTTTTACTTGCTGAAATAAGTCGTCCTGTATATCCTAATTTTTGTTCTATAATATTTGTAATTTTATTTTTAAAATGCATCGGAGTTTGCCCATCAAGATAACCATACATATTATACTAAATTCATTAATTCTTCCTTTAAAAGCTTTTTTACACATTTACTATTATTGCATGCATATCGTTCTTTACCTTTAATTCTTAAAATGGTTGCATCTTTACGGAGACAATAACGACCACAAATGCCACATATTATTGGTGGATCATATATACCAACATTAGAGATAGGCGGACTAGATGAATGGCCTATGCTATTTTTTATTTTTTCGATTTTTTCCTTATCTTTTTCCATAACTTCTTTGAACCAACGTGGTATTTTTTTGTAACTTCGGTTTTCAACAATCATTTTTATTACACCAATTGTATTATTTGTTCACTTAGTATTTTTCTTTTACACTTATCAGTATCACATACATACCATTGCTTATTTCCAATCATAATAGTAGTTAAAGTCTCTGGAATATTTCCACATGCTTGACATTGTAAGGCTGTAGGAGCAATATTGCTGTGATGAGTTAATAATAAAAACCCAGAAGCAATCGTATTATATATACCATTTATAATTTTTTGTGGCAACTTAGGCATGAATAATTGATATACTTTATTTAATCTTTTCGTTCAAACCATATCTGCTATTAACTTCATTAATAGTCGCTTCATACATCTTTTTGAATTACAAAGTGGATATAGTTTGTCATCTACTGTTTTATAAGCAGTTGCTTGTTCTTCGCAAATTGTACATTTTATACCATTTGGTGTATAATTAATAAATGGTTGGTAAGTAGTATTTGATGGATAATAAACAATGTCTGACGGGTAATAAGTGTTGCCTGATGGTATATAGGTAATATTTGATGTGCCATTTACTGAGACGGGTATACCATTAATACTAACTATATATTGACCAGTAGCAGAAGTACTTTGAGGTTGCATTTTTGTTTGTGTTTGTCTGTACATCATTATATTTATTAAAACTTAACATTAATATAAAGTTGTCGAAAAAATATAAATATATGATGTATTGATGCGCTGATATTGAAAATAAAAATAGATGTTTCCTTTGAAGCGAGTCATCGAATAATAAATTATATAGGTAGTTGTCAATTTTTACATGGACATACTTATTATTTAACTATTATAGCTGATATAACTAACTTTGATTGGAAAGGTATGGCAATCGATATAGACGTAATTAAAAATTTAATAAAATCTAACTATGATTATAAGACATTAGTTGCTGAAGGAGATGAGAAATTGATACGTTGGCTTAAAGTAGAAAATCAGCCTTTTAAAATTATAAAAAACAATACAAATTTAGAAAATATTGCTATTGATATATTAAATACATTGAAAAACAATATTCCGAATGTAGAAAATATCTCTATTGAAATAACGCAGGGCAATAGTGGACTAAAAATTTCACATTAGATTTAAATAAGGCATTATTGATGTTAGGTATTATGTCTGAAGTTAATGTTGAAGAGGCTATAAAGAAATATCCTGGCTTGGAACGTTATAAAAACAATCCACGCATCATCGAAATACTATTATCACAACTAGAAGGAGCGAATAAGCCATTAAAAGATGTAAAGTCAGGCGATACACTAATTGATAGAGAGATGCTGGTAATAAAACTATTAAATGTAAATGAATATGTTGGTTGTCCAAATTGTAATACGAAATTCGACGGCGAAGTAAATACAACTTTTGTATGTCCCAAGTGTGGCACTTCACAAGTTTCAACAGTAAGAAAATTCAGACATTATTTAGTTGGTGATGAAACAGCAATAGGAAGTGTGCAATTTGCGCCAAAATTTGATTTTACGTTATCGGATAATGAATTAGTTGGTAAAATAATTAAAATATCAGGTGTTGTAAGAGAGCTAAAAGATATAAAAGGTTATAGTATTATTCCTATTATAAATGTTAGAAAAATGGAAATTCTTGGCGACGTTACAACATTAGAAAGTCCAATGTTAGAAGGCTTTAATGCTCCAGATATAGAAGAAGATGAGCCTAAATTATCAGATAGTGACCTTATGTCTATCAGAACATACTTTAAAGTATATAATAATCATCTAACAAAAGACAAATTTGAAAAGCTATTACAAAATAAGCACATAGATAGAAAGTTAGTTGAGCCTTTGATTATCGATAATGGCGATTTTATTTCGCTAAAAGAATATAAACCAGGGTGATGAAAAAAATGAGCAGTGAAATGTCCGAGAAAGAAGCCATGAGTGAAGATGAAGATATACCTCCAATTTGGAAAAAAATAAACGCTGAAACATATAGCACAGGCGATATTATAGAACACAAAGACGTAAATGTAAAAATAGAAAAAAAGAGGTGGGATGTTATTATTACTATAACTGATAAAACTGGGAATACAATAGAATATGTAGCAACCGCAGACGGATTTTGGGCTGAAGGTTATATCTGGTTTGGAACTAAATTTGCTTATGAGAAAATATTTGAATTAACGAGTTGAATATAAAATGGCTGAACTTTTTAAAGCTATAATAGCATTTGTGTTAGCACTTATTGGAGTAGTTATAGTAGGTGCTTCATGGCTCTTTCTCTATGAAAGTTCTGCATTTGGTCAAGCCTTAGCACTTATGTTAGTAGTTATTGGAGCTATATATCTTGCTATATTGCTATTTGCTGGGGCTTATGCTTTAATAGAAGATTAATTTATAAATAATTGGTCATTATATTGACCATATCTTTATAAATAAGTGGTCAAAAAGATAATATAGATGAGTAAGCCAAATATTTCGTTGGAATGTTTAATGAATATGCACTTTGCATGTAGAAATGAAAGCTGTAAGTGTTCGTGCCATGTGCCTATGACTCTAACAATGAAATAAATTATATAAAGCCAAATTTTTCAAAAAATCAAAGATAACGAATAAAAAGTTATATATATGCATCCTCTTTATTAAATATTAATGTCTACTGAAAAAAAGAAAGATAATAACTTTTTAGGCACACTAAAGAAAATATCTAATTACTTTACTGCTTCGTATAAGCCACCTGTAGGCGAACAGATAAAGCAAGCAGAACGTGGTGAAGCGTGGTGGCGTGATTTTGCGTGGGAAGAATTCGCTTGCGTAGTAGAAAATAATTCAGAGCCTCATGTTGAAATTCTTACCAGCGAAGGATGGAAGCTTTTATCTGAGACTAAAGTAGGTGATGTAGTTGCCACTCTTTCAGACAAAGGTATCTTAGAATATCAACCTGTTATACAAGTTTTTTCTAAAGACTATAAAGGTCTTGCAGTGCGTATTAAGACACAATCAATAGATTTACTTGTTACGCCTAATCACAAAATGATTGGTAGAACACAAGAATGGAAAGTAGGGGGCAAAAGAATATCTCATCCGCTTCCTAATGATACAGATTATGATTCATGGTCATATAACGGCTTTAGATTTGTTTATGCAGGTGATTTGACTAAACGACATGTCTATGAAACGTTAAAAAGCGCTTTGTGGTATGGCAAAGAAGTAGAAACAATTAACATCAATGGCACGACATATCCAATAGAGCCATTTTTACGCTTCTTAGGTTATTATTTAAGCGAAGGTAGCGTTAATGATGCTAATCAAAGTGGTATATATAACGTAATAAGGCTTACTCAATCTAACTCTTCATTACATCATATAAGCGTTAAACAAAAGATGTTTGATACCTTTAAGGCATTAGGGTTTAATCCATCTGTTGATAATCGTGAAGTCAGAATTTATAATTCAAATCTAGCTACATGGCTTCATACATTAGGTGCACATGCATGGGAAAAGAAAGTACCATCATTCATTTTTAATTTATCATCTGACAAAATTAGAACATTCTTGGAAGCTTATATAGAAGGCGATGGTTATCAACATAAAAATGGTAAATCTACTACACCTATAATATATACAACCTCGCCTTTTATAAGAGACGCAATTCAAGAGCTTGCACTTAAAGCAGGTTGGTGCGCCGATTGGACAATACGTAAAGGTGGTTTTTCAGATAGAACACAATATGTTATTACCATTAAAAAAGTAAAACTTACACCAGAACTTAACAGAAATCTAAATAATGTAACAATCGAAAATGTCGAAGGTAAGGCAGTTTGTGTTTCTGTGCCAAAGTATCATACTTTATATATAAGACGAAATGGCAAAGCTGTATGGACAGGCAATACCAAATATTTGCCAGGTATTGGTCTTGGATTTTCTATACATCCAAATAGAACTACAGTAGTGAAAGACGACAAAGGAATACATATTTATACTTTCCAAGAACTATGGGATATTTACTCTGAGAAGTTTCCAATAAAACAAGATGTTGTAGAGATTGAGAATATAAGAAAACCAATAGAATATATAGAGATTCCACGTATGCGACTATTTACTTTATCATATAATAGACAAAGAAAAGAAGCTGATTGGCAGGAAGTAAGAAGCATAATAAGACATCAATATAAAGGAAAGTTAGTTCATCTTAATCAAACGATTGGCGAAACAATTGTTACACCAAATCATTCTGTATATGATGAAAATGGAAATGTAGTATCTGCTCAAAGCAATCCAAATCTTCTTTATATAAGAAAAATACCAACAAGTGTTACTATAACAGATAATTTCACTCTTCCATACCCTGTTCATAAAAGAAAGGAAAATGGCAAATATGGTAGAGTGTATGTTGCAGAGAACTTAGTAAAAAGACAAATGAATAGAGATGAACTTCTTGCTTTCTCAAGATTCTTAGGAGCGTATGTAGCAGAAGGTTGTTATTGGTTTTATGATGGTGGAAGAAAGGGGCTTGTTCATATCTCAAATAATAATGTTCAATGGTTAGAGTCTTTAGGCAAAGACGCAGAAAAGTTTATGGAACGTGTTAAATGGAGAATAGATAAGCAATCTACAAATACACAATCAGGTAAATCTACTTATTGTTTAAGTATAAGAAGTAGCGACTTAGCTTCAGTTCTTGCTTTAATGGTAGGCAAAGGGGCTGAAAATAAAAGAGTACCAGAGTTTCTATTTGAAGCAGATAAAATATTTAGAGAAGCCTTTTTGATAAATTATACTGTTGGAGATGGCGAAACTCTTGGTAGATATTCAATTACAAATGAAGGTGCAGTTCTTCAATATGGTGTAGTATTTAATGGCATTACTAGGTCAATAAAATTAGCATCTGGCTTAGCAGTATTATTAGCTATGGATGGTAAGGACTTCTCAGTTAAGTCATATATAGACCATCATGGAAAAAGAATGTACTCAATTAAAGAAGTATCGCATCACGCTTTTAGAAAAAATAGTAAAAAGATAACCTATATAGATTATGAGGGATTTCTTTTTGATATTTCAGTAAGGGGCGACTTTACAGATAATACACAAAACTTTATAGATGCTATGGGGCTTATAGTGGCTCATCAGACAGTTTATCCTTATACAGCAGTGTGGGAAAAAATTTGGGGTGCTGTTCCAGCAGAAGATTATGCTAAATATAAACAACTATATGTTCAAGAACCATTTATCAGAGCAACAATTGATTTACATGTATTTATGGCTGTTACACAAGGCTACGAATTAGATTATCCTGTTGATACCGTTATTAACGATGTAAAAGCTTTCTTAGACCGACACGACTTCCTTAATTTATTAAAAATATTAGTTCGTGAAGCTTTAATATTTGGTAACAGTTATGCTGAAATCGTAAGGACGTGGTTTTGTGTACCACCTGATACAATTATACTTGGGGATAATAAACCAATAATAGAATATAAAGAAGGTGATATGGTAGTAACTAAAAATGGTTTAGATAAAGTATTACAAAAATTTGAAAGAGAATATAATGGTGAGATGATACGAATAAAAGCAAAAGGATTGCTCCCATTTGATATTACACCAACACATCCTATATTAACTGTATTTAATATTAGTAGGCGAAGAGGTTATACTGCTCCTAATTGGGAATTAGCTAAAAACTTAAATGAAAAGCATACCAATAAATCAGGACATTATCTATTATTGCCAAGAATAAAAGGAAACTTAGAAGTTTCTTCATTAGACTTATCGCCATTTACAAACGATATAGGCATTAAAGTATGTAAGACTAAAAATATTTCGTTATCTTTTCCTTTGAACGAAGATGTTGCTTGGATGATGGGATTGTATGTTGCTGAAGGATGTAAAATTAAATATAGTAATGTCTCTAAGGGATTACAATTTGCTTTGAATGTAAATGAAATGGATTTAGCAAAAAGAATACAACAAATATTTATGAAATTAGGATATAAATCATATATACACAAAGTAAAGAATGCAAATGCAATTGTTGTTCGTATTTCATCTAGAATTTTAGGAAGAAGTTTCCCAACGTGGTTTGGAGATGGTGCACATAACAAAAGAATACCAGATTTTATTCTTTATAATAAAGATGATGCTATATTAAGGGCATTTCTGCAAGGTTATGAAGATGGAGATGGTTCTACCCATTATAGAAATGGTAGAAAATATGTTAGGGAAAGTGAAGGTAATTCATTATTAACTAAATGTGCGATGTGTTCGACTGTTTCTAAAACCTTAGCATTACAATTACAACTTGCCTATGCAAGACTTGGAATATTTGCTGGAATTTCAATAAGCAAAAACAAAAGCGGATATGGACAAATAGGAAACATATATTATAGAATATACTATCAAAATAAATATATTACAGAAAGAACAAGTGCAAAAATATTTGATAATTACATTAGACTTCCAATTTCAAAAATAGAGAAATATTATTATAATGGCAAAGTTTACAATCTTGAAACATCTGATAAGACGTATTTAGTTTCAAATGCTATTGTACATAACTGCCCTCAAATCGGCCACGACTTAGAAGCTTTAAGAATAAGTTATGAAGAAAAATTTTCTGACGGTAAAGGCTACTGGTGGACGGACAGAATGGACGTAGTAGCAAAACATAATGAATTATATCCTGATCATAAATTAGAAAATCCTTATGGCGAAATTACGAGAATAAAGCCGCTAGATCCTACGTACATCAGAGTGAGAAGAGATGCTTATGGTACGATTTTGGGGTTTGTACAATATTACATGTTCCCCTTAGTATCAGTAGCGCCTTGGGAACGTATCTATTTCTATGATAATAATAAGTTAATATTAGATACAATGGCAGAATATACCAAA
>Ga0080006_1155444_pt1 | contig 13799 bp, 10 predicted proteins | sample RS3BMetagenome_FD_69209 | JGI IMG/M metagenome (GOLD analysis project Ga0080006, IMG submission 69209) | Ferric oxide microbial mat and aquatic microbial communities from Rainbow Spring, Yellowstone National Park, USA - RS3B (SPADES... ...
CAACTCCCCCTATTTTTTACCCCCATTTCCCCCGTTCCCAGGTTTCAATCCCATATTGGTCCGATTTCAACGTGGAGGCCGGCCAGATCAGCGAGGATGAGGCGATGGAGCGCCGTTTCAATCCCATATTGGTCCGATTTCAACGGGAGTGGGCCGCCCTCCTGCCCGAGGACGCGCCCGCCGTTTCAATCCCATATTGGTCCGATTTCAACCCGTACGGGCCCACCCGTGGATCCCCACGCGCGGCCCTTCCACAAGTCCCCTGGAGCGCTCCATTTATAAAGGTTCATGATCCCGGAATATAGCCTCGATTGACCAGATTCGCCAGAAAGCAGGAGATCGGGGCTATCGGGGCCGTTTCCTCGTGCTTTGATTTCCAAAATCCATGTGTTGTGAATCTGGCTTCGACTTACTGGCTGGGAATTCCATCGGGAACCCGGGAACCCGGGAACCCGGCCGCACATTGACGGCCGCGGCAATCGCTTGGGCGCCCGGGATGGTCGCGGCCCCATGTATCGGGAAGCAAATCGCCGTATTGAACAGGCGACCGCTAAGATGAGCAGAGCGGCCACAGCCACCCACGCGAACCAGCTGGCCTCCCGCCCCAACTACAATAGCCACGCGATGAGTAGCGACGCCGACAGTATTAGGGCCAAAAGAAGGCCCAGGCGCCTCCTGGTGGAGCCCTTCGGACAGTAGATCTCCCTGACGTTATCCCAGAACACGTAGAGCGGCAGCGCCACCAGTGGCAGGGCGACGATTGTCAGCCAGGAGTACTCCGGATGCGTCCCCAGGAGCCATGCCGTCAGGGCCGCGTAGATGCTGACTATCAGTATTATCACGTTGAGCTTCTCGGCCGCCTCGGCGCTGATTGACGCGTCCAGGGCCGACAGGGCCGACTTTATGCCGTCCAGGGTCGCCTTGAACCTGTACGTCTCGACTATCCTCTCCAGTATCTTCCTTATGAGCGGGACCTGGACGTATCCCAGGTCGAATGTCAGCGCGGTCCGCACGTAGATCTCCCTCGCCCTCTCCCTGGCTGCGCGCCCGAGCTCCTTGGACCTCAGCTCCTTGGACCTCTCCAGGTCCTTCAGGAGCTCCGAGTAGAGCGAGTTCAGGTACAGCAGCTCCCCCGCCAGCATCTCGGCGACCAGCGCCCTGGGCAGGGCGAAGTTCAGGAAGTTCAGCGCGTCCTTCCCGGAATCCATGCTAGGACCCCCCGTCTTTAGGATCAGCAGCGAGTTCCAGCTCAGGTAGAAGTTGGTGTCCTCGTCCTCGTAGCCCACCCGGTAGTCCCCGAGCGCGCGTCCGTCCCCGCGCAGCCTCACGCGATAGCCCTCAAGGACCCCCAGCAGGAAGTCGTCGCTCGGCCGCCTGTCCAGGTACAAGAGGATCGCCGAGAACGCGTTGCTCCTCACGTCGTCCCTCATGTCCTCGTAGATCCTCGACCAGCCCGAATGGCTCGACCGGGCGACGGAGCCGCCGCCCCTGGGGCCCCCCGCGAACGCGGAGAACGCGCCCAGCACCGCGCCTATCTGAACGTCGTGCAGATCGTAAAGCCTCCTCCCGGATCCGGGGCGCGACATCAGCTCCTCGACCTCGTCCGCGCTGAGGATGCGCCCCCCACCGAGCCCCAGGGCATCGGCCAGCTTCCTCAGGGCGCCCAGCGCCTCGCCCACCAATCCCCGGAACTCCTCGCGGTCGAGGAAGGTCTTCCTCATGTGGAAGAGCTTCGTGGCCCCTTCCTGGAGCTTTTCCTGCGTCATGCAGGGTATCTTGGGGAGCTCTTCCTGCGTCATGCAGAGTATCTTGGGGGACATCCTGTCGAATTTCAGCGCGCCGGCGGAGCTCAGCGCCAGGATCGCGTCTGCCCCGTGGAACCGGGCGGCTTCGTCGCTCCTCTCGAACTCCAGCGCGATGATCAGCGTCGCGCGGAGGTGGCATTTGTCCTCGCTCTTGAGCCGGTTGTCGCTCGCGGTGGCGGCCACGCGAACCTCGCGGTCGACGAAGGGCACCACGAAGAGCGTCCAGCGGTTGTAGAGCTCCGAGACGCTGTTGCACTCGTGGTAGACGATTAGCCTCGCCAGCCTCTCCAGGTCCTCCTGGCGCTGAGCGTCCACGGCGCCGGGCGGCATCAGGAAGCGGCACATGCATTTGGGGAAGTGCATGCACCTCAGCGCTTCCCGCTCCTCCGCGGATGGCGTCTCGAACGCCTCGTCCTCCCGGGCGATCCTCCATCCTCCATCCTTGAGCCCCTTCAATGCGTCCTCCACCCTCCTTTGATCTATGTCGTTCCTCTCCGGTTCGAGCCTCAGGTCGCGGAGGTCCCTCCAGCGCTCCCATCCCTCCACGAGCGCGTTGACCAGCAGCGGCCCATAGACCACGCCGATATCCTCAGTATCACAGGGTCCTCCCAATCATATCCCTCCTGGCCCTCATCCCCCTCGCGAACGCGACCACTATTCCCCTGGTGGACCGCCAGTCCCTGTAAATGAACTTAGCCCTCCCGACGTCCTCCGGGGTCCCCAGGGCCGAGAGCTCCACCAGGAGCGAGGACATCTCGAACCCCGCGTGCGCCACCAGGTTGCGCTCGAGCTGCTCCAGGTCCTCCCCGTACTCGCGGCCCCCCAGGACGGACTCGAGCGGCACGGTCCCCCTCCCCCTCTCGTGCGAGATGTATTCCGAGATCCCGCGCCTCAGCTTCCGGAGCTCGCTCGCCGCCAGTAGGTGCGACGGGAGGCGCATGGAGCGCAGCCCGTCGACTATCCTCTCGGCGGCCTCCAGGCTCAGGGAGCGCCCGGGCTCAGCGCCGGAGTTCCTGACGAGGCGCTCCACCCCCGAGAGGAGCGCCAGCGCCGACGCCTCCCACCCCGAGGATGGCGTCCTCCACCCCGGGGCCTCGGCCGCCAGCATCGTGAGGGTGAGGGGGAGCGAGAACAGCAGGGCGGCCGCGGACGCCTCGGCCGCGGACGACAGGGACTCCGCCGTCCCGGGCGGGGGCTCCTCCTCGAGGACGCGCCAGGCAAGCTCCCTCATGGAGGGACCTGGCCGGAAGGTGGCGGATGCGACGCGGACGACGATCCCCCTGGGCACGCCGTCGTCCCCCGCCCTGACGGAGGGAGCCGCGAAGGTCTCCAGCGAGACGTCCTGGCCGAGCTGGGCCGCGGCTACGCGGCACGCCCACTCCGCGGCCTCCGCCAGCGCGACCGGGAGGAAGTTTGGACCGTGGGTTATGTCCAGCAGGACCTCGGTCGCGCCCGAGCGCACGAGGAAGTCCGAGAGCGGCGCCTCCAGTGCGAGCCTCAGGTCGGCCTCACCCTCCCCGGGCCACCGCGCGCCCGTGTACTCCTGCTCGGGGGCCACCGAGTAGTGCGGGAGCCCGAAGTACGCGCGCATCAGATCCTCGTCCCGGAGCCCCCGGAGGATCGCGTCCTCCAGGGCGCGATCCGCCTCCCCGAGCGCCGCCGCCAGCTCACCGCCGGCGTCCCCGAGCCCCCCGGAGGCCTCCTCCAGGCGCCGCCGGGCGCCCTCCCCGGGCCCGGTCCCCCTCAGGTAGACGAGCAGCCCCCTTGAAGCGCCGCGGACCCTCGAGATGGCCGAGCACGAGAAGTTGGCGATAGCCTCCTTCCCGTCGACCTCGTACACGGCGGGCACGTAACCCCAGGGCTCGCCGATGGAGGCCACCGCCACCCTCAGCGCGGACCCCCTCGCCCGGGCACGCGCACCAGGCTCCCCCAGCCGGGGACCGCCCCCAGCCGGGCGCCCGGGGCACTCCCCACCAGGATCGAGCCCGGCATCAGCGCCGGGCGCACGGGCCTGCGCGCATTCCTCGCCATGTCGTAGCCGGCGCCTATGGACCCCAGGTGGGCGGAGTGCTTGCACTCCGCTATCCTGAGGCCGCCGATCCCGAGCTGCTCGCCGCGCGCGAGCTCGGGGAACTCGTGCTCGTTGAGGGGCGCGGGGGAAGCCAGGATGAACTTCCCATCACCGCCCTCCCTCGGCACCAGCGCCTCCATGTCGGATCCGTCGATGCGCTCGACGACCGCCAGTCCGCCCTCTCCCCCGAGCCTGACGACCGCGGGGGTCGTCAGCCCCGGCCCGCCCTCGATCCTGACGGCGTATCCGGCGCCGGATCCCGTCGCTTTGAACATGGAGCGGGCGATCTCCGCGAACTTCCTCGCGTCGAACATCGCCGCCTCGTAGAGCCGGCCCTCGATCGCGGTCTTCCCGGACACGTTGAGCTCCACCCCGACGCGCCCCAGGAGCGCGCCCTCCTCCAGCGCGCTCACGACGCACAGCGGCCGGTCGTGATCGCAGGAGATCACTTCCTCGCACTCCTCGGTACGGATCGCTTCCTCGTCCAGGATGGCGATCGACCCGGGGTACCTGTGGACCGCGAGAACCGACCGCTGTCCGTCCCCCGCGCGGAGGACCGGGCCCCAGAGGTCGAAGCCCTCCCCCAGGACGTCCAGCGGATCCCGGACCCCGGCCGGGTCCATCCCCCTCGAGGCGATCGCCAGCGCAGCGAGGGCCCCCACGATCGTGGAGGGCAGCGGGAAGGGCTCTGAGAGCCCCAGGACCCTGGGCCCCCTGAACTGGGGGGAGAACTCGCCCTTCCACCTGAAGAGTGCGGGGCCGAGGGGCCTTAGGATGTACCACTCCGCCATCCCCATCACCTCAGGTGCGAGAGCGCCCTCAGCGCCTCCCAGGACACGTAGCCGCACCTCCCGCCAGCGCCGCACGGTGCCCTATCGTCCTCAACGGGTTCTATCTTGCTGTCCTTGTCCCTTGAGGGCTTAAGTGCTACCCTGCTGTCCCTCAGGGGCTTCAGGGCATCCAGCGCCATCGACGCGGCGCCGCCCCTCTGCTCGCTCCTCCTCACTATCATCTCCAGGATCCCCCACGACACGCGCGCCCACTCCGCGGAGCCATCCTCCTCGCGCCCGTACTCGTCGATCTCGCGCAGCGCGTCGTGCGCCAGCCCCTTGGCCAGCCCGCTCCCGCGGAGCCTCAGTAGGGTCGGGAGGGCGCCCCCGCCGGACCATATCTCGCGCACCGCTGGGAGGAGGGCCGCCCCGCACTCCATCTCATGCAGCGACGCCACATGCCCGCTGCCCCTGAAGATCAGGACGGCGTTCTTCCCGATCCAGGGGGGGTTGTCCTTCGGGGTCCCGCACCCGCAGTTGGCGCACGAGCGGAACCTGTCCTTGAGCTCCAGGAGATCCCCGGACATCCTCCAGGCGACGCTCAGCGGATCACTGTAGTGCGCCGCCAGGACGGAGTAGCTCCTGCAGTGCTTCCCGTGGATCCTGTAGGGCACCGCGTAGTCCCCCTCCCCGACCATTCCCCCCTCCCCGCCGAAGCACGGCTCCATGAGCTTCCCCAGCGCATCCGCGACCAGCGGCACCCCCTCCCGATCCACGTTCGGGAACAGCGCCGCCAGGTCGTCGCCGCCGGAGTAGACGACGAAGCCGCCGGCGCGCTCCATGATCCGGAGGGCCGCCAGCGCCATGAGGGCGAAGTCCCTGGAGACCCCCACGTAATTTGCGAGCCCGGAGTTCTCCCTGAACAGCAATCCCGCGTTGTCGGTGTCGCCCCTCAGGATGTAGTAGTGGGTCCGCGCCTCGCTCAGCTCCCCGAGCACCTCCTCCACGTCGCCGGCCTCGCGGGCGGCCCTGTTCTCGTCGTCGATCAGCCTCGCGCGCAGATCACCCCCCTCTCCCTCTCCGTACCTGCGCAGGAGGGCCTCGGCCGCCGCGAGCGCCGTTGTGGAGGGCCAGTGCGGTCCCTCGCGGGCGGGGGCGTGGAACCCGAGCGCCCCCAGGATGGCGCCGAGCCCGGAGGGCAGGGCGCGCTTGGCGGCGCAGTAGGGGCAGAGGGGCTCCCCCTTCTCCCCCCTCTCCGCGTGCTCCACGGCCGCCACGTTGATCCCGCACGCCGTACAGAACCTGTAGCTCCTGTTCCCCCCGTACAGGCCGTCGGTCGCCCTCAGCGCCGCGCCGGATATCCCGTACCCGTAGTCCACCCAGATCCTCTGCCAGGTGCCGAGGCGTCCCTCATGATCCGCTCCCTTCACCAGGTCCTCCGGGGAGACGCAGCGGGCATCGATCCGCTCCAGGGGGAACGGCGGCCACCCGGCGGCCTCGTCCAGCAGGCCCTCCATTTCCTCTATCTTCCTGAACCCGGGGCCCCAGCCGTTCCTGAGCGCCGAGTACAAGGTCCTCCAGGTATTCCTGTAGTTGTCCTCGACTTCCTTCCACACCTCGTCCTCGTCCATCCCGCAGTCGGGTATCAGGAGGTCCATCTTGGCCGGCAGCAGGGCGCTCCCCGGGATCTCGGACTCGGGGTCGATCCCCACGAGGCCGCTCGCCAGCCTGCGCATCATCCCCTCCAGCTCCCCGCCCCTGAGCCTGCCGTACGCGTAGTGCACGTAGAGGGGATTGGCCCCTATGAACGGGCTGAGCACGGACGACGGGCCGTAGCGCTCGATGAACGGCCGGGCGGTCCCCCACGCCAGGATTGATCCCAGGTAGCTCGCGGCCCAGAGGTCCGACGTCTTCCTCGAGTTCGCTATCATGTCCTGGATCGAGGAGATCTTGAACGTCACCCTCCAGAGGCGGTTCGCGCCGGCGATCGAGGATGCGGCGTACGATGAATTGAGGGCCCCCTCCGGGCCCCCGGCCCTCGTCCAGAGGACCTGATACCACGAGTAGAGGTAGAGGAGCGCTTCCTCCGGGCCCCGCGCCGACCCCGCGACGTCGATCAGCTCGGCGTCCACGTTCCGCCCGGCCCGTTCCCCGGGGCCGCAGCCACCCAGGACCCTCCAGGCGCGCTCGGCGACATCGCGTCCGCCGGCGGCGCCCAGCCTCTCCAGGGCCGCGTCGCCGGGTTTCCTGAGCTCCCCGGTCGCCGGGTCGCAGAGCACGAGCGCTGCCAGCCTCGCGGCGGCCAGCGAGGGGTCCATCATCCCACCGCCCTCCACTCAATCACGCGCATCCTGCCCATCCCCCTGCTCGTGCGCCTCCCCACGCCCGCCCCGAGGGCATCGTCGATCAGTGACTTGAGCACCTCCTCCGGCTCCGCGCTCAGCCCCAGCGAGCCGGAGATCGACCCGAGCGCCCCGAGCCCGCGCTCCGTCACCCCGACGGCGAACTCCAAGGCGGTCCCCCTGGCGATGCCCACGTAGCGCACGGGCTTGGGCTTCACCTCGTACTCCTGGCGGACGTCCGGGGTGTAGTGCGGCGTCAGCACCAGGAGCTCCACCGGCCTGCCCCCCGGCGCCTCCACCGGGTAGGCGTCCGTGAGCACAATCCAGCCGGCGTGCTCCTCCCCCGCCTCGACCACCGGATCGTCCAGTAAACCCCCGATCAGGTCCCGCTCCTCCTTCGCCAGGACGCGCCCGCGGGCCTTCCCCAGGAGATCCAGGGAATCGCGGAACGCGCCCGCCTTCGCCGCGGCCATGGCGGCCCTGGCCAGGAGGGAGCGGATGGCGCCCTTAAACTCGCTCGCGGGGATGTACGGGAGGTCCAGCACCGGGTCCCAAGCGAGCCCGTACTCCGTCACGAGGTCCATGAACCCCCTCCCGGCGACGACCGGCGAGTCGACTATGGCCCTGACCACGTAGGCGCGGCCGTGGATCGTCCCCAGCACGTCGGCGAGCTCCCTCACCGCATCATGGGCGATCGCCATGCGGTCCCCGTACCCGTCGTGCCGAAGGACCTCGTAGATCGCGGCCCCCTCCGCCGCCCCGTCCGCCGGCTCCAGGAACCGCTCCAGCAGGTAAAGCCTCCTGCAGGCATCCCGCAGCTCCTTCGGGTCTTTCCAGGGGCGCGATCCGGCGCCGTGGCGCGGGTCGACGTTGGCCTCCCGCGACCTATCCCAGGCAAACTCGTCGATCCCGCTGAGGACCGCCCTCAGGTCCCCTAAGAGCCGGGGCGCGCGGTCGCGAGCGCCGATGCAGTTCATCAGCTCCTTTTTGATCTCACTGATATACTTAGGCGAATATTTCGGATCCCTCCGCCCCTTCATCATCTTATCCTCCATCATCTCCTTCACCATCTTGCACTCAAGCTCAATGAAATCGACGAGATTCTCGGCGAAGTTCTTCCCATGATCCATCACCCTGCACTTATCGTCGGCATTCAGTGATGAGACCGCGGCGAGCGCCCTGAGCGCTCCCTCCATGGCGCTCATAGCCAGCGCCCCCCTCCGTGATGCTGCATCCCGCCGGAGGACCGTTGCCGGCCGCGCTGGCAGTTGTCGGGCCGCGGCCGGCACCCCCGGTTCTTGATGTATTGCTCCACTAGCTTGCGTGCACTATCGAAATCCCCCTTCCTCATCCCCGCGCGGAGCTCGCCGCTGTCGAAGTCACCGTGATACAGCTCTATCAGCGCGACGGCGCTCACGTGCCCATCCTGAACTATCGGGGAGGCTATGAGCGGGCTCTGCCTGCGATCATACGTCTTATCTTTGACGATCGGCCTCCGGTTCTTCCTGGGGAGGCCGAGCACGTAGAAGTCGGCATGATCATCATGGCACGTGCTCACGAAGGCCTCGCCCACCGCCCTCATGGCGTCCAGCGTGCCGACTTCCGGAGGGCACCCCACTAGCTTCACGTTCCTGGCCACGCGGTCGGCGCACTCGCCGCCCAGCAGGATCCCCGCGCCCCTCTTGATCGCCCCCATCGCGTCCCCGCCTGTTATCATGTTCGCCAGCTCGACGATGTCCGGATCCGTCCTCAGCGACTTCGGATCCGGGTAGAAGCGCCCGAATCCTCTGTTGGCGGCCCTCCCCACGCCGGCGTACGCGAGGGTGATCATCGCGGCCGCAGCGAACCTCCTCGCGCCGTCCCCGACGCTCAGGGCATCGGCCAGGCGCCCGGCGGGCGCCCTGATCCTCATCGTGATGGCGACGCCGTTCACGGGCATGTCGTCATCCTTCAGGTAGTGCCACTTGGTCCCGAGGTGGCCGAGCGCCACCCTGGGCACTTCTTTGGGCTTCGCCCCCTGCGAGCCGCCGGCCGGTTCCAGCGGGGCGGGCTTTACATCCGGGGCTGGATCCACCGAGAGCGCGAGCGCGGATGGGGGAGGCCGGGCGCCCGGGATGTATCCGAGCAGTTCCTCGATCCGTTCCTCGAGCTTCATGTGATCGAAGTGATCGAACTTCCCGTCCCTGCATATCCAGAGGAGGTGCCTGGCGAACCACTTCGTCCTGCCGGCCACGGTCTCCGCCGACGGGTACCACACGCGGCCCTCCTCGTCCTTCACGGTCCCGTACGGGCCCCCGCCCCACCAAGGCGTGACCGAGCGGAACCGCCCCTCGAAGGCCACCCGGTACGCCAGCCCGGAGATCATCGGCCCAGCGCCCTCGTTATCTTCTTCAGCTCCAGGAGCCCCGGCATCGCCGCGACCTCCAGGAGGAGCTCGCGCTCCTGGATCCCCTGCAGATTCCTCAGGAGAAGGCCCGCGGCGCCGCGCACGTGGTCGCTGCCGGAGAGCTTCAGGCCGTTCACCACGCCATTAAGCCCGGCGCCGGCCATGGCCTCCCCGAGGGGCCACACGAGGACGAGCGCCAGGTAGGATACGTAGCCCTTCCCCTCCTCGCCCGCGTCACTCGCGAGTTCTTTCCAGCGCTCCTGGTCGAGGTTGACGACCGGGCCCTTGAAATAATCCACCCCGTAATCCAGCAGCCCGGAGTCATCCCTCCCCACCTTCGAGAGGAAGAACGTCAGGGCGGAGGAGAGCCCGTACTGCGAGATCATCAGGGGGAAGTCCTCCGCCCTCCTGGTGATCCCCATGCGGTGGTGCCCCTCCCCTCCCCGGCCCTGTTCCTCCTGGCCCCTAGTGCTTTCTATCAGCTGCACGAGCCTCCCCACGACCCGACCTTCAACGCGGCTAATGTAGGACAATCCTCAGGATCCCCCTTCCCACGGTCTCCTTCCCGCCGAGCGTGATGTAGAAGTCGTCGCCGAACGCCTTCTTGAGCCCGTCGACGTCGCCCTGGGCCAGGCCGACGAGGAGCGACCCCTGGGGCAGGTACTCCTCGGTCCAGAGGGCCCCCTCTATCACCGTCTTCCTAACGAGGTCCAGCCTGTTCCTGGAGACGCGCACGAGCGCCCTGTCCACGAGGACGCTCGAATCGGCCCGCGCTCCCCCCAGCTCGACGTGGTCCTGTGCCACCGCGATGCCGGCGGAGCTCAGGAGCTCGTAGAGCGGGGGCTTCCTATCGAAGATCTTTTCGGGGAGGATCCCGGGGCCGGAGAACGCCCTGAGCGCGACGCCCATCACGTTCAGGGTCTCCGCGGCGCGTTCGGAATTCATCAGCGCGGCGAGCGCGCTCCCCAGATCCGCGCCGACACCGCTCCCGACGAGCGCCAGCAGATCGCGCGCCGAGTCGATCATGTAGTGGGTCGTGAGGTAGACGGGCCCCCTCTCCAGGGAGCGGGCCGGCACGAGGAGGAGCCTGAGGTCCGTGAACGAGACCAAGCCCCTCCCGGACTCCGGCCTTGTGTCAGAACCGAACAGCCTCGCGCAGGTGCCGCCGTCCCTCACCCTGTTTATCTTCTTCACTTCATCTATCTCCATAATCTCTTTATGCCTCTCGGCGCACTCGTGCTTCAGTGCGCCCTTGAATGACGATGAGTAGATCACGGGATAGTTCATCGTATCCCTCTGGATTGGGAGATCGACGGCGCCGAACTCCTGGCCGACGCCGGCGTGTACGGGGGTTACGGCAAAGGCGATCAGGAGCGCAGTTTGCTGATTGGACAATACCACCATAGACTATAGGGAAAATTTACTAATAAAGCTTATGATAACGGCAGCGGATGTCGGTAAGATGAGGCGATAGCGAGGACGCAGCGGTCGCCTCCCGGGCGAGGGTCCGTCATCCCTCGGCAATCACCCTTCTGTTCGGTGCGCGCGAACTCGGGGACTCAGGTGTTGGACATGATATATCTATATCTATTTTCAATCCCATATTGGTCCGATTTCAACTGAAGTAATTACCCGCCCAGTCGATTGCCGCTCCCCCTGTGCCTTTCAATCCCATCTTGGTCCGATTTCAACGTTCTGGGACTTGAGATTGACGTCTGTCGATCCTGTGTTTCAATCCCATATTGGTCCGATTTCAACCGTTTATTCCCCTTATATGTGCCAGGTCATCCGAGTACCGTTTCAATCCCATATTGGTCCGATTTCAACCGAAACCCCCAGTAAGGGCGGATGAGGGACGGGGGCGTAGTTTCAATCCCACATTGGTCCGATTTCAACCATACTGCGGGGGGCGCTTTGTGAAGCAACTAGGCGTTAAGTTTCAATCCCACATTGGTCCGATTTCAACACCTCACTATTATTGAAGTGCCATCCGGATTTCGTGTTTCAATCCCACATTGGTCCGATTTCAACCCGGTACCTGCCGGGCGACGTGGCCGAGCTGCACCTGGTCGGCGAGCCCGGCGAGGCCGAGGTTTCAATCCCACATTGGTCCGATTTCAACTTCCTGTTCTGGGATCTGCGGTTGACCAGTGTCGATCCGTTTCAATCCCACATTGGTCCGATTTCAACGAGATCCTCACGGACGTAATCCCGGGAAATGTAGAATTGTTTCAATCCCACATTGGTCCGATTTCAACGGATTACCTTTATGAAGTGATATTCGAGCGTGATGATTGAGTTTCAATCCCACATTGGTCCGATTTCAACCTGGCGTTCCGCGATGTCGTCAGGCGCGGGGACCGCGTTCCAGGTTTCAATCCCACATTGGTCCGATTTCAACTTCGTGGCTAGCATACTGGCACGCATTAGGATCATCGCGTTTCAATCCCACATTGGTCCGATTTCAACTATCCTGATGCTGATGTTGATGATGATAAAAAAGGGGAGTTTCAATCCCACATTGGTCCGATTTCAACGTTCTCCGTATTCGGCCAGCTGTGGGACGGGAAGGTCGTCCGTTTCAATCCCACATTGGTCCGATTTCAACATATGTGGATCTTCTGATGTAGTCCGTGAGGACCACCAGGTTTCAATCCCACATTGGTCCGATTTCAACGTCAGCGTCAGCGCCGTCGATATCTGGAGCTTCCTGGTGTCCAGTTTCAATCCCACATTGGTCCGATTTCAACTGGTAATGTTACCGGGCTCAAGCAAGACACAGAAGATACAGGGCTAGTTTCAATCCCACATTGGTCCGATTTCAACGTAACGAAGCGTGGCGAATAGGTTCCCTTCCACTTTCGTTTCAATCCCACATTGGTCCGATTTCAACGTTGAATAGCGCCGTGTTGACCGCGTTCGGCACCTACGTTTCAATCCCACATTGGTCCGATTTCAACGAAATCATGCCGTCGCGGGTCAATAGGGAGGGCGCGTAGGTTTCAATCCCACATTGGTCCGATTTCAACGGGAGAGGTCGTAAGTCGCTTGAGGCACCATGATGAGGTTTCAATCCCACATTGGTCCGATTTCAACTCCTACCCCATGGCATGGCGGAAATCAAGATTCGCCCGATTCATCTCTCACACATAGCGATATGTTTCAATCCCACATTGGTCCGATTTCAACTAACACAGGATTGGGAGAGGGAGGCAGTCGCGGAGGTAAGTTTCAATCCCACATTGGTCCGATTTCAACCGGTCGGTGCGGCCCGGGGCGCATTCGGTGAGGATCCGGTTTCAATCCCACATTGGTCCGATTTCAACCCTCGCGCCTCTTCAGGCCGGCGGCTGCGGCCACGTGTTTCAATCCCACATTGGTCCGATTTCAACCATATGTGCCCACGCCCAATAACCCATATCCTCAAACGAGTTTCAATCCCACATTGGTCCGATTTCAACTTACTCTCAGTGATAGAGGACGAGTTTATTGTTGTTCTCTGTTTCAATCCCACATTGGTCCGATTTCAACGAGCGCGAACTCGCGGCAATCGGTGTGTGAGGGGGCGCGCGAGGTTTCAATCCCACATTGGTCCGATTTCAACGAGTATGAGAAGATACTCAAAGAGGACTATGAACGTCTGCTCGTTTCAATCCCACATTGGTCCGATTTCAACCCGTTATTCCCTGGACGAGTTGGCCCACGCTTTCCTGTTTCAATCCCACATTGGTCCGATTTCAACCAAGCGGAGGCGGGCCAAGTGGATCAGGACCAAGTAGTTTCAATCCCACATTGGTCCGATTTCAACGATATGAGCACGGATGTCGTGGTGGGCTTTGCTATGTTTCAATCCCACATTGGTCCGATTTCAACCTTGGAACGGGGCGGACAGCGCGGGTTCGGCCACATCGGTTTCAATCCCACATTGGTCCGATTTCAACCGATATTCGGCAATTACACGGTTGTGGCGCCCAATGGTTTCAATCCCACATTGGTCCGATTTCAACTTAAGAGTGGGGAAGAGGGGTCCGTTGGAGACGTGAATACTGTTTCAATCCCACATTGGTCCGATTTCAACCTTGAGTCTCTCATGATAATGCCGATTACAACACAGGTTTCAATCCCACATTGGTCCGATTTCAACACGGCAATCCCGGACAGTCCGGAGAAGTAATAATCGTTTCAATCCCACATTGGTCCGATTTCAACGGTTACGCCGGGCGAAATACTCGCGATAGTGATAGGGTTTCAATCCCACATTGGTCCGATTTCAACTTAGCGGGACTTGAAAACGCCTTTTCCGGACTCGGAAGTTTCAATCCCACATTGGTCCGATTTCAACCCGTACGGGCCCACCCGTGGATCCCCACGCGCGGCCCTTCCACAAGTCCCCTGGAGCGCTCCATTTATAAAGGTTCATGATCC
>Ga0080006_1141282_pt1 | contig 13798 bp, 18 predicted proteins | sample RS3BMetagenome_FD_69209 | JGI IMG/M metagenome (GOLD analysis project Ga0080006, IMG submission 69209) | Ferric oxide microbial mat and aquatic microbial communities from Rainbow Spring, Yellowstone National Park, USA - RS3B (SPADES... ...
GTGCGCGGGCGAAGCCGGGGGCCGGGGGGCGTCTGTGGGGGCCCCCCCGGCCCTGCCGCAGAATCGCGTTGATCTCGTCCGAGAGGCTCCAGCGGTGCTGGAAGGCTTCGGCCCGAAACCACTGCATGTTGTCGGGGTCTAGGTACACCGTTACCTTGATGCGGTCATTTTTGAGTCGCTGACGGCTAGACCGTTCTATCCAATCAATCGAAGATGACATCGTAGTAACATCCTCCTTTGCGGTCTGTGTATGCCTCCTTCCTGGAGTATAGCAGAGTCGTGACGCTATGGAAACGGGGCGGAGACACGGCATCACCTAATACCGTTGCCGCAACGGTAACAGCAGGACCTCGAGACGGCCGCCCGCGCACGGCTGCTGGAACACGACGGGGGCCTCGGGGCCGTGGAGGGTGCAGGTCGTCGGCTGGTCCGCCAACTGGTGGATGCAGTGGGCGAGCCGGGTCCCATCCACCCGCAGCGTATAGGGGGTGGTTCCGAATAGCGCCGGGAATCGGCCCACAAGGTCCCCGGTGTCGGTGATCCAGGTGGCCTCGTCTCCCTCCAGCCGGACCTGCCACCGGCGGCGCGGTGCGGCCCGCTGGATGGCCTGGATCTGCGCCCGCAGGGCGGCCCAGGCGGCGGCGTCGTACTGGACGGTAGGCGGGATGGCTGGCGGGAGCACCTGCGTATAGTCCGGGTACGGCTCCGGCAACAGGGGGTGATGCAGGCAGAGGGTCGCGCTGCGCCACACCACCCCGAGGCCCGTGTCCCCGTCGTAGGCCACCGCCCCCTGCGCGTCGGGTGGCAGGGCGAGCGGCTGGAGCCGGATCCCTGGCCCCCAGCGCCCCACCACATACGGGCCCGGGGTGCTCCACCGGGCGAGCATGGTGCCATCGGTCGCCACCAGGGCGAGTTGCCCCGTGGCGTCCACGTGGAGGTACAAGCTAGTGAGGGCGGGGCGCGAAGAGTCCTGGGCCACGAAGGTCCGGATGCGGGCCCACACGTCCGAGGGGATGCGCGGCAACGGGTCCTGCGCGTAGGCCGAATCGCAGAGCCATGCGGGGCCCGGCACCGGATCATGCCCCAGCCGGGTCACCCAAGCGTCTCCGGGCTGCAGGTGACAGCGGTCCCCCCCCTCCAGCACCCCCTGCAACGGCACGTCGCCGCGCAGGAGGGGCACACAGTCCCATAAGGGCCACGCGCCGTCCGGCAGCGCCAAGGGGGTAGCGTCCCCGACCGGGTGGACGGCATAGTGCCCGTCCGTCACCCACCAGCGCCCCTGCGCCACCTGGATGCCCTCCAGGGAGGGAACGTAGGGGCGGCGCGGGCGGTAGGGCGCAAGCCGCTTGAGGGCGCGCCCCACCGCCGCCGCCGTCGCGGGCGTGACGGTTTGTGTTTGCGTCATACGGAATCACTCCTTTCGGTTAATACCCCGGCAGATACCGGGTCGCAATGCGCCGGGACCCCGCATAGCCCCGGAACTCGCAGGCGTCATCCGGCGACTCGGGCGTGGTGCCCCAGATCTCCAGGTGCGTGAGTCGCCGGGCCTCAGCGGAGGAGGTCATGGCATCATGCTCCTTTCGCGAAGTCCTTGAGCCAGGCATACGCCTGGTCCAGGAGCGGGCTGCCGTCCAAGAACTCCCGCATGGCCCGCTCCCGCCCCCGGCCCCGCGTCAAGGCATCCCCGACGAAGACGTGGGTGGTGCAGTAGGCCACGGCGTTGAGCGCCCCCCAGGCCGTGTGCCGGATGTTGGCGAGGTCGTCCACGTGGTACAACGACGCCTGCAACGCCATGCGCTGGACGGCCTGCCGCTCCGACTCCGTGTGGTCGGGCTCCGGGGGCGGGAGCAGGTGGTCGCAGAGGCGGACCCAATCGGCGGTGCTGATCGGCACGGCCAAGAGGGCCTCGGCCTCCGCCGCCAAGTGGGCCAGGTAGCCTTGCGTGAGGGCCAAGGCCCGCCGGGCTTCCTCCAGGCGGTCGTGGACGGTGGCGGTATGGCGCACCCGCCAGCTCCGCACCGCCTGGCGGGTGGCGAGGTTCAGGGTGTTCATGCAGACCACCCGCACGGGCGAGACGACGGCCTGCACCGCACCCGACCCATCATGGGCCGTGCTGAAACTCAGGAAGCAGTCGGCGGGGTCGCCCGCCAACTGAAATGCCTCCGCCAGCCGGGTGCAGAGGAAGACGCGCCGGCCGCCGCGCAGGCTGCCCGCCGTCTCGAAGCGGACGCCGCCCCCGAGCAGCGCGTCCACCCAGGCGAACGCCTCCCGGTTCTGCACGATGCGGTAGTCCTCACTCACCACCCCGAGGACCGCCCCATCGCTACTCCGGACGTTCGCTCGCCAGCCCGGGACGGGGGTGCCATCCTGGAGCTGGATGGGCTCGGAGCGGACCTCCCAATCCAGGCCCGCCAAGCGTAGGGCGGTTTCGGCATCGGGGGCCTCCTGGACCACGGTCCCGAGGCCATGCCACGGGACCTCCCGATAGGAGAACATCGACTCGACTTCATGGGCCATGGTGTGATACCCTCCTTGTGGAGATCATGGGGTCAGGTCGGAGCCTGCCCCGGAGGGCCTGGAGCGTCCCGCTCCAGGCCGACCGGCACAGGCTACTGGGGCAGGCCAGGCCGGGGGAGGCCATTGGCTGGGGCGTACCCCTGGGCCTGGCCATCTTTCACCCCCTCCGCAAAGAGTTGCGTGTTTTTGATGGGTCGGCCCCGGCCACCCGACCGCAGCCCCAGCTGCCGCAGGTACCGCTGCATCTCCGGGTCGAGCTTCGCGAGGGCCTGCGTCTCGGTGTGCGCCTTGTCCTGTGCGGCGAAGTAGTGGTAGAGCCCTGCGGTAAACCCGGCCCCGTAGTCTTCCATCGCCTCCCGGGTGACCGGGACCATCTCCCCGGTGCGTTCCCGGGCGGCCAAGAAGCTTGCCATGCAGACGAGGGCTGCGTAGCGGAAGGCCGTGAGGATGGCGTCCTTCCGCTCCTTGCGGGCGACCAGCCGCAGGTGGAAGCCGGGCTGGCCGCCCTCGGCGGGGCCGAGATACGCCTTGCCCCCGAAGTGCTCGGCCAAGACGCTGAGGAGCCCGCGGAGGTACTGGGGCTGATCCTCCCCAATCCCCGTATCGAGGTCCACGAGCCCGCCTTGGTCGGCGACGGCCCGCTCCGCGCCGACCGCCTCTTCCAACGTGACTTGGTACTTGGCCAGCAGCACCCGGAGCCGGTCGAGGGCGGCATACGCCTCCTCGGGGCGCGTGTTCGGGTGCCCCGCCAGGGCCTGGAGTTCGCGAATGCGGCGCAGGACCGCCTCGCGCTGAGCGTCTGGGGTACTCATGGGGTGCCTCCTTCCTCCTCCAACGCCGGGAAGAACCCGGCGTCGAAGCACTCGATAAACTCCCGCACCACGTCGGGCAGCGTGAGGACGAACTCCAGCTGCGGGCACAACACATAGGTACAACCCACCGCTAAGCCCTCCCGGAACTCCGGGGGCAAGTATCTTCGGAGGTAGTTGGCCACCGGGCAGCGCATCGGGTCTCCGCGCAGGCCCCGGATGCCCTTCGCCCACAGATAGTCGGAAATTGCGTCTTCCGGATAGGGGCCCTGGCCCACTTGCTCCAAGGTGTCCAGGGCTGCGGCCAGTCGGGATTTCGCCTCTTCCACGCGCAGATCATCGCCACTCATTGAACCGTCCCCTCCTCTAGCTCTGGAAAGCCCCCGAAGTCGAAGCAGGTAACAAAATCCGCCAGCGCCTCGGCAAGGGGGATGTGGAGATCCAGGTCGGGGCACTCCACGTAGTCCACTGAAACCTTTAGATCCACCTGGCAGTCGGCAGGCAGATGTCGTCGGAGATATTGGGCCACGGGGCACTGGTGACAATCCCCGCGTTTCCCCCGGATGCCCTGCCGGCGGAGATAGGCGGCAATCGCCCCGACCGGGTTGGGGCCCTGGCCCACTTTCGCCAAGGTGTCTAGGGCCTCCCGGATGGCGGATGCCAACTGCGTATTCATCTGCACACCGTCCTTTCTACAGCGGGAACGCGCCCCGACGAATCGCCTCTTGAGCGCATTCCTCTGTTTTCGCCCCGGCCTGCTCGTCAGGCCCCCGACGCCGGGGCAATGGATTAGGGGCGACCCGGCCCTTGGCCGGGTTTCGCCTGTCGCGTTCGGCACGGCAGTAGTACCTTTACGCCCACCGGGCCCCGCTGGCCTGGTACAGCCCTCGCTCCGGGTCCTCCGGGTCGGGGTCGGCAAACAGGTCGGCCTCCGGGCGTACCCGGTAGACCATGTAGCACGTGTCCGGGGCATGGCCCCACCAGCGGCCCGCCCATTGGGCCGCCTCCTCCGCCGTAGGGGCCTCGACCCGGAGCACTTCCCGGGTCTGCCCCACGCGAAACCGCACAAAGTAGGTAGGCGTACAGATCCCTTCTTTCTGGAAAGGTCAGGGCATGGCCCTGCCCGCCAAGGGCCCACGGCTGGGCCCTCTGCAGCTAGGGTCACTCCGAGCCGTCCGATTCCCCGGACTGGGGGCCTACTCGGCCCGCCAGTCGGGGTACTGCACTAGCCACAAGTCGCTGGTGTCCCACGTCTTGTCCAGCGCCACCAGGGCCGCAAGGCCCGGTTCCTCGACGGAGGGGATCAAGAATGCCTCGACCTCCTCGAAGTCCGCCCCGACCGGGATCACCTCGGCCCCGCCCTGCTGCACTTGGGTCAAGACTGCCCGCAAATTCCGGGCCGCCATGGCCCAAAATGCTACGATATCGCCCTTGTCTTCGGCATCAAAGGCGGCCTCGACGGCCGCGGCGAAGGGCCGGATGTCGGCCGGCCAGTCCTGCGTGTCCCGGGTGAGCCCATAGATGGGCCCCACCCCATCACACCACTGCTTTTCGAATTCCATGTAAGGGTCCTCCTCTCATAGGTAAAATGGGCCCTCGATGGGCCCCTGGTTCGGGAAGCTCCTGCCCCCCTCTTCCCCGCCCTTCTCCAGAAGGGAGGGGAAGAGCAGGGAGGGAGTCCTCCCTACTCGCCGGCCGGAATCGGCTCAATCGTGATCACGTGCTTTTTCCCGTCCTTGGCGATGTCAGCGTCAACGATGGCGGTTATCGCACCATGAAGCGCATGCTCGCGTGTAAATGGCTTGTATCCGGTTTGCGCCATGAAGAGCGAGTAGAGTTGCTGAGTGGGAGAGACGCCATCGCGTGTTTCGAGCATTCCCCATGCGATGGAGTCCCACTTGGTACGCGGTCGGCCGTCCACCGTAATGCGGAATGGCTTGTTGTAGCGAACATGGTTGCCGCTTCCCCCACTCCGAGGACGGGAGAGGGAGACTTTCTCTCCCCGAAGGACGGCGATGGCTTTTGCTGCACGGTCTTCCACGGCTTTTTCCTCTCCCTTAAGTTCCCGTAGCTTGCGCTCAATTTCCCGCTTTTGAATCGCCAAGTCCCGCAGTGTAGCTTTGTGGTACTCGATACGCTGGAGGATGGAATCGAGTTCACCGGAGAGTTGCTGAATCTGCCGAGCGTACTCTTGTTCCTTCTCTTGCGCTTGCCGTTGAGCCAAAATTTTGAGCAATTCTTCCGTGCTCAAGCTCTTCAGGACATCCTCCAATCCCTTCTCGACTGCGATAGCCATTTGGTGGTCCTCCCCTTTCTTTTTATGACGTCGCGTCGTCGCGTCGTTCTGCCGTCATAGTACTCCCCCCCCCTGGACTGCGCAATAGTCCTTTTGGATCATTTTTGTTGCAGCGTGCTGTAATTTTCAGTGGCCCTGCGTAGGGAGATCCTCTAGCGAGAGTATTGATCCCATATAGATCTGAGATCGATCTCGATACTATATATTATGCATTAGAAGCAGGGGTCAGCGAATAACCACAGACTGGTGAACTTTTAGATAAGTCCAATATCCATAACATAACGGCAACAACATAACCAAGACCACAACACAATTCCGATAATCAGAAGACTCACTAGGACGCGACGACTTAGTTGTGACCAGGTTATAACGATTCTCAGAAGACCAAAATCCATATCCTCACGACAATAAATTGACGGCAACCACATAACAATTCCTACTTGAGCTATTGTCGTCAGCTTCGTGCAATAATGTTGTGATGAGCTAGTGACAATTACGATTATCAGAAAACCAATGAGGACTCCACATATCCATTGTCTAATGGCCATGACAATTTCAATTATCCAAAGAGTCGCCAACTGATGGCAATAATGGGCGCCGACCGCTGCCGCCCTCCGGATCATGCTACCCCAATCGGCCCCTGGCGGTCCAGAGGACAGCCGGCCGCTCGCCCCCTGGGGGCCAGCGGTAGTAACCGTCAGCCACGGGTTCTGAGTGGCCCTAAGTGGCCCTATGGGGCATCCTCCCCGATCTCCCCGCAGGTGGCCCGATCTTGCCACGCAGCCAGGAAGGGATGGCGGGCCCATACGGCGGCATCATACGCCGGGCTCCCCGGGTCGTCGGCGTCCCCCGTTTCCGGCCCCGACACGCCCACGCGCTCCGTGGGCTGGGTGTAGCGGGGCAGTTGGCCGAACTGGCGCTCGCCGACCGCCCACCGGAGGAAGCGACTGATCGCCAGGGGCGGGACGCCTGCGGCGTCGAGGGCGCTGGCCAAGGCCCGCCGGATGCTGTGCCACCCGAGGCCCGGGGGCGCAGGCAGGCCCGCGGCTTCCACGGTGCGGTGCAAGGCCGCATAGCAGCCTTGGCGGGAGCGGCGCACCCAGGGGGTGCAGATCGGCTGGACGGCCGGCGGCCACCAGCACCAGCGGCTCACCGAGGCTTTCTCGGCGGCGAGCCATACGCGGGCCCGGGTCGCGTCAAAGCAGCCGGGCTCCAGGGCGGCCAGTTCCCCCACCCGCAGCCCGTACAGGGTGCTCATGCACACGAGCTGGGCATCGGCGGCCCAGAGGGGATCGGCCCGGACGGCCGCGATCCAGCGCAGCACCCACTCCGGCGTGACGGCCACCCGCCGCTCGGCGGAGGGGGTATGCGGGTAGCGGTAGCGCGGCGCAGGCACCCCGAGGTGTCGGTAAAAGCTGGCGATGGTGCGGCAGATCCAGTCCAGGGTGCTAGAGGCGTAGCCCTGGTGCGCCAATGCCTGGCAATACGCCTGCAGGGAGGCGTCGGTGTTGGTGCCGCCCCAGGCCAAGTAACGTTGCACGACCGCCACCGATTGCCGCGCCCGGGTGCGCCCCACCACGCGGGCGTAGTGCGCCAAGGCGCTCCGCTGGGTCCAGGCCATCCCGCAATCCTCCCTTCCCGATCAGGCTCTCGGTATGATGATACCCAGAAAGGACGGGATGTGCATGCCAGCCACCTTCGGCGAATTCCTGTGGACGACCGCCTCGGAAGTCATGCGCCACGGGATCGAGCACCTGCACCACCAAATCGACCAACAACCGCCCCAGGCGGCGGCCATCAGCCCCGTGCCGCCGGTGCCCACGTGGCCGAAGCCCCCGTGGGCGATGGCGGAGGCCAGCGCACCGACCGCTGCGGCGCTCGCCACCCCGCCACCGCCTTGGGCCCAGACCGCCACCGACCCGCCGGTATCCGCCCCCCACCCGCCCACGACCGCCCCGGTCCCCGACCGTGTGCCATCCACTGGGTGGAGCTATGCGGACGACGTGGCCGCCGGAACCGCCTGCCTCCAATGCTTGCGCCACCATCTCGGCGCGACCGTGGGGGCCCTGGACCTCGCCTACGCCGCCGTGCAACGGGGAGACGGGGCTGCCGCCCAGGGCCACTTAGCCCGGGCCAAGGGGGAACTCACCGTGCTCTTCTGGTTCGACCTCACGCCGGAGAAGGTTCAGGCTGCTCCGCCGGGCCATCAAGCCCTCATTGCCCGCCTCCAGCCCGATCTGACCCGCCTCCATGCGGCCTTGCCCACCCCCGAGCCCGTGGCCGGGATGTGGGGGGCGGTGGACGAATCCATCCGCTTTGCGCGGTCGCCCCGCCCCACGCCGCGCGATCTCGCCGAGATCCGGGTGCGGCTCCAACGGGCGGAGACGGTGGCGGCCACCTGGGAGCGCGAAGTGCTGGGGCCGGGGAGCCCGATGGCCTTCGACGCCCAGGCGGCCGGGCAGGCCCGGGACGCCATCCGCGAAGGCCGCCATGTCCTAGACCAGGGATCGCTCACCGATCCGGCCACCCTGGAGCGGGCCGCCGCGTGGTATCGGCAGGCGGCGGCGGCGCTGACGCCCGTCCCCGATGCCGACACCGTGGCCGCATGGCGCACCCAGGCCCGCCAGTGCCAGGAGACGTTTTACCGGGCCTATTTGGCGCAATTGGCCCCCGCACACACCGACCCCCCGGTGTCCGCCTAACGGGGCACCGGGGGGCGCAGGGAGCACCGGACTAGCGCCCGCCGCGTCCGCTACAGGCGCGGGCCGTCGCCGCGAGGCGTTCCCGCACCGCACGGGCGTTGGCGGCGTGGTCGCCGCTGCGGGCCGTGAAGCCCATCATCCCATCGCGGACACAGGCTTGCAACGCCTTCAAGCGGCGGCTGGACTGCCGCGCGTGCTTGTTCCGGATGAAGGTCTTGGTCGCCCCAGACACCGGGTCCCGGCGCGAGTAGGGCTCAAACTCCAGGCTAATGCCTGCCTTGGCCATGGTCTGCCTCCTCCCTTGCAAGGGCATGGTCTTGCGTCTCTAGTCTAGCGGAGCGGGCACAGGCTTGGGCGGCTTCCCGGAAGGCCTGCCGCACGGCCTGCGTGTCCGCTACCGCCCCCTGACCGCGGTAGCGCCGGCCGGCCAGGGCCTGCCGCATGCACTGCCGGTAGAGCCGGAGCCGCCGGGCCCGGGTCCGGTCGTGCCGGGGGCGCTCGTAGCACGTGACGCGCTGGCTCACGGGGTCATGGCGGCAGACGGTTTCCGTGGCCTCCTCAGGCGACATCCGCGCCATCGCCGCCCGCCTCCTGGACCGCCGCAAGCCACAGCCGGGCCTCGTCTTGTATCGGCCCCGGCGGCATGCGGGCAATCGTCGCTTCGACGGCCGCATACGCCTCCGCATCGGTGGCGCTTCCGGCCTGCTCCAGGGCGTCGATTTCGGGGTGCGCTACCCCCGCTTCGTCGGCCAATTGCTGCATGCGCCCGAGCAAAATGGACAACTCGCAGGCCCGCGGGTCGTCGGGGGTGCAGTCAGTCTCCAACGGGTGTCCGCCTTCGACCGCTACGTCCACTGGTGTCTTCGCCTCAAATTCGCTCCCCGCCAAGTCGCTGACGCGCTTCGTGAGCTGGCCTTGCGGCACCGGGCAGAGGCCGCAGGCGGGCTGCTGGCCCCGGGCCGCCTCCACCACCCAGTCGCAGGCCCATTCGATGTTGCGGGTCCGGTCCTCGCCGAAATACCGGCGCAGGGCGTCGAGGTCCACGCGGTAGTCGCCGGGCTCGATCACGTCGCCGTCCCACGTTTCCAGCGGCAGGCCCAAGCGTTCAAAGGCCCAGACCGTGACCGCCTCGGCTTCCTCCTCCTGGGGCACATGGTCGGGGGCCGGGTTCCGCAGGCAGCGCCGGTTGTGCAGCAGCGTGTGCGCTGCCTCGTGGACGAGCACTTGGAGCCCGTAGGGCTCGGCCCGCTCCAACGCGCCGTTGATGAGCACCGTGCCCGCATCCCCGATGTCCGGGTCGTACAGCCCTTCCAGAATGTATTCCTCGGTGGCGGGCATGGGCCGCGTCTTTACGGGAACGCCGCAGGCCCCCAAGGCAGCGCGGAGCCGGTCAAACTCCTGATGGACCGGCTGGATCCGCACGGGGCGGCCCCACTGCGAGACTTGCGCAGCGGTCGGGTTCTCCTGCCACCATGCCCGCCCCCGCTGAATCCGCGCCCCGCCGCTACCTTCCACCCGCATGCGCCCAATCGCGCCGTACCCGCGCGGGCGCGCACAGTGTTCGACGTAGCTCGCCCCTAAGAGGGCTCCGGCGCTAAAGGCGACGATCCCGAGTACCAAGGCCCCCAGGTCTTCGGTCGCGTCATCCGGGGCCCAGCATCGCCGTAACAGCATTCTGTCGGTCCTCCTTTGGCCCGCTCCTCAGCGGGATCGATAGGCGCGCTGGCGGAGCCAGCGAATGCCCCGGATGAGGCCATACACGGTGAGGGCGGCCCCGCTCGCCAACACCACCACCGCCGCTCCAGACACCGCACCGGCTGCGCCGCCCAGCAGGAGCCATGCGCGGGCCCGGAGCGTGTCGGCCAGCTGGCCCAGTGCCCCTTGGAAGGGGTAGAGCGTCTGCTGCTGGAACGCGGGCAAGGCATCCGCCGACAAGCCTTGGGCCTGGGTGGCCCAGGCCGACGCTTGCTGCTGCAAGACCCCCACGTGGTCGGCCAAGCGGGCCCAAGGTTGGGGCCCGTAGGCCTGCGCCGCCGCCACCAAGTAGTTCTGGGCCCAGCCCAGCTCGGCGGCCACGACGCCGAGGGCGTGGGCCGCATCAGCGGGCGTGCTGGCGTGAATCGCCGCCTCCAGGGCTTGGCTGGCGCTCAGGATATCCACATAGCTCGCCCAGGGCTCCGGGGGAGGTCCACTCCCCGGCCTGCTTTGCATTCAGGGCTTAGCGGCGGTCGGGGTCATCCAACGGGTGGCTCCCAGATACGTCGCCATCGGCGTTGCCTCCTTTCGCGGGCAGGTCGGGGTGACAGGCGCAGCCGTGATGGTGCGCCGCCACGCCGCCCCAATGCACATGAATCGGCACCCGGTGCGCCTGGAGCCAGCGCGAGATCGCCTCGTCCAGGATCGCCCAGCCCGGCAGGCGGGCGGGCAGCGGGGGGAGCCGGGTGGTGTCGAACTTCGCACAGCCCAGGCCGAGCCACTCCGCCCACGCTTGGCCCCACCGCACCCACCGCATCCCCGGCCCCACCCCGATTCGGTGGGCGCAGACCGGCCAGCGCCCCGCCGCCCCCAGGGGAACCGGCAATTGGGCATGCGGGGCATCCCCCGCGAGCGCGTACCGGGCCTGGAGGTTCGCGGCCAACGCCCCTTGGCCACATTCTGCCGCCCAGGCCGCCGCGTCTGCCAACCAAGGCCACCACGGCATCTCCGCCGTAGGGGGGTAATAGAGCGGGTACGCCTGGACGCAGACCGGCTCGGGACAGGCGGCCAAGGCCGCCAGCTGGTTGAGGGTCGGCACCACATCGTGCTCCCAGACCCCCAGGATGCCTGTCCAGCTGGCCTGCAAGGCCCGGGCGTAATCGTCCTCGCCTAGGCACGAGTGTACCGCACAGGGCCAATACCGGGCCGCCTCCCGCTGGCGCTGGCGCGTCGGGGCGCGGCGCACGACCGGCACCCGGGAACTGTAGGGGCAGAGCCAGTGGATGTCCGGTCGCCCGCTCATGGTGAGTTCCCTCCCCCACCCGGCCTAGGACGTGCGCCACGTCCCGGAATAGTTGACGTTCTGGGTCGGAGACGCATAACAATAGGTCTGCCCATACCAAGTCTGCGGCACGGCCCCTACTGGCAGGGTGAAGACCTCCGCCACCTCCCCTTTGGTGGTCCCGCACACAAATTGCGGGTCATAGCAGAAGCCGAGCGGCAGGTTCGCCGTGAAGACCACCGTGCTTTGATCGGGGTTCCGGTATACCGTGCACGGCGCAAAGGACGAGCAGAAGATGAGGCTCAGAATCTCGTTGGCCGGGAACGGCACTTGCGTCCCCTTATACACGACGTGGACGGTAAACGTGCAATTCGCCGTCGGGCGCCCATAGTACAGGGCATTGCTCGGCTGCACTTGATACTGGATCACAAGCTGAGGCGGTAAGGTCGCCAAAATGGCTTGATAGGCCTGCTGCGCCTGTTGTGCTGCATTTTGCGCCTGGGCCAGACTGGCCTGGAGGCTCTGGACCTGGGCCTGCAGGGCTTGCAATTGCTGGCTGTCGCTGGCCAGGCTGGCCTGCGCCGCCTGGTACTGGCTTTGGACGGAGGCCAGCTGGGCCTGCAGGCTCGTGCTCAGGTTTTTATAGTGGCTGGCTTGCGCCTGCGCCGCCTGCAAGGCGGTCTGCGTCTGGCTCAGCTGTTGCTCCGCCCCTTGATACTCGCCCGTCAGCTGGCTCACTTGGCCCTGCAACCCGCTCACTTGGCTTTGCAACTGGCTCGTTTGGCTTTGCAGCTGGGCGATTTGGGTCGCTTCCGTCGCGGCCACGGCGCGGGCGGCGGCGGTCTGCCGCTGGCTCCAGAGCCACGCCAAGACCCCCGCCAAGCTCAATTCGGCCCCAATCGTCGCAACGGTCGCCAGCCGCTCATCGCTTGGCATCGCCTGCCCCCCTCCCTAGCTCGCCGTTATGAGCCCTTGGGCCACACCGGCCGCGAGGACATACGAATTCACTTGGCCCGTGCTCAGCGCCGACTGGAGGTCCGCGAGGATGGCGCTTGCGGGCTGTTGCTGCAGGTAGCTCCAGTAGGCCGTGTCACCGGACCCTTGATCAAAGACTTGCACGGGCTGGCCGTTCAGCGACACCTGGGTGAGGCTGTTGGTCGCCAGCAGGTCCGCCGCCGAGAGGAAGGGGCTCATCGTGAAGTGGGTCGGCAGGCTCGGCTGGCCGACCGCCTGGATGGCCAGCGCCAAGGGAAAGGCGGGTTGCCCGTTTTGGGCCACGAGCGTCCCGGTGACGGGCGTCCCTTGCACCTGCACGGTGCCCCACCCGAGGTTAGCGAGGGCTTGCACGAAGTCCTGGGCGGTCTGGACGCCCGCCACGCCGAGCACATATCGCTGCGTTTGGTTATTCGCGAAGGTAGTGACCACCCCCACGACCACGGGGCAGCCCGGCTGGACGTGGGCCCCGCTAATCCCCTGGGCCGCTGTGTTATCCGCCTGGACCACCGAGTAGACCCAAGACGGGAGCGGGTAGCCCGTGTCAAAGACCAGCGCCGGGGCGCAGGTCGGGGCCTGCGCCGCCACCGTGACCGCCACCGTATGCGCATGCGTGGTGCCTGCGGGATCGACCCAAGTGGCCGTTTCCGACCACGGGCCCGGCTGGGTCGGGGTAAACGTGACCGTGACGGGCTGCCCTTGGACCCCGAGGGCAGCTGGCACCAGGTTCGCCGCCGCCGCACGGGTGGTCACGGTTTGGGCCCCCCCGCTCCCCGTCAACTGCACCGTCTGGTTCGCCAGCACCGCGCTGTTCCCGGCCCCGCTGGCCGTCCAGTCCACCATCGGCGCGATGGTCAGGGTCACGGGTTGGCCCGCTTGCACCGCGCTGGGCGTGGCCGAGACGTTCAGGTGGTAGCTCACTTGACTCGGGAGCGGGCTCGGGGCAGGGGCCCCCACCCAGGTCGGCTGCACGGTGGCCACATGCGGCTGCCCCGCCGGGTCGGTCCACTGCGCGGTGATGGTCATCGTCTGGCCGTGGGCGGTCCACAGGGCGATCTGGGCCTGGCCTTGGCTGTTGGTGGTCACGGTGCCGGTGTCCGTCCCGCTCGCCCGCTGGATCGTATACTGGATCGGTTGGTTCGCCAAGGGCTGGCCATTTTGCGTGGTCGCCCACTGCACCGTGATGGTATCCTGCGTGATGGGGCCGCTGGTGGGCACGGTCGCGGTCGGGCTGGACAGCGTGGCCGTCAATTGGTAGCCGCCTGCGCTCGGGGCCCCACCCTGGGCCCGTCGCCGGAGCACGAGCCATGCCCCCACGCCGAGGCCCACTACCGCAATGCTTGCCCCGCCGACCAGCCACCCCCGCCGGTCGAGTGCCATACGCTTCGCTCCCTTCGAGGTTCGTTAGCTTTACGATAGCGGGCCACGAGGCTCCGGTGGAGCGTTCCCCGATAGCGGTCTACGACGCCCGCCCCGCACCCCGCACCGCCGAACCCCACCAGCC
>Ga0080006_1130193_pt1 | contig 13791 bp, 14 predicted proteins | sample RS3BMetagenome_FD_69209 | JGI IMG/M metagenome (GOLD analysis project Ga0080006, IMG submission 69209) | Ferric oxide microbial mat and aquatic microbial communities from Rainbow Spring, Yellowstone National Park, USA - RS3B (SPADES... ...
GGCAAGAAAGTAGGAAAGATAAAATACATAAAATCACTGCACTCCATTTTTCTAATGCAATACGGCAATACCTACACATTAGACATGAAGAAAAGAACGCTGCACATACAGGGGCTTGGGGACTTCAAGGTTGTTGGCTTAGAACAAATACCAGATGCATGCGACATAACAACTGCAAACCTGATAGAGAGAAACGGCGACTACTTTCTGCATGTAACGGTGTATGTGCCTAAAGAAGAGAAAGTGCATAACAGAAAGGCGATAGGCATAGACCTTGGCGTTAAAGACCAAATTGCCTTTTCAAACGGAATAAAAGTAAAGTACAATGTTGAAATATCAAAGAGAGTAAAGAAACTATACAAAGTGTTTTCAAGGTCGCAATACAACAATGAAACAAAAGAGCGTTCAAAAAGAGGGCAGAAAGTACTTGCAAAGATAAAAAATGAGTTTGCACATGAAAATAATCAGAAAAGAGATATAAACAACAAGATTGCCCATTATGTTGCTACAAATTATGAATTTGCTGCTTATCAAAACGACCCAATAAATGAATGGCAAAGGCTTTTTGGAAGGAGAATCTACCAAACTTCCATTGGAGGATTCCGCAATACCTTGAAAAGAAAGGTCAGCACTCCTTTGGAAGTAGGCAGGTTCGCAAAAACAACAGGTATATGCATGTACTGTGGTTATTTGCTGCATTTGAACCTGTCTGAGCGCGTGTTCAAGTGTCCTTCCTGTGGGCACGTGCAGGACAGAGATGTTAGTGCGGCGAAGGCAGTAGAAGGACTTTCCCTACGGAACGTAGGGGAGACGCTCGTAGATGATGATGCCTCTACAAGTAACATGCTGGAATATCTGAAAAGTATTCCTCATGTGAAAGCAAGCATCGCAGGTGAAGCGAGAAGCTCCGAACAAACGGGTGTGGCTCAAGAAGCCTCATCCGTGGGGGTGGGGTAGTTCACCTATACTTCATGAAAGCCAAATTTGCCATAAGCGGGTGCAAAAACAACATCACCAAGCTCTTCAGTTTTATACTTTTTCTCGCTTTCTCTTGTTATCTTTACAAGCCGCTGCACATCCTTTGAACCGATTGGAGCAATAGCAATTCCATTTATCTTTAATTGGTCTAGCACGATTTTTGGAAACTCAGGCATAGCAATACTATATATAATTCTATCATACGGTGCCCTCCTTTTATAGCCTGAAGTACCATCTGCTATTATAACTTCAACGTTTTTCGCCTTTATCTTATCGAGGTTTCTTTTTGCAAATTCAACAACAAACATATTGCCATCTAGTGATATAACAAGGCCGTTTTCACCTACGCAATAGCTTAATAATCCTGTTAACCAGCCGCTTCCTGTACCAATCTCTAGAACTTTGTTCCCATCTTCTAGCTCAAGCTCCTCAAGCATCTCTGCTACTACTGATGGCTGTGATATTGTGGTGCCCTCTACAATAGGGATTGGCGCATCAACATATGCTTCATCTAGGTGCTCAGCTGTTACAAACAAATGCCTAGGCACGCTCTCGAAAGCATTTATTACCTTTTCCGTTTTAAGTATGCCTTCAGAAATAAGATAATTAATTAACATCCTTCTTCTCTCTTCAAATTTCTCGGACTCCATACCTATTCATCTTGCATGTTTGCCTTTTTATTCTTTAGTATGGTCATGGCAATAATATCTTCAAAGAAGTAATGTTCTTTTAGCTCACTCATTATTTTATAGCCGAGCTCGTCTATCCTTTTCCTTAGCGTATCAATGTCGCTAAGTGAGCTCGCCAAAAGTATAATAGCACCGTTTTTCTTTAGGTGAGAGAATGCTTCATTGAGAAATCTCAAAGATACTTCTATGCCGGTTAGTCCACCATTCCAAGCCCTTTCAATTATTGGAAGATGTGCATCTATGCTTCCCTTTAAATAAGGTGCGTTGAATATTATAATGTCATATCTGCCTTTTATATTCTCGAAAAGGTCGCTTTTTAAGATAGTAACATTTGTGCCGCTAAGTTTATCCTTGTTCAGCATATAGTTCCTTTCAGCAAGCCTGCAAGCCCTCTTGTTTATGTCGCTCATAACAAGCTTTTTTGCGTGAAAGAACATAGCGGCATATAAGCCTAGTATTCCGCTTCCTGTGCCAACGTCAAGAACCTCTGGCTCACTAAAGTTCTTCAATGCCTTTATTGCTTTTATCGCAAGGAGCGAATCCTCTGCAGGCCTATAAACAAGCGCCTCTTCTTTTATCTCTAGCCCCTCAAGCTCCATAATAATATTTATTTATACCTCAATAAATAAAAATTCGCAAATAAAAAAGAAAAAGAAAAATTAGGCAAAGAAAACAAAGGTCTTAAGCATCAGTTATGCCTCCTTTATCGCAGCTTTTATCTTTGCCATTGTTGCATTGTCGATTGTTTGCATATTGTGTGCTTTCCTAGCATGTTCAGCTACTTTATCCAAAAGCTCCTTTTCGGTTTCCGCATTCGCTACAAAGCCACAACTCATTCCTATATCCTTGCATGCAAATCTTTTCATAAAACCACCATTTCTAATTAGAATGGTTAAAATATAAAAAGTTCATCTAAATTTTGGCAAGGTTTTAAGCTCTTCCTATTTTTGGAAAAGACTATAAATATTCTTTCTTTGCTATATTAATGTGGTGGCATGCTATTCGAGGATGTTGCTAAATATTATGAAAGGCTTGAATCCGTATCCTCAAGGCTTCAAATGATAGATATACTTACAGAGCTGTTCAAAAAAGCAAAGAAAGAGGAGCTAAAAAAGCTAGTTTATATGACTCAGGGCATTTTAAGTCCGCCTTTTGAAGGCATAGAAACAGGTATGGCTGAGAAGCTGGTAGAAACTGCTATTGCAACAGCAACTGGCTTTACAAAAGAAGAAGTTGAGCAGGATTTCAAGAAGCGCGGCGACCTCGGGGAGACCGCAGAATACCTTATATCAAAAACAAAGTTAAAGAAGCTTGCTTCGAGGAAATTTGAGGTTAACAAAGTTTTTGATACGATGTATAAGATAGCAACTACAAGTGGAGAGGGGAGTCAAGAAGCTAAGATAAAGATGCTCGCAGAGCTTCTTGTAGCCTCATCGCCACTAGAAGCAAGGTATATAGTTCGTTTTGCCCTGGGCACGCTGAGGCTTGGCGTGGGTGATGCAACAATACTAGAGGCTCTCTCAAAGCTTGTTACAGGCGAAAGAGCGTTCAAGGAACAACTTGAGAACGCTTATAATATATGCAGTGATCTTGGCAAGGTTGCTGATGTTCTTGCAAAAGAAGGTATAAAAGGAATAGAAAACTTTAAGGTTCAGCTTTTTAGCCCGATAAGGCCTGCTCTTGCAGAAAGGCTGCCCACCGCAGAAGAGATACTTGAAAAGATGCATGGCAAGTGCGCTGTTGAAAGCAAGTACGATGGCTTGAGGGCCCAGGTGCATGTTGACAAGAAGAGCAAGAGGGTTGAGATCTTTTCTAGGAGGCTTGAGAAGCTAACGCCTATGTTTCCAGAAATAGCCAAGGCTGCTCTTGAGGAGCTTGATGCTGAGAGCGCGATAATAGAGGGTGAGGCAATAGCATATAATGAGGTTACTGGCGAATTCCATCCATTCCAAGAAACGATACAAAGGAAGAGGAAGCATGGCGTTGAAGAAATGAGCCATGAACTGCCACTTCACCTATTTGCATTCGATATCATGTATCTTAATGGAGAAGGCTATTTGGATAAGCCTTACCATGAGAGGCGCTCGGCGCTTGAAAAGGTTGTAAAGAATAAAGGCACAATACTCCTTGCTGATAGAATTATTGCCACCTCGCCAAAGGAGCTCGAGAAATACTTTGAAGAAGCGATAGAAAAAGGTTTAGAAGGCATAGTCGCTAAGGAGCTGAACTCAAAGTATATAGCGGGTGCTAGGAAGTTTAGCTGGATAAAGATGAAAAGGAGCTACAGGGGAGAGCTATCTGATGCTGTCGATCTTGTAATCTTGGGCTATTATTTAGGGAAAGGTGTAAGGGCCGAGTTTAAGTTTGGCGGTCTGCTTTGCGGCGTATATAACGATAAGAAAGATGTTTTTGAAACCATAACCAAGATAGGCACTGGCTTTACCGAAGAGCAGATGAAGGAATTTAAGGAAATACTTGACAAGATAAAAGTAAAATCAAAGCCAGCAAGAGTAATCTCTGATATAGAGCCAGATTTCTGGGTAGAGCCAATGTATGTTGTTACAGTTAAGGCTGACGAGATAACAAAATCGCCAACGCATACCTGTGGTAGGGAGGGCGAAGAGTCTGGTTATGCGCTGAGGTTCCCTAGGATTGTTGGAACAATAAGGAGCGATAAAAGTCCAGAAGACGCAACAACAACAAAAGAGATAATAGAGATGTTCAAGATGCAGAAGAAGGAAAAGCTTGAGGAACAACCATAAACAAAAGTGAAGTAAAAAATTTTTACTTATGTAAATTCAAATGACTTTTAATAAAAACTTTTTTACTTAAATAAATAATTCGGATGCGGTTGAAAAACGTGTTTCCACTATTCATTTTTTCTACAAAAGATTTTTAAATTTATATTAAATATCTATAATCAGGCGATCAGTATGGTAGACTTTGCGAACGAATTTTTGGGCAAGAGTGGTAGTGGACAAGATCTAGGAGCAACCCCGCAGATAAAGATTGTAACAATCGGCGTAGGTGGAGCGGGAAACAATACAGTAAACAGACTGCTTAAGGTAGGTGTTAAGGGCACAGAGCTTGTTGCAATTAACACCGATGCACAACATTTCAAGATCATTGACGATAGGGTAAAGAAGATACTAATTGGAAGGAGCATAACAAGAGGCCTTGGAGCTGGCGGCGATCCTCGAATCGGTGCAAAGGCGGCTGAGGTTGATAGGCAGGCAATAGAAGATGCTGTAGCTGGTGCACAGCTAGTGTTCTTGTGTGCAGGAATGGGCGGCGGCACAGGAACTGGAGCTATACCTGTTGTTGCGCAAATAGCAAAAGAGCAGGGAGCTATTGTTGTTGCAATGGTTACATATCCTTTCGACCTTGAAAGGGTAAGGAAGCTTAAGGCTGAAGAAGGCATACAGGAATTGAGAAAGTATGCAGACAGTGTAATAATACTTGACAACAACAGGCTTGTGAAGCTTGTTCCAAATCTGCCAATGCCAGAGGCGTTTGCAATGGCTGATGATATACTTGCAAAGGCTATCGGCGGGTTGGTATGGACCATCACACAGCCAAGTCTAATAAACATCGACTTCGCTGATGTCAGAGCTATAATGGGAAGCGGCGACGTCGGATTCATTTCCGTAGGAACAGGCAAGGGAAACGATAAGGTAATTGCCGCTGCGGAAGCAGTATTAAAGAACAAGCTACTAGATGTTGACTTCGAGAATGCAAAAGGCGCACTAATACACATATCTGGCGCCTCTGACCTAACGCTTGGTGATGCTATAAAGGCGGGAGAGCTTATAACAGAACGCATGGATCCAAAGGCTAACGTAAAGTGGGGCGCAAGAATAATACCAGGCTATGAAGGCCAGATAGAAATTGTAGCAATAGTAACAGGCGTAAGAGGGGCTAGCATACTTGGAAAGACTACAGAAGAAAAGAAAGAGAGCTACACCGATCTTGAGACGATATAATTTAATTTAATTTATTTTATTATTTATGTTTTATATAAGGTGGAAAAATGGCCGAAGACTATGATTTGTTTACTCCGAGGATCGCTGTTGTAGGAGTTGGTGGCCAAGGGAGCAACTTAGTTAACAGACTTTATACTAGCGGAATAAAAAGTGCTGATACAATAGCAGTAAACACCGATCTTGCACATCTTAATATAATAAATGCACATAAGAAAATCCTCATAGGCAAAGAGATAACAAATGGTCTGGGTGCAGGTGGATTTCCAGAGATAGCCGAGAAGTGCGCTGATTCTAGCAGGGTTGAAATAGAAAGAGCATTAGAGGGGTATGACCTAGTATTTATAGCCGCAGGAATGGGCGGCGGCACAGGAACTGGCGCAGCACCTGTTGTGGCAAAAATAGCGAAGGGGCTTGGCGCTACAGTTATCGCAGCTGTAACATATCCATTCGCGCTTGAGAGGAGCAGGAAACAAAAGGCAGAATGGGGAATAGAAAGGTTGGCAAAAGAGGTTGACACAGCAATAGTGGTTGAAAACGACAGATTGCTTTCATATGTGCCTAATCTGCCAATAGAAAAGGCCTTTGCACTTGTTGACAATATTACGGGCAATGCTGTGAAAGGTATTGCAGATACAATAACACTGCCTAGCCTGATAAACCTTGACTTTGCAGACCTAAGGAATGTGGTTATGAATACAGGCATGGCCGTTATAAACATAGGCTACGGTTCTGGTCCGGATAGGGTAGAAAGGGCGATAAAGTCAACATTGCAGCATCCTCTTCTCGATGTTGATATAGAAGGCGCGAAAGGCGCACTTATACATGTTGCCGGAGGAAGCAACCTAACGATAAGCGAGGCAACAAGGATAGGAGAGGGTGTTACCGAAGGCCTTTCACCAAGTGCAAACGTAATCTTTGGAGCAAGAATGCTACCTGAGTTTAACGACCAGATAAGGGTAATGTCTGTAATAACAGGAGTAAAGGCAAAGTTCGGAACAAAGCCAAAGGAGAATGCCGCACCTCTCAGAGTTGAAGGTATAGAAGAAATATACTAAATTTTTATTTTCTGCTTTCTTTGTTTAATTTTTCTTTGTTAGCTGGATTTATAGTAGTAACGTATTTATAGCTTTAGAGATAAAAACGATTAGTACGTTTTTTGGTGAATATATGCCAAGCGAGATAATGTATATACCAGTCAAAGATGTAAAAGAAGGTAGGTTTATACTTATAGACAATGTGCCATGTAAGGTCGTTGAGATTGAAACATCAGCTCCGGGCAAGCATGGATCAGCAAAGGTTAGGATAACAGCAATAGGCATATTTGATGGTCAGAAGAGGACATTACTTAAGCCTAGCAGTGCAGATGTAGAAGCTCCTGTAATTGTAAAGAAACGTGCACAGGTTGTTTCAATTACTGGCAATACAGCACAGCTTATGGACCTTGAAAGCTACGAAACGTATGAGCTTCAAATACCGCAGGAGCTAATGCAAAGCATAAAGCCTGGCGCTGAAGTTGAGGTGATAGAGAGCATGGACCAGAGGGCGATTTCAAGGGTGTTGGGTGGTGTTTGATGGACAAGATAGATATAATAGTAAAGAAAGATGTTGAAAATAAGCTTCTTGCTAGGCGTGAGATATTGTGCGATGCGGTATATAGCGAAAGCACGCCTTCAAGGGAGAAGATAAAAGAAGAGGTAGTCAAAAAGCTAAACCTGGACCCAAAGCTCACTGTGGTTGCAAAGATAAATCAGCTCTATGGCATTACAAAGAGCGAGGTAAGTGTATATTCTTACAAGAACGAGGAAGCGATGAAGATAGAGCCGAAGTTTAGGCTAGAGCGAGCAAACAAGAAGAAGGCACGTGAGCAGGCTCAGGAGCAGGCAAAAGCCGAAGCTCCAAGCGAAGAGAAGAAGTGATAATATGGCTGAGGAAAAAAAGAAGAAAGAGTTTAAGCCTTATAAGCCATCTAAGCTTTGCCCAAAGTGTGGTTCAAGGATGGCAGAGCATGAAGATAGATACACATGTGGCAAGTGTGGTTATACGGAGTGGAAAAGAACAAAAAAAGAGGCTGATTCTACTGGAAAGGATGAAGAAGAATAGAAAAATTAAAGGCGGTAGCAGCAAGTTCAAGCCAATCTCTTATTCTCTTTTCTATATACTACTAGTATCTTTTACACTCTTGCTAATACTCTACTCCTACTCATATATAACAGTAACCGCAGCAGATATATCAACAACAGTTATATTCTCATTTCTTCTTCCAGCGCTTGCGTTTGCATATCTAGCCCATTCTGGAAAGGGTGTAAGGGAAGCACTTGTTGAGCTAGGAATAGTGCAAAGGCTAAAAGCGATGCGTATTTTGGGTATAGGCATAGTGCTCTTTCTAGCCATATTAGTCATGGAGCTTATTATAACGGTAATGAATGTAAATTTTAACTTAAACATAGAGACAAATGCATGCAATGTATTAACGGGCATGCCGTTTTGGTTTATCCTTTTTGTTGTACTTGTCGGACCTATAAACGAGGAGCTATTCTTTAGAGGTTTTCTTGTGAAGAGGGTAGGTATAATATTAAGTGCATTGCTCTTTGCAATACTGCATGCTGGCTATGGCTCTACTTTCGGAATAGACATTATCGCTGCTTTTATCTTCGGCATTATCGCAGGCCATATCTTCAAGAAAACAAACTCAATATACCCAACACTGCTTGCACATGCATTTATTAATTTAATTGCTGTGCTTGGGTGTATTTAATGCTAAGGCTTGTTATTGTAAGCCCAAAATACCAGATGAATGTGGGCTATATTGCGAGGATAGCTAAGAATTTTGGAATAGAAAAATTGCATATAGTGAAGCCGAGGGCGAACATAGTTGGAAAAAAAGCAATAATGTTTTCAAAGCATGCACACGATCTACTTGAGAATGCAGCGATATACAATGACATTGCGAGTGCAATAAATGGCTGCGATGTAGTTATAGGCACAACAGGCCTTATAAAAAAAGCTAATCCTAGGCTTAGGAAAGTGTATTATGTTGACAAGTTAGCAAAACGTTTCAAAAATTCAAATGTGTGCCTCGTTATAGGGAGAGACGATATAGGATTAAAAAGCGAGGAGCTTGAGATGTGCGATGCTATTGCTTACATACCTACAAGCAAAAAATATCCTGTGCTAAACATATCTGCGGCAGTAGCCATACTGCTTTATTCTTTTCGTTCTCATATCTTCAAAGAAAAGATCTCACATGACAAAGAATATTATATGGAGAAGGAAGCTCTTTTTGAAATAATAAGAAAGATAGTATACAACAAAAAAGAGATAAGGGAAAAAGAAGATGTAATAAAAACATTCAAGAAAGTAATTGATAGAGCAGAACCCACTATGCATGAGCTTAGATCTCTGATAATTGCCCTTAAATAATTACCTACCCTCCTTCTTTCTCTTTATTATCTTTACCTTGGCAGGTGTAATAAGCACCCTAGTTGCATCGATTGCTGCAATGTCTCCATTTATTTTCTCTACATACTTCTTAAGCTCAGCGAGTATGTTGTTTCTAGTGTTGGGCCTTTTGTTTATCTCCTCCATGTTTAGAAGGATTATATTCTTCTTATCAAGCTCGCCCTCTATGAGCTTTACATCATCTTCTCCTGTGATCGCTACTGGCTTCACGTACATGTCGGCAGGCTCATTAAGAACATCGACATCTTCCATCTCAGCTGAGCCCATGTATTCCTCTATGTTTATCTCCTTTGATGCTCCAAATGCTTGGCCAAGTCTGTCAAAAACTCCCATTCATATCACCGGTCGCCGTATAAACGGTCATATAACATATAAAGGTTAACTTTTATATTCTTTTTCTTTTTTGCTTGACTTTGCAGGTATAATTTTTGCCATGTAATGCATGATGCCTCTAAAAATTTATATACTTATCCAGTGTAATCGGTATATGGAAAAAAGCCAACACACGTGGAAGAAGCTGAAGCGCGCATGGAAGGAATACGAGGAAGCAAAGAAGGAATACGAGGAAGCAGAGAAGAAATACAATGAAGCAAAGGAGGCCATGCGAAAATCTGCAAAAGAAATCAAGGCCTTGCACAGGGAACTAGGCATACTTCCGTATGCAGACATAAGTTCCTTAGAAGGTCAGCAAAAAGAAAGAAAAATTGGTTAAGCCACCTGCGAGATTATTTTCTTTGCGAGCTCTTTTCCAAAAAGTTTTTCTACAATATTTGCTGCACCATCCTTCCTTAAATCAGCAATGCTCCTTATACCATTATTGTACATAAGCCTTGCCCTTACTCTTCCAACCTGCTCAAGCCTTACAAGGTCTAGCAGCTCTTCCTTTATGCCATACTTTAGCCTGAGCCTGAGCATGATTAAGTCTATGTTTGGAATGTGCATTATCTTTGCAAGTTCGGATGCTGCATATATAAGCCAGTCTGCATTAGTCAGCTTTGTATAGAGTGCGCCGGGTGTTGTTGAATATTTTTCTATAATATCTTGCTCGCTCTTTTCGTTTATCCAATCATTTAACATATAAGCTGTGCTAAGTGCCTTTAATGGATCATAAAGCATAAATTCACTCATCTCACCCTCAAGCCATTCATCTATAAATTCTCTATATCTAAAGAAACCTTCCTCTGCGTCCTCTACAACCTTGACATATGGTCTCATTTCTATACTATTTGTTATCATGAAGAGATTTCCAATAATATCTCTCTTCTTTGGAAGCGTATCAACAATCCATTTGGCTGAGAGTGGGTCTATATAAAGTTCGCTTACCCTCTTGCCTATTTTTGTGGCATTATACAAGCTTCCCCTCTTTTCAATAAATCTCCAATCCAAAAGTTCGTTTATAATTTCATCTATAATGTTGCTTATCTCCCTCATGCTTCCATATTGGTAGCCGTAGAAACTGTCACCAAAGAAATCTGTAATAGCCTCTCTGCCCCTCAGGAATTCTGTCGCTATAAAGGCAAGAACATGTGTTCTTAGTATTGGAAGCATGCCCAGTGTTGAATTTATTGGCTCGAGCTCAGCATCTATATAACGCATATATAAATCTAGTATCTCCGCCTTCGATTTAGCTATAAGCAGAGCCCTTCCCTCTTTGTCGTATTTTGGCCTTCCAGCCCTTCCAAAGAGCTGCGTAACCTCGTTGACACTTAATTTTTCGCCACCTTCTATCTCGCTGTATCTGCTTGTGTCCCTAACAACTACAGTATATGCTGGCATATTTATGCCAAGCGATAATGTTGTTGTAGAACAAACAACTTTTATCAAGCCATTTCTAAAAGAGTCTTCAACAATTTTCCTTTGCTCATTAACAAGGCCGCTGTGGTGGAATGCTACGCCATTCTCAATACCTTTTGCGAGCTTCTCGCACTGGCTTGTTGGCCTGCCAAGAACGCTCTTAGCCCTTTTCGCTGCTTCGCTTAGCTCCTTTTTCTCCTTTTCCTTTACATATCTCTCTACAATCCTTGCAAGCCTTTCTGCTCCGGCTTCTGCATTTCTCTTTGTAGAATAAAATAGTATGAGCTGCTTTCCTCTTTCTAATGTGTCTTCTACAATTCTTACCTCTGGAATTTTGCTACTGCCTAAAAGCTCCTCTTCCTCATCCATATAATATACTTTGCCATCAAGTACAATACCTTTTTTGAGCTCAACAGGTCTATAATTGCTTTCTACAAGCCTTGCACCAAGCCATTCTGCAATCTCCTTTGCGTTGCCTATGGTTGCACTCAAAGCTACTATCTGTGCATTTGGAACTGTGCGCTTTAACCTTGTTATCAATATCTCAAGCACAGATCCTCTGCTTGTATCACCTATCATGTGGATCTCATCAAACACAAAGCAGCCTACATCATTTATCCAGCCCGCGCCATGCCTTATCAGGCTATCGAGCTTTTCTGTTGAAACAAAGATTATATCATATTTTTCAAGCCACATATCTAAAGAGTCGAGGTCGCCTATTGAGATTGCAATTCTAAGATATGGGTAAGCACCTTTAAATTCTTCGTATTTCTCGCTTACAAGCGCTCTGAGAGGCGCAACGTAAACTGCCTTTTTGCTATGCCTTATAACACTGTTTATTATAGCCATCTCAGCGATAAGCGTTTTGCCGCTAGCTGTCGGGCTAGCAACAACCACATTCTTCTTTTCAAGAACCCCCGCCTTTACAGCGAGCTCCTGTGGTGGCGTAAGCTCGTTAATTCCACGCTCTTTGCACGAATCTAAAAACTCGTTTGTGGCAACGCCCTTGAGATCAGCGATCTGCATAGTACTCTTTTCAAATTCAAACTATAAATAGTATTGCTTTTATGTTTTGTCTATTATCTCTACAACATGCCAAGCCCACCTTTGTATAAAGTGGTGCAAGCTCAATATCTTTATCTTGACTTTGTATTGACCTTATAAAAGCCCGCTTGCCGCTTGATGCATAAAGGGTATCATGCACACAACACTGCCTTTGCTAACGATTGTATGTAGGCGTTCGATGCCAAACTCGCGTCAAGGGCGTTTTGCTTTCTTTACATAGTTTCCCTCTGTTATATCGCCGGAGGACCGGATGTCGGTAACATCTGCATCGCCGGAGACCCATGTGTTGCCGGAGACCCATGCATTACCATGGACCCCTGCATTTCCGGAGACCCATGCGTTGCCGAAGACTCTTGCATTTTCATAGACCAATGCATTGCCGTAGACCCTTGCATTACCGTAGACCCATGCATTGTCGTAGACCTTTGCATTACCGTAGACCCATGCATTGTCATAGATCAGTGCATTGCCGAAGACCTGTGCATAGCCCGAGACCCATGCGTTGTCCAAAACCCATGCATTATCGTAGACCAATGCATTGCCGAAGACCTTTGCATTGCCGTAGACCCTTGCATTGCCGAAGACCATTGCATTTTCGTAGACCCATGCATTGTCATAGATCAGTGCATTGCCGAAGACCCTTGCATTGCCGAAGACCTTTGCATCGTCGAAGACCCATGCATTTGAACGATAGTCGAGATTGCCTTCTTTCTCTATGAAGCCGCCCAAGTCCCCTTTTTTGGCAACAAGTATGCCATTAACTATGATATCCTTTTTTGCCCTAATTCTGTACAGTGTGTGCTTTTTGCCATCGATTTCAACTGTTTTATGCTCGCCTGTGAATTCATACCTATCGTTGTCTTCGCTTGTTTTCGGCATTTCTTTATTCATCACTTTCTCAGTCATTTTGCCACCTTCTGCGCTAGCTAATAAAAATTATTCCTTTAAATAATTTTCTTTAGTTTTGGTTATAAAAACTTTATTTAAAGACTTTTCTTAGTTTTGTTTATAAAGATTTTGTTCAAATCTCCGCCATTTTAGGGTGATGGGGTTAGCAGAATATTTTAAACTATATCGCACATTTGATTGCATTGAAAGGTAGTATCGGTAGACTGAGCATGCTCGTTTATAATAATATATCGCATAATCAAATAAAAAGAAAATTTAGTGTAAACCATATTTATTATTGCCTATTTATTGGACAAGCTGCCTTTATACTCTTTTTATATTTTCTCAAGCCTTGTCTTTATCTCATCAACGCTAAGCTTTGTTGCGAGGAGCGGGATCTTTTCAACCTGTGCTATCTTTATAGCTAGTTTGTCTATCTCTTCTAAGCCCCTTATCACAACCACCCTCGGCTTTATTGGTGCTACTCTTACAACAACCATGGGTGACCTTCCTGTGCTCACCTGGTCAAAGATAAAAGCTCTCTCTGTTGTTGTACCAAACAGCTTAGGATATTCGCTTGGAGAGATCTCTAGTATAACTCGAAGGCTGTCAAGAAGCGTGTAGCCGAAGAGCTTTGCGGTATCGAGCGTGCTTGGATTTGCTATAATCTTAGCTTCTATAAGCCTTGCAAAATCAACACCATCTATTGGAGCGGTAAAGTCCTTTAGGAAATAATAAGGTTCCTCCTTATTATCGCTAGAGCCAAACTTTGCAAGGTTTCTTATAACCTCGCCGCCATGCTGTCTATCTATTTCGAATATCGCGCTTACAAATCTTTTTATTACACCAACGCCTGGGCTCATCCTTCTGTTGCCCTCGTAATCGCTTATCGTAGATGTTGAAATCTTAAGATATTTTGCAAGCTCTACTTGCGA
>Ga0080006_1238646_pt1 | contig 13786 bp, 19 predicted proteins | sample RS3BMetagenome_FD_69209 | JGI IMG/M metagenome (GOLD analysis project Ga0080006, IMG submission 69209) | Ferric oxide microbial mat and aquatic microbial communities from Rainbow Spring, Yellowstone National Park, USA - RS3B (SPADES... ...
TTCAAATCCCTCAGAGAAAATTGGAGGAGATAATAGATATTCCAAACACTTTCGTACCAAGTAGGAACATGATCTTTCTCTCAATAGCTTCATCTTACGCATACGTTAACAGGATAGATAATATATTTATAGGAGTGAATGCGATTGATTATTCAGGTTATCCTGATTGCCGTCCGGAGTTTATAAAAAGTATGCAAGATTCAATTAATAAAGCTTTATTAAAAAACATAAAAATTCATACTCCTTTGATAAATTTGAGTAAAAAAGAGATAGTCGAATTGGGAATGAGATTGAAAGCGCCTTTAAATTTAACTCACTCATGTTATGAGGGAAGGGAGAAGGCTTGCGGAATGTGCGATTCGTGTCAATTGAGGTTGAAAGGGTTTATGGAAGTTGGCATTCCTGACCCTGTAGAATATGAAAAATATCCCGATTGGTACGAAGAATGGTATGAAGAATATTTGAGAAAAACAGAAAAGAGGTTTAATATTAAGGGGGAGAGAGTATGAGTGAAGGATATATGATTCCGTTTAATGTTTTAGAGGAATTGTTAGATAAGATAGAATGTTTGGACATTTACGATATATTTCGAGTAAAGGACCCTAATATGAAATATCCTCTTTATGATGATGATAAAAGATTAATCAAAAAGTTAGATAAACTCATAAATGACATCGAAAACGTCAAGGAGTACATAGAGGAAATGGAATTAGATCTGCGTAGGGATTGAAATAAAGACAAATAAGTTGAAAAGATAAATTAAAAAAAGAATGGTAACGTTTAAATACTTCATTCAATTTATTATATTATGATATCTCAAAACGAAGTGAATAGAGAAGAGCTGAAAAAATGGACAGGCGATAAAATCTCGGAGTTGATAGGACATCCTCTTAACGTAATATATAGGAAACATCATAAAACAAAGTGGGGTATAACTAAGTGGAACAACGAGAGGAATGATTATATTATTGTATTGTATTTTGGGTCAAATTTAGAGGACGTAAAAGATGAGACAGATGTTGAAATTTACAAGGATACAGTATTGCATGAGATAGTACACGCCAAGCTTGGATTGGAAATGTGTAAGTATCACTTACATGATAGACTTTGGAAGGAAGAAGCTAAAAAAGTCGGAGCGTTACCATATGCTAAATATTCAAAACTCAGCTTTAAATTGATGAAAAAAGGCGAACCTTTTAAAATTTTGGAAAGAGAATGGACTATAAAAAGGAATAATCTCGGAGGGGCATACCCATATATTGCAAGATATGGCTCGAAGGGAGTTATGGGAGATATGATAGTTGAATGCCCTAAGTGTAAGAGAAAGTGGGCCGTAAAATCAAAAAGTGACGTTGATTACTATTGCGGACACGATGAAATGAAATGTAATATAATTAATGAAATGTTTGAAGATGAAGAAGAGAGCGAATGAGGGAAAGGATAGTAGATGACACAACAAAAAAGTCGAAGATTGTTGATATTATCATGTTCTAGTAAGAAAAAAGACGGTCTTATGAAGGCTATAGAACTTTATGACGGACCTGCATATCATATTGTGAGGAATTATTTAAAACGTTCGCCAGATAATATCGACATAAAAATACTATCGGCAAAATATGGATTAATAGATCCCGATTTAGCGATATCTACTTACGATCAGAAAATGACAAACGAAAAAGCGTTAGAATATATAAAAAAATACGAAAATATAATAAAAGATTTTATACAAAAATATGATGATATTTTCGTTTACGGCGGTAAATATTATAAGATGGTAATAAAAGAAGTGATAAAATCGAATAAGATCAAATATTCGGAAAGGGGTATAGGTAAACAGTTGTCACAACTTAAACGTTGGTTATACGAAAAATGATTATAAAACTATATGCAAATTTGATAAATGTTTAAATATTGGAAGATTTTAAGTTAAATTAGAGGGATAAATATGGAAGGAATACCTCAGGAAGAAATAAACTATTTTAAAAGACTTGAAAGAAAGTTTTGGGATAAGTATGATAAGATGACAGAATGGGAAAGGGAAAACTTCAATATATGGGTTCTTGAAAATGCGAAAGATTGGTTAAAAATAGGCGAATTTACTCGTAAAAGCGAAGAAGATAAAAGAAATTTTACAAAATTTGTAGAAATGTTTTCATTAGTAGAAATGAAACCAGATGATGACACAACCGATCCGAGCTATATATATCGTGTCACCAATCTAGCAATGGATTACGTAAAATATATGAAGTCGAAGAAGAAAAAGAAATAGTAAAATAGAGGCGGTAAATGTAAAAACTAATATTCTTTATATATAACGGTTATTATTTTTCAATAATAAATATTGTACCGACAATATTTAATCAAAAACTTTATTAACTAATACTCTATTTATTATTGGTGATAAAATGTTGCAAGAAAGAGAAAGTTTTAATAGTAAGGAAGAGAATACAAATAACAAAGGCTTTTACATACCAATATGCTTAGACCATTCTATTAGTGAGATTAAGAATTTGTTGGATGGTACGATTCTTACTATGGCTATACCTGATATGGATGTAGGGAAGAAATGTGTATTATGCGATAAGGATGCGTCAATTTTTGTCAAAATTGTAGATTGGAAAGTTAGTAAAATATTACAATATAATAACTATAGCCGCTTTAAAAGTTTTATACCAAGAGTCGAAAAAATTTTAGAAAACAATCCTAAATTCATAAGTCAATTAACGACATATTTGGGATTGAAAGACATTATAGGTCATGATTTAGCTGTTAAATTTTTAGAGAAGGAGAAGAATCAATTGAGTCAAGAACTAATTGACGAACTTGGATTAAAGGTAAATGAAATGAATTTTAGAATTAAAAGGATAAAATATTTAAAATTAGATAAAGATGGTTCTATTAAATTTGTACCACTAAAACCCATCGGTTTCGACAAAAACTTCGACAACAAATGTCAAATACGACATGAAGATATAGATATTGAGGTTGAGAAAATGGAACCTGAAGAAAATATGGAAAAGAATGGAGTAGTCGAAAAGACAAAGGACCAGAAAACATTACTCAGAGAGAGAAGAATAAACATCTATGGTGTAAGAAGAATATTAAAAGACGCAGGATTTGAAGAAGAAATCTTGCCTAACAATGTATATAAACTGACAAACGGGTCGACAACTCTGGTCTTTTATTTAAACGAAAATAAGGTCGAAATAAACGGTAAGACCTTTACAAAGTAATTTTTTTAAATTTTTTCATTTTTTAATTTTCAGTTTCATTAATTTTTGACTTTTTCATATGAAGCATTCAAAATTAATAGAAAAATTTGCTATTTACGACCATTCAATAAATAAAGTTCAAATACCTCATATAGATTCGATATTTATGAGATGGAGTTTTGAAGTACCATTTAATTACTTACAAATGTTTGACAAGTACCAAGACTATCTTTTTGTTTTGAGTCAATATCTAAATGATAAAAGGTATTATGAATACGTTAAATCATCGAATAAACTAAAAATATTTGACAATGGAGCTAACGAAAGTGAATTTGTTTCGATTAATAAATTAATTAAAGTAGGAAGAGAATTGAAAGCAGATATAATCGTAATTCCAGACAAACAATTCGACTATCTAGTAACAAGAAGAATGTTTATTAATTCAATTGAATTAATAAAAAACTTAAACGCGTTTGATGAATTCCAGTATATGGGGGTTATTCAAGGGAAAAATGTAGAAGAGTTGTTAGAGATTGAAAATGAAATGATAGATAGTGGATATATTAGTTATTTAGGACTACCGTTTAAATATGTTTTAGAATGGGGCGAAGAAATAATCGATAAAATTGTAAACAATAGTCCTATTCCAATTCATTTTTTAGGGTTAGGATCGTTAAAACAAGTAGAAGCGTTTAAAAACCATCCACTTGTCTCGACAATTGATACTTCACTGCCGACTAACTACGCATATTTAAATTCAAGAATAGATAGGAATTATCGTCCTTCTCCGGGAAAAATTAAACTTGCAAGTATCGAATATCTCAGTGAAAGACAATTAGATTTAATAAGGCAAAATATAGAAGATTTAAAGGGGTTGTAATGGTAAACTTAGTTAATGTCGAATCTAGAATTGAAAACGGGAAATCAGTATTGTTATTATATTTTAGAGAAGGCGAGAAGAGATATATAAAGAAAATAGATTGGTTTAAACCTTATTTTTATGTTGATGTCCCTATATCAAATCAACTTCCAGAAAAAGATAAGACTACAATTGATGGGAAGTTGGTATGGAAAATAGTAGTCGATAATACAAAGGAAATATATAATCTCAGAAGAATGTTTGAAAATACATATGAAGCTGATATCGAATTTACGAGAAGATTTACGGTAGATAATGTTGAGAGATTAGATAAGGCGACATATAGAGTGATGACTGTAGATATCGAAACGACTACTGATTATGGATTTCCTGTCGCTGATAATCCAATTGAAAAAATAACATTGATAACAATCCACGATTCAATCACAAATAAACTTATCACATTTGCTGTTAAACCTGACGATAAAAACTATTCTCTTACAACACAAATAACCCTTACTAATATCAATAACGAATTGATAGGAAGTTATGATGGGAAGATCTTGTTGTTTGACAACGAGTCTTCAATGTTGAAGTCGTTTTTTAATGTTTGGAAGGTATTGCAACCTGATCTGGTTGTCGGTTGGAATGTTGTTAATTTCGACTTAATTTATTTATTCAAAAGGGCAGAAAAATTAAACATTCCAATTCCATTCGCTTTCGCATTTAGAAAGATTCATGGAAAGTTGGTACAAAAAAATGCTGAGGAAACGATAATGGAAGGTTGTATAGGTTTTGATTTACTATTAGGATATAAAACAATTAGATTTCAAGAGCTGCCATCTTATTCATTAGATTGGGTTTCTAAATATGAGTTAAATATAGAACATCCAAAAAGAAGGATATTGAACTTTACTAAATTCTGGAAAGAAAATTTCGAAGAGTTCATTAGATATAACAGGAATGATGTTGCGCTAACTGTGAAATTAAATGAAGTAGTAGGAATTATAGATTATTTTGAAGATATTCGTTCTATCGCTCTTCTTCCACGAATTGATATGGTAAATATAAGGTCTAAAGTAATTGACAATATTATGTTAAATCAATTTAAACAGTACGTTTATCCTACAGCTTTAAAGGAGTATGAAGAAGAGGAAGAAGATGATGAAGATAAAGGAGGGTATGTAAAAAATCCCGAAGTAGGAGTTTATACAGATGTAGATGTTATCGATTTCAGCGGAATGTACCCATCTCTAATACGTACCTTCAATCTTAGTCCGGAGACTATTGTTGACAAAAATAGAGGAGATTTTACAATCTATCCGCCTAATGTTGGGTTAGAAGAAGGCGTTAGTATTACATTAAAAATGAAAGGAATTCTTCCTCAAATTGTAGAGTATATGCAGAAATTAAGGGAGTATTATACAGAAATGAGAGATAAGAGTGTAGATAAAGAAGAGTATAGAAGATGGGATCAAAAAAGGTTTGCAATTAAAACTGTTATCAATTCTCTTTATGGTGTAATGTTATTTAAGAAGTATAGACTTCATAATAAGAAAGTAGGTTATGCAATTACCTATCTTGGAAGGGAAGTAAACAAATATGTACATAAAAGGTTAGAAGAGATAGGGGTAAAGGTATTGTATGGGGATACTGATTCATCTTTTATTAAACATAATATGGATATTAGGAAAATTTTAGATGTTGTCAATAATACAATAATTAACGATTTTGTCCATCAATTCTCTCCCTCATTACAATCATATATTAATGTCGATTTAGATAAACATTACAAATGGATATGTTTTATTGCGAAGAAGAGGTATTATGGGGTAAAGGTAAATAAGAGAGGTGAGGAAGTGTGGGATTATGTCGGAGTGGATATAAAGCGAACTAACATTCCTACTATAATAACGGAAGAGATTAAACGAGTTCTTGAATCGTTTAAAAATAAGCAAGACGTTTTAAAAACAATAGATGAATCAGTCAAACATATATTATCATTTGATGATATTAATATGTATAAAATTCCTTTAAAACTGGAGATAAACGTTGAAGATTATAAAGTAAATGCAATTGCAAAACAAGCTGTCTTAAAAGCGAAGGAAAAATGGAATTTGAATTTTAGGAGAGGAGATAAATTTTGGGGAGTGTATTTAAAAGATGGTATAATTGGTTTTGACGAATTTGATGATGAAAGAGCCCAATACATTCTTCAAAATATAGATAGGGAGAAATATGTCAAGGATTTCATTCACAAAGCGCTTCATTTGACATTGATGGAAGAAAAGGAAGAAGAGTTGTTACAGAAATATGGAATAATTAAGAAAAAAAGAGAAAAATCTTCAAATACTTCGATGCAATTAGTATTTGATGTATAGTAAAGAAAAAATAATTGATAGAATAACGAATGAATCTAAGTTAAATAAAGTTGACGCCAAAATATTTTATGATACATTTTTGAATATTTTAAAGGAGGATTTATCGAAAGGAAAGTTCGTATTATATCCAATTGGAGTGATAACGGTGAAAACAAAAAATGGAAAATGGTATAGTAATCATGATAAGAGAGTTGTGGAAGGCGAAAAGATTTTCTTTAAATTCGCGCCTTTTAAAAATTATAAGAAAGAGATAAAGGAAAAGGAAGGGGTGAAGGCATGATCGGATATAGAATTGAACTGAGCGATGAATGTATGAGAGGAGATCACAGCCACTGCGACGACACGATCTACAGGAAAAACAGGGACGGTACAATGGAAGTAATTAGTCCATGCTGGTGCGGATGCCATATTGTTGCAGAGAGTCTGAAAGGGAAAGATGAACTGCGTGGTGGTAGGGTGGTCGAGATGAGCAATTTTGATTTCAATTCTTTTGAAAAGAGACAAAATGAATTGAAGGCATTATATAAAGATGCAAGAATACCCAGTGAATACTGGGAGAAAAGAAGAAAATCCAGAATGACTCAGGAAAGGAGGAGGAAGGAATGTTCTATGATAGCGCAGATAGCCCAAATGGAGGTGAATGGTAGTGAGTGAAAACCTTTCAGAAGAATATCGTGATTTTATTGATAAGTTCGTTAGGCAAGTAAGGGTTACCTCCGTACTAATATTTATAGCCGGTATAATAACGTGCTCATTCCTATCAATTCTGAATTTTACAATTGGCTTTATGGTCTTTGCTTCCACTACTGGTTTCTTTGGAGGACTTCTCATTTCAGAAGCCTTGTTTTATAGATCAATGGAGGGGAAGGCATGAGAACCTATCAGGCATATAAATTTACGGATGAAGAGCTCGAGAACCTTAAAAATGGGAAATGTTGGTGCGGAAAGGATAGATCACAGTTCCAAACGGGCATGAAAGTATATTGCAGTCCAGAGCACAGGGAAATCTGGAGAAAGAAAGTATTAACATGGCAGGAATTCAGGAACGCATTTTTGAGAAAACATGGAGAATATTGCGATATTTGCGGGGCAAGAAATGATCAAAAAGAGAGAGAAAAACAATATAAGGAATATAAAAAAGATATAGAGGAATTTAAGCTAAAGTATCAAGATGGCATCATTGCAGAAAAACTTCTAAAATTAGAGGAGGATTATGAAAGAGAATATCAGAGGGCAATCGACCCAAAAAATATTTATGACAATGAAGCTGAAAATTATGCCAAATACCATAACATTCCCTTCCCAAAACTAGAGGATAAAAGAATACAGTTTGAAGTTGACCATAAGATAGCGATAGTAAACGGAGGGGGTGAGTTCGATGAAAATAATCTGCAAGTATTGTGCCAAGAATGCCATAAAAAGAAGACGAAAAACGATTTAAAAATTTCAGTTAGAACGGATCCGATGTATTCCACTACTGAAAAAGAAGTGACTATAAATATGGATGATACAGGCAGGCTCGACAAGCTTGATGAATTCGCAAAGAATGAGGGGGAAATAAAATGAACGACTTTGAATATATCGATGAGCCAGAGGGGCCATCCATTGGTTTTCCATTCAACGTCCCGGACGAGTTCCTGGAGTTCCTGGATGCTGAAGATAAGGATGAGGAAGAGGAGGATGATTTGACGGTTGTGAGACAGATTTTGAAATATATGAGGGTGGCATCATGATAGATGAGAAAACCTTGTTTGAATTTCGCAAGTGGGCAGTTGCCTACGGTGGATATTCTGAAGTGACTGCAAAGAAGGATGCCAGGAATATACGCAGGATAAGCAGGGATATAGATGTCATGAATATCTCTGAAAAAATGCTCTACGATTTCGTGGATCTGGAACTGAAGAGGGGCAAGGGGCCAGGTGCAATAAATTCAGAGATGAGGTCAATGATCGCATGGAAGAAGTTCCGGGGTCTCGACATAAAGGTCCCGAGGCTGAGGAAGCCACCGTCTCCGGATCCTTGGTTCCCAACCGACGATGAGGTCAGGACCATATTGAAGAGCGTGGAGAGGGTAGAAGACCCTTCCACGATGTGGCGGGACAGAATACTGATGGAACTGCTGTTTTTCACGGGAGCTAGAGCGAGCGAGGTTTTGAGGATCACGATGGATGACGTGAGGGACGAAGGGGTGTTCATACGCAGCAGCAAGGGAGAGAAGCCGAGGTTTGTGCCACTCCCGCAGGAAGTAATCGATCACGTCAGGAAATACGTTGAGAACTACAGGATATCATCCGACCCGAAGGCCCTTTTGACAACGAAGGAGGGCAGGATGACATACAATTACCTCAGGTCAAGGGTTTCATTAATAGGGAAAAGGGCAGGTGTCCCGAGGATGCACCCCCATGCTGCGAGACACTGGTTCGCCACATCGCTTTTAAAGGCCGGGACTGACATAAGGGTGATACAGGAAGTGCTGGGTCACGCGGATTTATCAAGCACGCAAGTATATACGCACTTAGCGAAGACGGATATAGGGAGGTTGGTGAGGCCGATCTCTTCGGAACTATTTCGCAAAAGTACTGAGCCAGGGGAGGTTCAAATCCCCCTAGGAACCGTTAGAGATTCAGATGGGACCGCGGAGATTCCTGAATTCTGTGGGGGAATCATGGAGGTGGTTCCATGACATCCTGGACGGAACTCTCAGGGATAGACGATTATATTCAGGATCTCCTCCGGGAGGCAGCCGAAAGGGGGATAAAAGAGGATAGGGTTTTCAAGATGCTGGATGAATGGTTCCAGGAATATCATTTCCCTCCGGATGACCTTGACCAGTTGATACAGGGGGTGCTAGAGTAATGGGCTTTTCTTATGCGAATATGAAAAACTTACAGCAGGCGCTGGACCTTTATCTTCCAACTCAGGCCGGGAAAGTCGTGAGAGTTGACTCGCCAGATATCCTGGAAATTTGCTGTTATAATTTCGAGATAGCGGAAACAGAGCTCAGGATATGGGTCAGCAGGCATGATGATTATTGCTCCGTGCTGGAAGAGGATCCGCTGACTGTGAAAATTTATGAATCGATAAGGGAGGGCGGGAGATGACGGGGGAAGGGAACGGCGGGGTCACAGGAAGTCTGTTTGACAGGGGCTCCTCTGCCGCCGCCCATATCGATATCGGTGCAGGGGAAATTAAGCTTTCTGACCTTGACCGGAGGAACGTGATATTCGGGAGGCCGGGGACGGGAAAGACAACTACGATAACGAGGATAATGGCTGACTACCTCGCCGGAGGGGGGACCGAAGCCGGCCTTCTCTACCTGACGTATTCAAGGTCGATGGCCAAGGATGCCAGGGATAAAACTGGTCTGAGCAAGAATTCCGTTGGTACCCTCCATTCCATTCTTTCGAGAAAGCTCGGCTGGAAGAAGGGCATGGGGGGTGAAGAGGGGGACTACCTCTCCGATGATGATGTGACCAGATTCTGCGAGAAATACGGTATAAAGAAGAGAACAAAGTTCAGGGCATGGGATGAAGAGGAAGTTGATGAGGATGACGACTGGAATTTCTTCATGCAGTACTATGATGCGGCGCGAAACAGGATACCCCCCTTGAAATTATCTGATTTAGACAGGGAGAATATATCGCCATTCGACCTGGACTACATAGCATACAAATACGATGAGCTCAAGAAGACGCTGGGGAAACACGACTACACGGACATCCTCGTCGAGGCTTCAAAAATGGAGTTCATGCCTATTGATTTATTGATTGTGGACGAAGCGCAGGACCTGACGCCTATAATGTGGTATATTGTAGAGAAGATGGCCTCTGTCGCTAAGAGAACTGTTTTCGCAGGGGACGAGCTCCAAAGCATCTATGGATTCAAGGGCGCGGATCCGGCGTTCCTGCTTGCGAAGAAGAAGGATTCCAAGGTCTTCCATCTCAAGAAGAGCTACAGGCTCACAGTTGAAAACAAGGAGCTAGCGGAAAGGATAGCAAGAAGGATCACGATCAAGGAGGAGGTAGAGCTTGACTCCAACGGTAACCATGGAAGGGTAGAATACGGTGCAGACGTTGATTCAGTCCTGGCCCAGCCAGGCGAGAGGTGGTTCCTTTGCAGGACCAGATACCTCGCTATGTACGTTGCCAAATACCTGAGGGAGAAGGGCGTTGTTTATCTCCCTATAAATCAGAGACACGCATCGCTCTCCCCGTGGTCTTCCAGGTTGATTGAACTGAACAATGCACTGGCCTCATGGCCGAACGTACCTATTGAATCCATGATGGAAATATTGAGGAAGTTGCCGGCCAGCATGCTCCAGAGGGGTGTCAAGACCCTCGCCAAGGAGAAGAAATACGAGGAATTGAAGAAGATGATGGAGGAGAGCCTTCTGGGAATTAATGATATATTGAAATTTTTCAGGGACCCCAACGTGACGAGGAGGGAAGTGATAAAGTCCCTCTCCATCCCCGACGAAAAGAAATCCCTGCTCTTCCAGTTCGAGGGCAGGAAGATAAGGGGAGATGAAGTAGTAAGGGTGGATACTTTCCATGCTTCCAAGGGTCTTGAGGCCACAAACGTGGGGGTTATACTGAATCTGACTAAGAAAACATATGAGTCCTATCTCACGGATCCCGACTCCGAATACAGAAATCTCTACGTTGCGGTTACAAGGAGCAAGGAAAATGTGTTCCTGATTCAGCTGAATATCCCGGGATGGATGTCCTATGATGTCTGACGGACCGCCTCCTGAACCAAAAGTAACAGAAGTAACAGAAAGTAACAGTAACTGTCACCAGAACTGTTACCTTAAATTATGCCGCTCTATAGCCATCCGCCAGAACGAAAATTCATCAGTTACATATAGGGGGCTTTTTTACATATCAAAAATTGGAAAATATCTGTTACTCTGTTACCAATCACTTCACGAATTAGGATTATACATGAAAAAATTAGGTAACAGATGTGGTGACAGTTCGTGTGTTTTCTGTTACCTACAATTGAAAAAGCCTCTATATATGGGCATAAAGTCAGGTAACAGAGATATAAATTTCGGGAGGTATATATAAATGTTAGAAGAAAAAATCAAAGAAGGATGGGCCGTCGATCGTGAAATGCACATCGTTTTTCACTGGGTATGGAGCGGGACATCAGCGAAGTTAAGGATCATGGATCCCGATATGAAAGGCAAGGACCCAATCATCATGAGCGACGGAGACATCACGACCATTAACGGCACTCACGGGGGGATAGAGGACTTTCTTCTCTTATCTATAGGTGGCTATTACATGAAGAAAGGTATTCCCAACTACAACGAAAGGGCAAAGAAGATACTGGAAGAGTCCAAGACATCACAGGTGACGATAGACGATATCATCGAGAACATTACCTCAGTCATAAATTACGGTCCAGTTGACGGCATGGACATACTCTACAAAGGAAGGAAATTCAGGCTTAAAGGCGACGACTTCCTTTCTGCCAAGGGTTTCAAGATCTGGCTGCTTTCAGAATTCGGTGAGAATCTCCGTGTGCAGATGGGTTCAAATAATGCGCAATGGACGTATTTCGTTTCCGTACTGCAGAAACTTTCAGAGGTCAGGCCCAGCGCCCAGGACGATCTTGCCCCTCCTGTCTTCCAGGACCTTATAGGCAGTATAATGCGCAATAAGGTATTCCATGAGTGGGATGAAGAGGCTCTCGTGGATCTTGATAAGTCGGGAATAAAATCATTCTTCCTCATCGACGGGGTATTTTACCTGCATTCTAAAATCTACAATGACATCATGGAGCACCACGAGCTCACCAGAAGGAAGATGAGGCAGTACTTTGAACCGTACCTTGTCGAGCAGAATAGCGTAGTCGTGCACCAGCATGATATGTACCTCAGATTCTGGAAGCTGGACTGGAAGAGGATGGTGGCCGACTTCCCTGAACTGGGCAACTTGGACAGAGAAGAGAAACGCGTCACCGTCTATATCTATGGGCTTGAGCAACCGGCTGAGATCGAGGTAGGTGGTTCTAAGGTCACGCTGAGGAATGAGGACATAATCACGTTGCCTGAGAGCATTGCAAAACAATTAGTCGTAGATGGGAAGGGAAAGGTGGTTGAAAAATGATGCAATCCGAGGCCCGCCATGTTGTCTCAGCTGACTATTTCTTAAAGCTTCTCGACGATCCGAATTTTCAGAGAGAATTCCTCCTGTCGCATCTCTCGAGGAGCTATGATAGGTCTATAAGAAGGATTCTGAACATTGCCGAGAGGGAGCTGGGGTTGGAACTGGACACACACGAGAGGATCAGCGTGGCAAGGAAATTGAGGATGAGGTTGGACATTCTTGAATATGAAAGGGTGGTCGAAAGAAGGGGAAATCTATGGAGGCTTAGGTGATCATGTTAAGCTTATTTAAACATGAAAATCATAGTTGAATGTGAACGTCTCCCCTCCCGGTTTTAGAGGGGCCTGGAAGGGAGACGGCCTCAGGAGGAGGCGATATATTGATAAAAGAAAAGAATAAAATGATTTTGGAAAGGACCCTCCAGGAGGAGAGGTCCTGATGGAAACCGCAAAGAGCAAAGCGATGAGGATCACAGTAGCACTGTTTGTCGTGGTCCTGCTCACATTCTTCGTTCCATTTGGCATTTCTCAGGGAATGCAGAACTGGGCTTCATCAGCCTCAGGGACAATTTCTGGGACATCTGTAAGCGAAGCTAATTCATGGTTCGTTTATAATATGCAAGGGAAGTCTATCCCGTCAACAAGCACAGGTTCCTCGGCAACATTCTTCTTCCCCAGCAATCAAACCTCTGCAATTATTGTGACTAACTTAACCGTTGGTCAGGCCCTTACTAACGATATCTCAAACATTTCTATTTTGGTACAAACGAATGTGAAGGAATCCCTTACGATTTATCTGGCAATTGGTCAGAGCAACACAAATTACAATGAACTTCAATATATAACAATAACGATCTCAAATACATCAAAGCCCGCACTCGCATATTTCCCGGGGCAGGGATACTGGTATTCATTCCCTTCAACCGACCATTTCATTTTCGTTATCACAGGGGCAACATATGGGTCAATGTTCACCGGATCCGTCGTATTGAAAGGTCTGACTGGCTTCGAGAGCACGTTCTTCAATCCTCAAGTATGGCTATCATTGGCTTTATTCATATTGGGCCTTGCATCATTCATAGGGGCGATTTTTGCAATGCCGTGGATTGAGATGCATCCCGAGAGGATAATTCCGGTTAGAAGAAGGAGGTCGAGAAGATGAATCGGAATAAAAGATCCCCTATCTTCTGGGATAAAGTGCTCATATTTTTATTCGGCA
>Ga0080006_1157159_pt1 | contig 13783 bp, 11 predicted proteins | sample RS3BMetagenome_FD_69209 | JGI IMG/M metagenome (GOLD analysis project Ga0080006, IMG submission 69209) | Ferric oxide microbial mat and aquatic microbial communities from Rainbow Spring, Yellowstone National Park, USA - RS3B (SPADES... ...
CTCATAATGCTTCGCATATGAGTCTAGCGCTCTAACCAGGCTGAGCTACCCCGCCACGTATTATTTATTTTGCAAAGGAGTTATATAAATATCTGCATAGAAATAAAAATAACACACAAAATGAATTATGAATCATGGCCTTGGTGGTGTAACGGCCGCATGAAGGGCTGTGGACCCTCAGGACCGGGTCCGACTCCCGGCCAAGGCCCATCTTAGTGTCTGCTTGTATCTAAAATTTAGAAGATGTAAAGGGCCCATAAACGCATAAGTTTCACAATGAACCTGTGCCAACTGCTCGAATTTCTTTTAACATCTTTTACAAGAGGCTTATACTTTACCTTCTCCTCAGGCGTGAGCTTTCCTTCTTTTACTACCTCTGTCTTCTTTCCATCGACAATCTGGGTTTCTGTTTTGCTTATTATCTCCTTTCTTATCATTGCATACCATTCATCAAGCGTGCTGCTGTGTGTTTTTATCATTTTAAGAAAGTCTTTCATAATTACCTTTCTTCTTATGCCTGTTCTATCCTCTTCAACAGCAGGTATTAATGCTGCTTTGTCGCATATCTCGCTTATATCTGCCTGGCTGTATCCCATTGTTGCCCTGGCAAGCCTGCCAAAGCTTATGTGCCCAAGAGGCATGTTTCTGGTATTGTACTTAAATGCTGCCTTTCTTGCCTTATAGTTTGGTGGCGGGAAGTATATCTGCTCGCCAAACCTTCCACTCCTTTTTAGAGCAGGGTCCATGTCCCACGGCTGGTTCGTTGCTCCTATTACAAATATGCCTTCTGGGTTTTTCTCAACGCCGTCCATTTCTGTAAGAAATGCATTTACTGCCATTCTCATATAGCTCATTTGCTCTCCGCCGCTGTCTCTTTTCATTCCAAGTGCATCTATTTCGTCGAAGAAAAGTATGCACGGTGTGTGCTGCCTTGCCTGTTCAAAAACAGCATGAAGGTTCTTTTCTGTGTTTCCAGCATACATGTCTACGATTTCGTGTATTCTTACAATTATTACATTCGACTGCGTTTCACCTGCTATTGCATTTACTATGAATGTTTTTCCATTGCCAGGCGGCCCATAGAAAAGAACGCCGAGCCCAAGCTTTTTGCCATATGCCTTAAGCAGCTCAGGCTTTCTTATTGCAAGTATTATATTTTCGTAAATCTGCTTTTTCTGCTTTTCGAGCCCTACTACATCATTGAATGTAATGTTTGACTTATACCATCTTACTTGTTTGATTTGTCCCTCTTCTATTATTGTTTTGCTTTCCTCAATTTGTTCTGCTGTTGCTGCTGTGCCTGTGCTTATTCCTATTTGAGTAGCGCCTACGCCTTTTGCTTTTGCGCCTTTATTTGCCTTGCCCTGCAATGCTCCTGGCATAGCCCCAGGCTTGCCTAACTTGCCCGTTAGACGATCAAGCCTTGTTTTTGCCTGGGTATAGTCTGGCTTAATGCTTAGGGATTTTTCGTACCACTTTTTTGCTTCTTCTAGATTGCCTTCATACTCGTTTATGAGCCCCATTACATAAGGCGCGTCGTAGCTATCTGGCTCAAGTTCCAGCACCCTTTCAATATCATTTCTTGCGTTGTCGTATTTGCTTAAGAGTGCATATGACAGGCCTCTGTTGAAATAGGCACTTGAGTAAAGAGGGTCTAGCTTTATTGCCTGCGTGTACAGGTCTATTGCTTCTGGAAACTTACTTTCTTCAAAAAGCCCGCCTGCCTTTGTATAAAGCTCTTTGGCCTGTGGATTTTTTGTGTCGTTCTTCCTTTGCTGTTGGTCGTCCTCTGCCATGTTCTCAAGAATTATTTCGTGTCTACCTATTTATATTTTTGTCTGTTGTTTTGCTCTTTTGCCTATTGCTAGTAGTCTGTTATTGAAAAGTAGAAGTGTGGAAGGCAAGCACAATCCATAATGACACCAGGCCATCTGGTATAGCCAACGCCTTCCACAATATATCACATTATTGAATTAGTTTTTAAATCTTTGCCTTTTTCAAGGCTGTCTAATAATTTGTTTATTTGCTTGTCAACTTTGCTTATATATGCATTAGACCTTCTGGGGTTGTTGAGCGAGTAGCTGCTAAAGCCTTTTAGCAACGCGTTCGCCTTTTCATTTAGCGCCTTCATCTTTTTAGACTTTACCTTGTATGCGCCTTTCAACTGGCTTATCACAAGCTTGCTATCGCTATACAGCTCAATGTCGTTGTCTTTACCAAACTTCTCTAATGCCGCTTTTAATGCTTCTATTATTGCCTTGTATTCTGCTTCATTATTAGTAGCTATTCCGTTGTACGTGCTCGACTCTGCAAGTAGTTCGTATTTATCGTTGTATATTGCATAGCCAGATGCACTTTTTCCTGGGTTGCCCCTTGATGCACCATCTGTAAATATCAGCAGCTTCATAAAATCCTTGTTTGCCTTTTACTTATATTTCAAATCTTCGACTTTGCCGAAATCAAGCGTTTCTCCTTCGCCTATACACAATGCCCTCATTTTATTTATGTCTGCAATTTTATCAAATACTGGAGAGAGGCCGCTTATGTCTTCAATGTTAACATCTACGCCTTCAGCGAAGTAGTTCATTGCCGGCACTACTATTAACAATTTGCCACTTCTTTTTAATGTTCCAACTAAAAAGCACTTTAGCTTTTCTTTGCTGCCTGCTTTGTTGAATACGCCTATTGCCGGATGCACGTGGCCCATTATGAGCACATCGCCTTTGCTACTATGCGGCAATTCTTCGCCGTGAAAGATAAGGTATTGTCCTAGTACTGCTTCTTGTCTATATATCTCTATGTTGTATGTGCCTTTGTATTTATCTATGAAGTTATCGTGGTTGCCTTTTATCAGTGTTATGTGCTCTATTCCTATACTTCTTAGAAACTTTACAAATTCGCTAAATTCATTGAATTCTTCAACATGCACTTTGTCAAATTCATTTTTTATGTCTCCTGCAACTATCATGCCCTTTGCTTTAGTCCTTTCCTCTGCTTGTTTTATCGTTTCTTTTATCTTCTTTAAGTTTGCCTTTGGGATGAAAATACCACGATCTGCCATTACTCCTTCGTATCCTAAGTGCAGGTCTGCGCAAACGAGCGAGTCTAGCGAGTGTATATAGAGAAGAGGCGTGCCTTCGACAATCTCAACGTCTTTTGTAATCTGCATGCAATTCCTGTTGTGTTTCTGTAAATTTTTGCAATATTCTACTTATTATTCTAATTATTATTGTTTATTGAATCGGTGCTGTTATTTTACTTAAATGCATGCTGTCATGCTGTAGTTGATGCTTGCGCTTTGCCCTTTAGTGCAGCCTGTGCAGCAACAAGTCTTGCAACAGGCACCCTGTAAGGAGAGCAGCTTACGTAGTCTACTTTTGTTGTATTGAAGAAGTTTATCGATTCGGGGTCTCCGCCATGTTCTCCGCACACACCAACTCTTAGCTTTTCATTTGCCTGCTTGCCTTCTTCAGCTGCAATCTTTACAAGCCTGCCTACGCCGTTTGTATCGAGTGTTTCAAAAGGATTTGCTGGCAGTATTTTGTTGTTTATGTAGAAAGGTATAAACTTTGCCTCTACATCGTCCCTGCTGAATGCAAATGTTGCTTGGGTAAGGTCGTTTGTACCGAACGAGAAGAAGTCTGCGTATTTTGCAAGCTCAGATGCAGTAAGTGCGGCACGTGGCGTTTCTATCATAGTGCCTACTTTGTACTTTACTTTAGCACCAAGCCTTTTCATCTCCTCTTCAGCTGTTTGCTCCACTATCTCTCTTGCCTTTTCAAACTCCTCTGCGCTTGCTACTTGCGATATCATAATTTCAACTTCGACTTCCTCTTTTTCTTCTTTCATTACCTCTACTGCAGCTTCTATTATTGCTTGCACCTGCATCTTGTAGATCTCAGGGTACATAAGTGCTAGCCTTACGCCACGCTGTCCCATCATAGGGTTATACTCTCTGAGTTCCATTACTCTCTTCAATATCTTTTCATATTTTTCCAATTCTCCCTTGTTCTTGCCAGAAAGCCTAAGCTCTGTCACCTTTGGTAGCAACTCGTCAAGCTTGGGCAGGAACTCATGCAAAGGCAGGTCTAGAAGCCTGATTGTAACTGGCAAGCCCTTCATAATTGAGAAGATTTTCTTGAAGTCTCCTTTCTGCATAGGCTTCAACATTTCAAGGTACTTCTGCCTTTCTTCCGGCGTGTCTGCCATTATCATCTGCTGTACAGTGCCAAGCCTGTCCTGTGCGTTGAACATTCTTTCTGTTCTTGCAAGCCCTATGCCTTCTGCTCCATTTTCACGTGCCTTTGCAGCCATCTCTGGCGTGTCAGCATTAGCCCTTACGCCAAGCCTTCTGAACGAGTCTGCCCATTTGAGCAGTGTTGCAACATCGCCAGATATTTGAGGCTCTACAAGCGGCATTTCGCCTATGTATACATTTCCCGACCCGCCGTCGATTGTTATTATGTCGCCTTTCTTTACCACTTTGCCGTTTGCTGTGAACAGGCCTTTTTGCATGTCTATTTTTACGTCTTCAGCGCCTACTATGCAAGGCTTGCCCATGCCTCTTGTTACCACTGCTGCATGGCTTGTCATGCCTCCTCTGCTTGTAAGAACTCCTTCAGAGGCAGCAATGCCTGCTATGTCTTCTGGCGTTGTCTCTGGCCTTACCATTATTACCTTTTCTCCTCTTTCCTTAGCAGCTTGAGCGTCTTCCACAGTGAACACTACCTTGCCTACTGCCGCTCCTGGCGACGCATTTAGGCCTTTCGCTATAGGCTCTGCCTTTGCCTTAGGGTCTATCTGCTTATATAGCAGCCTCTGCAGCTGGTCAGGCTCTATTCTAAGCACTGCCTCTTCTTTGCTTATCAGCTTCTCCTTTACCATATCCATCGCTATTTTTACAGCAGCGCTTGCCGTTCTCTTGCCTGTCCTTGTTTGCAGCATGTAGAGCTTACCGCTCTCAACTGTAAATTCAACATCTTGCATGTCCTTAAAGTGCTTTTCAAGTATTTCTGCAATCTTTTCAAGGGTTTTATATGCCTCTGGCAGTGCCTTTTTCATTTCACTTACAGGCATAGGTGTTCTTATGCCAGCAACTACATCTTCACCCTGTGCTCTTGGAAGGAATTCAGCATAAAGTTTCTTCTCTCCTGTTGAAGGGTCTCTTGTAAATGCAACTCCAGTTCCTGATTTGTCATCAAGATTACCATAAACCATAGTGACGATATTTACTGCTGTGCCGAGTGTGTCAGGTATTTTGTATATTTTTCTATATTCTATTGCGCGCTTATTCCACCATGAGTTGAATACTGCTGCAACAGCAAGAAGCAATTGTTCCTTTGGATCCTGCGGCAATTCCTTGCCAGTTTCACTCTTTACAAGTTTCTTATATTCTTCAACAACCTCTTTCCAACCTTCAGCATCTAAGTCTATGTCATTTTTAGCGTGTCTTTCCTCCTTAACTTTTTCAAGTATGCTGTCAAACTTAGCACCGTCTATGCCGAGGACAATCTTTCCAAAAAGCTGTACGAACCTTCTGTAGGTATCGTATGCAAACCTTTCGTCGCCTGTCTTTTTTGCTAGTGCCTCTGCTATCTTGTCGTTAATGCCAAGGTTCAAAACAGTGTCCATCATACCTGGCATTGAGAAAGGCGCACCAGACCTTACAGAAACAAGCAGCGGGTTCGTTTCATCATTAAAGTGTTTGCCCGTCCTGCGCTCAAGCACTTCAACCTTTTCAAGTATTGCATTTTTAAGCTCAGGCCATATGGTCTTGCTTTTTTCAAAGAATTTGTTGCACATGCCTGTTGTTATAACTATGCCATCTGGCACGGGCAAGCCTATCTTTGTCATTTCTACAAGGCCGTATCCCTTTCCACCAAGTTCGTACTTTGTCAGATTCTTCTTAGCCGCTTCATCGAACATATAAACTTCAACAGCCATTTTATCACTTATATTTGCATTTATCCTAGAAGCATACTAAATATGCCTTGTCAAATAACTAAATGGCAAATCCTCTGTTCCACTATTTCAAAAAGTATAAAATCCCTAGGGATGCATATTGGTTTTGGCGGCCACCATGCAAATTATGAAACGAGATTGAAATTTATATAACCTACGGTTGGTAGACCGTGGCAGACCCTCTATTTATCTTGGTTAATACATATATTGTGTAACCAAAAATGCAAACTTAGTGTAAACTATGTTTGTTAATACCTAGTTGGACAACATTTAAACATATAATTTAAATAGTTTTCATAATACAATTTAAAATGGTGGTAAGAATGGAAACACAATTGAATACAAAAACAGATAGATCCTTGGCTTCGCTTTTGAGAGGAAGAACAACATCAGACGAGTTCGAAGAGAAATTAAACATAATTTTATTTGCAACCAGGCCAGATAAGGAATACGCTAAAGAAGGTTGGGACAATACCTGGGATGACGGTTACCATTATTCGGAGTGGGGATATAGAGATGCGTACTATAAAGATTGGAGTTCCAACGCTCAAGATACTGATAATAAACGCCTTCTAAAAGATGTTCTAGTTATCAGAAAAGATGGTTTTATATTTAACGCAGTAAACGGAGGAGTATTTTACGCAGATGAAACCGCAATAAAGTATTTAGAGGGACTATCTAATAATACCTTAGATGACATAAAAAAGAATAATCCAGTACTATCTAAAAAACTTCTACTATAATCTTTAAGTAAAAGGTAAAATTTATGAAAATGCCAGATACTCCATTTAGAGTAGAGTATGAAATAACTGGCGTTTGCAATCTCAATTGCATATATTGTTATGCTAAGCCGTTTAGCTTCTATGTTCCCCCTTTTGATGAGGTAAAACACATTATAACAAAAACAAGATATGAAGCAGATCCTTTTGATTTCGTATTGCTTGGTGGTGAGTCTTTTACAAGAAAGGACATATTAGAAATATTTGAGCTGGTAACTGATTTATATAAAGGCAGAAGATTTGGAGCTAGCAGTAATGGCACATTATTAAGCACTCTTTCAGAGGAACAATTATCTAGACTAAAAAATTATGTAAATGAGGGTTTTTCTTTACAGATTTCATTAGATAGTATAGATAAAAAAATTAATGACGTTGTGCGTGGAAAGACCGAAAAAACACTGGAAGGTTTTAAAACTCTAAAAGAACATAATATACCTTTTTCACTTGGAATTACAATGACTAAGTACAATGTAAATGACATAACTAATTCTATAGAAATACTCATAAAAGATAATTATCCTGTCAACAGTATAAATCTTGAGATATTGCAACCTACTATTACGTTGGGGAAGGCTTATTTTGATATAAAATTAGATCGCAGTCTATCAGAAAAAGTATATTATGATGTCCAAAAACTCATTGCAGACTTGGGCAGAAAAGATATCGAGATAAACGGTCCTATTGATGAAAGCTGTGCGAAATTCAATTACGCAGAACAGGCCGTCGATTCTTTGAATATAAAAACCTGCTTGGCCGGATTCACAAGAGCAGCAATATTGCCCAATGGAATTGTTACCCCGTGTACAACAATAAGGACGATCAATTTAGGCGACTTAAACAAAGAAAGTTGGACCGACATATGGCAAAGAGCAACAGAGAGATTTTTAAAGCTGAATACAGTGACTAATTCAGTTAGTAACCAATGTAGTATTAATCTAAGTATAAGAAAAGAAGAAATAGATAATTTTATTGCGATGTTTAGAAAAGAGGAAAGAGAAAAGAAACCTACTAAAAATGCAAACTAAAATATTCATCAAGATGTTTTTATGAAAGCAGACAAGCTTACGATGGATTTATACAAATATATAATGAAAGCAAAAAAACAAGATTTTCTTGATCCAAAAAGTCCGTATGCAAATGGTTACATACTTAAATGTGGAAGAAAAGTGCTTGCAGTAATAGGTGGAAACCACAAGGCAAACGATAAGCGCATACGCAGTTTAATAAGCAATGCCTTTAAATTGCTAAAACCAAAGGTGGTTTTGTTAGAGCAGCCTAAAGACTTTGATGTCGAAGCACTTAAGAAGATTGTAAAACACACAGACAAGAAGTTTTGGAATGAATTTGACATTGCTACTGATCTGGCTGTTAGGAACGAAGCTCAAATATGTTTTATTGATATTTCAGAGAAAGAGCGTTTTGAGTTTTTCATGCAGCTGAAAGATGGTATTAAACTTTATATCCTTGAACGGTTTTCTGCAATTTACAATACAAACTTCAATACATACAATAAGACAAGAATGATGGAACCCGAAGATTATAAAATACTTTCAGAAGCGCTTACATTAAGAGATATAATAGCTGATGAGCAAATCTACAGTGCTTTCATCAAAATAAAGCAAAAAGAATACAAAAACATAAGCCTTATTGCCGCCATAGATAAAATTATCGATCAAATTGCCGAGAAGTACACAGGTCAAATGCTTAGTCAGAATCTACTGCTGAGCAGAGCCATAACAGCGCCTTTTCCATATTCAAACTATAAAATTAACAAGCTAAATGCAAAACACGAAGCCTTAAGAGACAGTGACATGATAAAGGCAATAATAAACTATATGAAGAGAAATGATTCCGTTATGGTTGTATGCGGCAGTGGGCACGCATCTATATTTATGAAATATTTAATTAAAAAAGCAGAAATATTTGGTAAATGTAAGGTAGAAACCATAAGCGATTGAATTAGACAAGAGATAATTATTGCCTATTTATTGGACAAAGCCCAAGCTAAAATATTTTTAAATAAATTAGATACCCAAATGTTTTAAGGATAGTATACAATTTTAATAACTTTATTTTCTCCTTTTGATTGCATAAGGCTGATACCTTTTTTAAATTCTCTTAATGGAAGTCTATGGGTGATTAACTTCTTTACATCAACCAATCCTTCTGAAATCAACCTAAGCGCTATATTAAACTCTCTTTCTCCTTTATACATTGAATAAGAATTAGACCCAATAAGTTTTACTTCCTTATAGAAAAGCTTTCTTAAAGGCATTTCCCCAATATAACTTGGGTCATAAACTCCCGCAACTATAATTGTTCCACCAGGCTTCGCAAGATCGATACTCATTTTTATAGTGTCTGATTGCTTTCTGCCGACAGCTTCTATAACATAATCAAATTTTCCATTTAGGTTAGAAATTTCCCTTGCTTCTTCAAAGAGAAGTGTTTCATCTGCACCAAGTGAGTTTGCTACATCTAAATTCTTTTTATGTTTGCCTATAATTACTGATTTGGCTTTATAAATTTTTGCAATTTGTAAACATGACAAAGCAATGGTTCCGTCACCTATTATAACTACATTTTTTCCCTCTAATATTTCTGCCTCGTGGATACAATGAAGAGCAACCGCCAAAGGGTCAACCAAAGCCCCTTCATCAAATGTAATATTATCGGGTAGTATACTTAGATTAGTATAAGGAGCAAACGTATATTCTGCAAATCCGCCAGGATAATCTTTTCCAATACTTTTTAAGTTTGTACATAATTCATACTTTCCTATCAAACATGCTTCACATTTTTTGCAAGGGATTAACGGTTCAACAGCAACTCTATCGCCAATGTTGAACCCTTCAACGTCAGGTCCAATTTTTTCTATAACTCCTGCAATCTCATGGCCTAAAATTGTGGTATGAAGATATTCTCTAGGGGGAGTGTCGGATAAAAATTTTTGCAAATCACTTCCGCACAAACCGGCAGAATGAACTCTAATTTTAACCCAATCAGGCTGTGGAATATTCATATCAGGAACTTCTTTATATTCTATTTTTCCAACATCCTCAAATACTACAGCTTTCATTTTTTCACTCATAAAGCCTTTTCATCCACGCTTTAAACTTTTTCTTATCACCATGTGTAAACTCGATCAATTCTTGGAGCTTATAGATAACCTTTTTGCTTTCGATCAGCTCCTTCGATAGTAAATACCCCTCCTCAATTGAATCACATTTACCTGAGATATAAAAAAGTACACCACTATTAAGGCAAACCATTTCACTTTTTGGGCCATCGTCTAAACCATTAAGAACTCTAAGAAAAGTCAATATACTTTCTTCTCTACTTTCACTGATGATGTCTTTTTCTCTAGCCAATTTCAATCCTATTTGTTCTGGATTGAAAATATAAGTTTTAATCTGTCGGTTTCTGAGTTCTGTAATTTTTGTTGGCCCAATAATTGAAATTTCATCAATATATTTATCTTGGCTTTTGTTCATTCCACATACAACCGCAGAGTTATCAAAATTATATTTTCTTAGAAGTTTTGCGCTCAACTCCGTGTTTATATCGGCTATTCCGTATAATATGTTATTAATTTTTATAGGAGAAATTAAAGCAGGGAACACATAACTTAGGGGATGTATAAAGAAAAATTTTCCGCCATATACTTTATCAAATTTGGGTATTTGGTTTTCAATAGCAAAGAACGCAACTCCATATATCTCTAATGCTTTTACCATTTTTAATGGTGTAATATTTAAATTTACCCCAACTTCCTCTAATGCGTCTCTTCCTCCGGTTAAGCCGGACGTCGCGTAAGAAAGACTTTTAGCTACTTTTAAGCCTCCTGCTGAAGCCAAAAAAGCCGTTGCCGTGCTTACATTGAAAGTTTTTATGTCATCCTTTCCACTGCCTATAATATTATAAATTTTTTCTGGAAAGCTTAGTTTAAGTTTTCCTTTGTTTTTGAAATTATCTAGCTCTAACGCAGCATCTACTAGTGCACTGATTTCCTCTTCTGTAGGCCCTTTGGTTTTTAAAGCCGCAAAAAACGCTCCAAAATGAAAGTCCCTTTCTTTAACCTTATTTTTGAGAATTAAATTGAACGCTTCTTTTAGAGGTTTGTATTTTATATCTTCACCCCTACTTATTTTCTTAATGATTAAAGAAAGGTAGTATGTATTTCTAAAAATTTGTTTCTCGTTTGTAGTAATTTCGTGTTGGTTCATTTAGTCCACTTTTCTATTATTTTAAATAATTGCTCATCTAAGTACCTTCTTTTCGCCTCCCTCCACTCTTCGCCTCTTTTTCTGCATATTTGATACAGTTCATCGAGCTCCTCTGCATTGTAGTATGATACCAAAGTCATTAGTTGATAAACTACAGAATCCATTGGATCTGTAAAATCCCCCTCCCGGTTCATTATTTTATCTTCTATTTCTTCAAAAGGCGTATCAACTGAGATACTCGATTCAGGTATGCTTTTTGACATTTTCGGATATCCATTAAAGCCTTTTATAAGTCTTGAGTAGATGCCTCCTAATCTCATAGGGCTCTTCATTCTGGTAATTACTTTCTTGGCCAGTCTCACATATTTGTGCTCGTCTATACCAAGCATCACCAACACATTTTCATAGCTTTCTTTCATTCCTAAATGAATAAAATCTGACAGCATTAAAAGTATCGATAGTTTTATAGGAAATTCGATTCCGGGATAAATTCCCTTTTGTTTATAGATATAAGATATGTCCTCTTCTGTATTTTTAAAGTCTGAATCACTAAGATATTTTGAAATGATATATCCAGTGAGAATAATTTCAGGATGGTCTAGTTGCGACCTTAGAACGCCTTTCTCAGTATCATAACCTAGCTTAATTATAAAGTCCCTGTACTTTTTCGCTCTTTCTTCTACTACATCTAGAGGTTGATTTCTTGAATTATAAGAGTCTAAATCGCCCAAAACAAATTGAGTAAACAAATTGTTCTTTTGAAGGTTAATTATATTCATTATCTGAGCAATCGTTCCCATATGCGGATTTCCACTTAATCCAACACCGGTGGTAACTATGGATTTTTTACCACTTTTTAGGTTTTCGGAAAATACCTTTCCATTATAATGGCATATAAATTTCTTTTTGAGATAGTTTAAGCTAGCATTACCTAGCTCAAAATTGATAGGTTCGAATTCTAAGAGGCTATAGCCGTATTCTTTAACTATTTCTTGATAATAATCTTCGTTAAATTCTATATTTGTTCTTTTCATATTTTTCTCACATTTTACTAAGTATTAAGTCTTTATATAGCGTTGAATTTTAAAAACCTTCTTTTCGAATGTAAATTTAATCCATACAGCAGGGTTGCTTTCTCCATTTCTATGTAAACCACCGAATTACCTGCTGCAACAACTATTGCACCAGCAAACATGCATAATAGAGATAGCATGTCTCATTGCATACCTAATAAAGTATCTATGAGTGGGGTGTGGTGATATAATTAGGAGCATTTAAAAAGTGCCTACATGATATAGATATAAATTTCAACACCCTAATTCACGGACATTAAGAATAGTTTTTAAACAAGTTAAATAAGTCGGGTGGTAAAATCTACGAAGAAGCCGATTGGGAAGTTATCAAAGTTGCTAAGAGAATCGGAAAGAAGTATTTTAAAACAGACAATTTTAAAGTAAATGCTCTTCACGAAGGAAAAATATATTATGCATTCAAATTGAGCACAGCGAATAAAGCATATGTTATTCGAATAAGTGGGAAATTACAAAGATATAAGTGGGGAGATCTTAGAGCAGAGAAATGGGCTTATGAACATATTAAAAACATTCTACCAGTTCCAAAATTTTTCGACGTTGGAGAAATGTATAAAAGGAGCTACTCAATAGCATCCTTTATAAATGGAACTATGCCAAGCCCTAACGATACCAATATTGCGGTATCAGCCGGTAGAATTCTTAAGAGATTACATAATATAAAGTTTCCAAAATATGGAGATATAGATATTTTAAATGACAAGGGAATTTTCGACTCTTGGCCAGAATTTCTTACGAAGCAAATAAATGATTATTTAAATTTCATTCCAAAAAACACGATCCAAACAAAATATCTAGATCTTCTAATGCAGATACCTGAAGAGGCGAATTTTAAATTAAAAGGCAGTCTACTGCATGGTGACTTTCAAAGGAGAAATTTGTTAAAAATGCAAAAACGAATTTCCGGGGTAATCGACTTTGACAGATGCTTAATCGGCGATCCTTTTTTTGATTTTGCACCTCTTCTTTACCACTCTGAACAGACGTGGAGCACTAATGTAATAAAAGGATACTTCTCTAGTTTTTCGCCTCCTAAATATTTTTATAGAAAAGTGTATCTTTACGTGGCTATTCGTGCACTGAATGTATTAAGTTTGATAAACGTTGAAAAAGATTTTATAGCGGATAATGTACTAAAAGATTTATATAGATACATTGACTTAGGATTCGGGCTGTAAGCAAGAAGGTAAAAGCCTTTATAGCTTTTAGAAAAACCCTAAGCCGACTATTTTTTACCTAGTAACATTTATTCCTTTCATCTCATCTAATAGATTTTTGCCAGGGCCTTCAAGAAAATATTTTCTTGCGGGTTCGAGAAGGTTTATTAGAGCATCGCTTACACTCGACTTTAAATCGGCAGGGTATATTTTTCCTTCAACATAATCTTTTTCTAGTTCAGGATATGTTTTGTATACCTTTCTCTCCTGTGTTTTTGCGTTGACTACAACAAATTCTCTTTCTCCACCTCTAAAAAGTATGTACCTTGCAAGCTCCAATATGGGGTTTAATTCTACTTCTTTAGGTGGGCAGTAGGCTTTCTTCAATTTTCTTTCGATTTCATCTGGTGAATCATGAACAAAGATTGCACTTTCTGGTTTCGACTTCGACATTTTGATCTCTATTATTCCTTCTTCAAAAAGTTCTCTATTTTCTTCTCTTTTAGCTTTTAGAATCTTTTGTCTAACCTCTTCGGTTATATGCATACCGATTAATAAATGGTGGTGAA
>Ga0080006_1137948_pt1 | contig 13782 bp, 12 predicted proteins | sample RS3BMetagenome_FD_69209 | JGI IMG/M metagenome (GOLD analysis project Ga0080006, IMG submission 69209) | Ferric oxide microbial mat and aquatic microbial communities from Rainbow Spring, Yellowstone National Park, USA - RS3B (SPADES... ...
CGTCTCATCCCGCACCCGCAGGCCGCGAGCGGTGCCGTTTGCGATCACAATCTGTGAGACCGGGGAACTGGTGTGGACTTCGACGTTCAGCCGCTCGCAGATCTGCAACAAGGCATGGATCAGCCCGGCTGTTCCGCCAGGCAGGTAGTGAACACCGGTGCCGTATTCGATGTGGCCGATCATCCCAAGTGTGGCGGGAGCCTGTGCTGGATCAGAGCCGACGTAGGTTGCATAGCGATCGACCAGCATCAGAACGTGGGGGTCCTTAAAAAATTGGCGATGATAGCGACTGAGCGACCACTGCGGCCGCGTGGCCAAGACGGCGCGCAAGAGAGGAAGCGAGACAAATTCCCGAAGCTTCGTGAAAGAGCGTGTGAAAAAGTGGCGCATCGCCAGGTCGTAAAGTCTGTTTGCATCGCGCAGATAATGCGGCCACGCGGCGGCATCGGCGGCCGAAAAGGCTTCGATCTGATGCTGCATCGAAGTGACGCTCTCGCAGGCATCGATTGATCGGCCATCGGCAAAGATGTTGCGATGCAGGACAGGGAGGCGCTGATACGGAAGGATGTCCGCGCCAAGTCCGCTCTGTTCGGCCATCTCCGTGAACAGCCAGGGCATGGTCAGGGTGGAGGGTCCATAGCTGAAACGAAACCCCTTGGCTTCAAATCCCCACAGTTTCCCTCCGGCCTGTTCATTTTTCTCGAACACCTCGACGGTTTGTCCGCGCATCGCCAGGAAGATGGCCGTGCAAAGTCCGCCGATCCCGGCACCGACCACAGCCGTTCGCTTCACTGATATCGCCTTCCTTTCCAGTTGTATCCGCGGTGCTGCCAATCGTCCCAGGCTGACGTGAAGGCGATGGCGAGAAGCAGGGCAGCGGACAGCGGGGCGAGAAGACTGTAACGCCCGGGCACACGAAAGCGCTTATCGACTGTCCACTTCATGAAGACGCCGATCCCTGTGGCCGCGGTTGCCAGAAGTGTGGCAAACGCAAAGGAGCGTTCATGTGTGAGGAAGAGAGCGAACAGGGACACGAGCATGAGAACCGGAGGCAGCAAGTACCAGCAGGTGTATAGCAGCATGACCAGGCTTAGGAGCCACGCCGATCTCCCCAGGCCGGCATAGAGATTCTTTCGAAAACCGACCCACACCTCGGCGGCGGTCTGATACATCCGAACCGAAGAACAAGGGCTGATGTCGACAAGGCTGACCCGTAACGAAGCCGCCTTGGCGGCGCGAAGCATGGCCATGTCATCGACGATGTGCTGGGCCGCTGTGGCGTGGCCACCGATCTGATCGTACGCTCTGCGAGACAACAGCATGACCATCCCAGATCCGGCCACATAGCGTGGGTTCGGAGACCTCTCCACGAGCATGACGGGCAAATGGGCCGCGATCGTAAAGACCATCATGGACGTGGCCAGCCATCCCGTCAAACAGGTGTTGTCGACGCGCGGGAACCCCGTGATCACATCCGCTTTGCGCGCCGCGGCGGTCGCAATGAGCCGGCTTATGGCATCCGACGTCAAGACGACGTCCGCGTCGATAAACAGCAACCACTGACCATGGGCGGCGTTGGCCAACTGCTGACAAGCGTGCGCCTTTCCGAAGCAACCAGAAGGTAGCGGACGTCCGTTTAGCAGGCGCACAGGTCTCGTGCGTTCTCCGTATTCGCGGAGGACGTCCATGGTCTCGTCGGTGGACTGATCGTTGAGGGCGATCAACTCGAGCGGCTCGTAGTCCTGCGCCAGCACGCTCTCCAGGGTTCCGCGAATGCGGTGCGCCTCGTTGCGCGCGGGGATGAGCAGTGAGACGAGTGGCAACGGACTGTTCGGTAGGCGGTCGTTCGGCGCGAGACGCGGCCATTGGCGGAGATTGAGGATCACCCAGGCCGACTGCACGAGAAGCCACAACGTGAGGATGAGCAGCGGCGCGATCATGACCGGTCGCGTGAGCCGAGCCATTGCCCAAGCCATTTCCCTTGCCATTGCGTGTAGCCAGCAGGGAAGCGCTCGGCGGGCCTGTCCAACTGAATCAACTCTTGTTGCTGGTGATCGAGCAAGTGCGTCAGAGTCGACTCGAGGTGGTCAGTCAGGGAGTGGGCGCCGCGGCGATCCCCGGCCCGCGTTTTGTCTGCAGTCCGTGAGCGGACGGAGGAGCGCCAGTCCTGATCGTCCAGGGCAACGCCCAGGTCGAGAAAGGCTTCCGGGCGGGGTGCCTCCAGAAACGTGTAGTGGAGCGCCGCCGGCACGACGGCTATGGGCGCGCCGGGTTTTGTCAAGCTGAGCAACGTGCCGATGCCATCCGCAAAGCCGAGCGGTCGCGTCTGCTGATGGCGCTGCAGGCCCTGCGGAAAGTACAAGAGTAGCGTCCGCGGATCGCTCAGCTTGGCGGCCCCGTACCGCAGGGCACGGAGGATGCCGCGTGGGTCCTGGGGGACGGCAAATGCGCCAAGACGCCGGAAGAAGGGGAAGCGCTGCAGGCCGTCCTCACTGATCAAAACATACGCTCGCCGGTGAAAGTACTCGCGGTTGGCCAGCAAAAACAACATGCCATCCCACCAACTCACGTGGTTGGCATACAGGAGCACGCTTCCCGGTGCGTCGCGGACGACGCCTGCATGGCGGATATGGATGGCGGCAAAACGGTGTCGCGCGAGGGCCCGCACGTAGACGGCAAAAAGGGCCTCGAAGGCGGGGGACTTGCGTGTGTCGGTCACGTTGACGCCCTCCTTTGATCGCGCGGTCTTTTGCGGTCAGACAGAGCCCCAGCCGTCCCGATCAGGAGCCAGGGCAGGACCCCGACGGCGACGGTTGGCCACCATCCGACGCGCATCGCCGAACCTCCGAACAGACAGATCAACGCCAGCCAAGCGCCCCCGGCCAAGCGCCAGGCGATTTGCGCCGCGCTGGCAGCATCCGTTGGTTTGCCGCGCTGCCACGGCCAGAGGACCAGCAGCGACTGGAAAACCAGACTGACCAACGCCCACGCCACGAAGTTGCTGGTCGGAATCCCGTAGTAGGGCCCTGGCTGTTGCCAAACCCAGTCCCCCTGCACGTGGACCGCGACGGGATCGAGAAGGGCATCGAGGGAGGTGCTCAACAGCGCGGCGCAAACGACCGCAATCGGGACCCGTCTCGGTGATGTAGCGAGTCGCTTCGCGAATTGATGCGCCAACGCGGTGGTGAGGATCCAGGCGCCCACCATGGCGATGGGTACGCCCAATAGCTGGGGTCCCAACGCACCGGTATAGTGGTACCGACCAAACGGCCAACCGGTGTGCACGCCGACGCATTCCACGAGATAGCCGCCAGCGCCAACCGCGAGCGAGAGCCACATGGCTTGGCGGTCGCCAAACGTGTGCGCCAGCAACAGAGCACCGGCGAGCGCGCAAAGATACAAGAAGAAAGGACTTGACCACGTCAGCGAAGGGGGAAGCGGACCGTGCTCGAGAAGGATGCTCCCCACCAACGCCCAGACAAAGAAAAAAGTCCAGAACAGACCGCGCCACGTGATCGCGGGCGATGACTTCCGTGTGACGCGCAGGTTCCTCTGACCTTCACGATGCGCGCTACGGCTCCCATTCATAAGGGGGTACTTCCTGGAACACCCAACTGCCAGCGACGTTCGAGTCCCGCCCGAATTCGGCTTGTAGCAGCCCGAGTATCAGCCGTCGCCACTTCGGTGGAAATGTTTGGGCGAAGGCCAAGGGATGGGGTCGGCGCGGGCGACTCGACCACCGCTTCGAGAACTTGCTGAAGTTGTCGCTTGCGGTCGTCTCCCACCACGATCCGCTCTGCAAACACGTCCCATCCTCGTTCGCAGGCCTCCTCGAGAATAGCTCCGTAGAACCGTCCGGAAGCGAGCAGCGGCAATCGGCTGTGCAGTGGATAAAGCCGCCACACACGCAGCCCCATCTCGTAAAATGAGGTGGCTTGCGCGGCCAGTCTCTCGGCGATCCTGACAAACCCCGATGGCATGTGTTCGCTGGAAAGATCTTCAGGGTGTAAACCCGCTGCTAACATCCACTCGGTCGGAATGTAGACCCGCCCCATCGTCGCGTCTTCACGCACGTCGCGCAAGATGTTGGTCAACTGCATGGCCACGCCAAGCGCTGCGGCTGAGTGGCGCAATCGCGCGGCGCGCCCTGGAGCGAGGATTGGAAGCAGCATCAGGCCGACGGTTCCAGCTACCAGATAGCAGTATTCGAGAAGGTCATCGAGGGACTGTGGGGCGTGAAACTCGACGTCCGCATACTGCCCGCGCACCATGTCCTCAAACGGATCCCACTGCATGGGGAAGCGCGAAAAGACGTCGCGCAGCGCCACCCAGACGGCGTCGTTGTCCATCCAATCGCCGCGGCGGGCGGCTTTAATGTGGGCTTCGACTGCGCGGAGTTGCGAAATCTTGACGGCGGTCTGCGCGTCTTGATCGGCCATCGTGTCGACTTGGCGACAAAAGGCATATACGGCATACACCGCTTGTCGCTCTGGAGTGGGCAAGTGGCGAAAGGCGTGAAAGAAACTGGATGAGTGCGTGCGAATCACCGTCTCACATGTTGCATAGGCCTGTATAGCGTTCAATTCTTCCTGCCTCCCCACTTCCCGCGTTGAGATCTGCTCGGAATCGCGGTGGTCATCCCGGATTCACCCCGCAGATGGTGGCGCGAGCATGCCAGGTCCACTCCTACTGCGTCAGCATTGGACACAGATTGATCTCGCGAAACCTTGTAAAACACTTCCGAAATGTGTATATAAGATTTATACCACAAATTTAACTCAAGAGTCAGTTGTACAGAGGTTATCCGGGCGACAAGCCGTTGCCAAAGGGGCCAGGCGCTTTATTTCAGGGGGAGTTTCCATGGCGAGAACGGCCTTAGTTGTGGGTGCGGGAGCGGGCGGACTGACAGCCGCCTTGCGCCTGCTCCGAAACGGGTGGCAGGTCACTGTCTTAGAGAAAAACGCAAAACCGGGCGGCCGACTCGGCAGGATGGAAGGCAACGGCTACAGTTTTGACCTGGGCCCCACGATCGTGCTCATGCCGGATGTCTTTGAGCGATTGTTCGCTGACCTCGGCCGTGATCTGCGCGATTATCTCGACATGCAGTTGCTGGATCCGAACTATCGCTTGCATTTTGCGGATGGCAGTCATTTGGACTCGACGTCCCATCTGCAAAAGATGCTGACAGAACTCGATCGCTTCGCCCCAGGAGAGGCGGCCGGGTATATGCGCTACCTGAGCGATCTCTATCGTCGCTATCGGATCGCCCGCTACGACTTTATCGAGCAGCCGATGTTGTCGATGCGAGAGCTGTTCGATTTGCGCAAGGTGGTCAAACTGCTGAAACTTCGTACCCTTGGTCCTATGTACGCGGATATCGGTCGTTTCATTCGCGATGAACGCCTCAAATTGGCACTGACCTTTCAGAGTCTGTACATCGGCATCGACCCTTATCAGGCGCCGGCGATCTACAATGTGATCGGGTTTATGGAGGTGTCCTACAGCGGTGTCTGGTACTGCAAGGGGGGGTACCATGCGGTCACGGATGCACTTTGCAAGGTGCTGGAGGAGATGGGCGGGGCTTTGCGTACGCGCGCTGAAGTCGCGGAAGTGCTTTGCGAGGGCGGAAGGGCGACGGGGGTGCGACTGGCAACCGGTGAGGCGCTTTACGCTGACGTCGTGATTGTCAACGCCGATGTGGCGCAGGCCGCTACCAAACTGCTTCCTGAAGTGGCGCGGCGAGAATTTCCGGAAGCCAAGATGGCGCGCCAGGAGCAGTCGTGCAGCGCCTTCATGATGTACCTCGGGGTCCGGCGCAAGTACCCTCATGCGCACGTGCACAACGTCTTCTTTTCGCGAGACTTTCGCAAAAATGTGGATCAGATCTTTCATCATCGGGGCCTGCCGGAGGACCCCTCCTTTTACGTGCACGTTCCGTCCAGCATTGATCCTGCCGTCGCCCCCGAGGGCCGAGAAGCCGTGTACGTGCTCGTGCCGGTTCCCAACCTGTCGGCCGGGATCGACTGGGAGACAGGGAAAAAGGTCTTGCGTGAACGCGTACTGAATCGTCTGGAAAAAGAAGGGTTTGTCGGAATCAAGGACGAGATCGAGTTCGAGGCCGTGTTTACACCAGAAGCCTGGCAGGCCCAGTTTGCGCTGCGCGATGGTTCAGCCTTTGGCGTGATGCCAAAGCTTCTCCAGTCGGCCTACTGGCGACCCTCTCTCAAGTCCCGTTCGCTGCAGGGGCTCTACTTCGTCGGGGCGAGTACACACCCGGGCGGCGGCATTCCTATCGTGATGACGGGTGCGCGCACCTTGGAGGGGATTATGGCGCGCGATTACCCTGGCGACTTCCCGGCAGTCGACGGGCTACCTTACAGTCGGGCGAGCGAGGCGGTCGCGGACGCGTTGTAGACGTTCCCGGTTGTAGCGCTGAGCCAGGATGCACGGCAAGTTGGCCAGCGTAGCGTAGAGGGTCATGCTGACCCCAACTGCGATATTGCCCGAGAGGAAAAACAGCGGACCGGGCGACATGGCGATCCAGTGGACATACTCGGCCCGCCGCGACTCGATGCAAAACTGATTGAGGTAATCCGCTGTCAGAGGCCCGGACATGAGGTGCTTCTTGCGAAAGCCGCCTTTGACCAATGCGTCGCCTTCTGGCAAACGGTCCTTCCACTGGTGGACGCGTAGCAATCGGTAGAGACGTCGTGAACGCTCAAATGGCCGAATCTTGTAGAGCCACGAGTCGTGTTCAAAATGCCGGTCATTCATGCGAAACCCGAGTAGGGACGCACCCAAGTGCACGACGAGCCAAAAGACGATGATGCCAGACGTCAGCAAGATCGACCGCACGAGACGGCTCGTCAACAGTTGCTGGATGTGCACGGCCAAAAGGATCATCGCTGTAACCGCCTGCCTTTCCAAAGCAGCGGCAGGCGTCCGGTCTTGTGCAAAAGAGACCGGATGAACACACCCACAAAAAACAGGCATGTGACGGGGTACAGCGCGGCCGTCCACTGGTTAAACTGGCCAGCGCGTCGTATCGCCACGGCGCTGACAGCGACATTGGCGATGTAGAGCACGGCTGCAAGCGCTGTGGTGAGCAGTGTGCGTGGGGTGCCGAGCGCTTGCGACCCACTGAGGAGCGTCTGCAGAAGCCAAAAGAAGGACGTCAGGGCTCCGCTGACCCACAGTACCGTCGGGATCAGGCGTGCCGCTGACGTATGGCCTGCCCCACTTGCCATCGTTTTGGAAAAACCCGTCCACAGGTCCGCAAAGCCATGTGGATACATGCGAAACTGAACCATGCGACCGCCTCGGTAGTTGTGCACGGGCAACGATGCACGAAGGAAATGTTCGGACAAGGCATGATGCTCAAGCGGCTCGCGCGCGACGACGTGGTGGCCACCGCTGCGTGTGTAATCGGCCCGTGAACAGATCAGGCACGGACCGAAGGCGCCACGCCCGACGCGCCCGGCGGGCAAGACCGATGAGGGGGTGAGTTGGGGCGGGACGGATAGGAGCACGATCGCGTTGCACCAGGCGGCGAGCTGTTCGTAGGGTCGCTCGACATGGTGGTGTGGCTGCACGGTGACGAGCCCGCCCATTCGGCTGTGTACCATGACCAGCGCAGCGATGGCGTTGCTCGACAGTGTCACATCCGCGTCAAGAAACAAGAGCAGGTCACTGTCTGTTGCATGGACCCCTTGCGCACAGGCCCAGGACTTTCCGATCCACCCCGGGTCAGGTGTAACGCCGCGGACGACCGTAGCGCCGCAGTCGCGCGCGACGTCGTCCGTGTTGTCAGACGAACGGTCGTCGACAACGACGGTGTGATGAGGCTGAGTCGTTTGTCGACGCAGGGTCTGTAGCAAGCGGGGCAGGTTGTCCGCTTCGTTGCGGGCCGGAATGATGGCGGCGATGGAAGGTGCGGGAGGCGACTGGGCGAGGTGCGGGAGTTCCGACGGTGTCGGCACCTCGGCAGTCAGTGACCCTGCGCAGGTCGCCAAATCCGGCACCTCACGTCGCAACAAGGCGCATCCGCAGAGGACGCCCACAACGGCGATAAGGACATCAAACCACATGCTGGCGTCATCGGCCATGAAAAGTCACCTCAGTCAACGATAGAGCAGTCGCATCAAGCGTTTGAGCAGTTCGTACGTCCGGCGTTTGTATGGAAAATAATGCGGCATCGTGCGGAATCGACCGCGATCGAGCATCACGGCCTGGGTTTGCGTGAAGGCGTATAACCCTTCCGGACCGTGATACCGTCCGATGCCACTGGCTTTCATGCCGCCAAACGGCAAGCGCATATTGGCCAGGTTGCGGACGACATCATTGACATAGCAGGTACCGGTCTTCAGATTGCGCGCAATCTCGTTCGCACGGCGCACGTCCCTTGAAAAAACGCTGGCACCAAGTCCAAACGGAGAGTCGTTCGCAAGGGCGATCGCTTCTTGCTCTGTGGAAAATGGCAGGATGGGCAACAGCGGGCCGAAAATCTCTTCTTGCATGATGAGCATGCTGGCTGAGATGTTGGTCAGGACGGTCGGCGGGAAAAACAAGTCGGGTCCCTCGGTTGGCAGAGCGCCGCAAACCACTTGTGCGCCCTTCTCGATGGCATCGGCAAGCAGCCGTCGGCAGTTTGCATAACCCGCATGTGTCGTCATGGCGGCGATGTCACCATAGCCCTCCGTGTCATGGCGCAAAGCCTGGACTTCCTGTTTCACCAGCTGGACAAAGTGATCGAAGACAGCCTGTTGAACGTACACGCGCTCGATGCTCACACAGACCTGGCCGGCGTTGAAAAATCCGCCCCAGACAGCGGCCTTGGCGGCGCGTTCGAGGTGGGCATCGGCGCACACAATCATGGCATCTTTGCCGCTGAGTTCGAGATCGCAAGGGATGAGATGTCGAGCAGCGTGCTCCATTACGTGGCGGCCCACGTTTAAGCTGCCCGTGAAAAACACCTTGTCGGGTCGGGCTTCGATCAGCGCCGAACCGACGTCCGGTCCCCCTTCGAGGACTTGACAGACGTACTCGGGCAGCCCGGCGTCAGCCAGCGAGCGGCGGATGAGGCCTGGCAAGTGGCGCAGGTGTTCGGATGGTTTCAGAATCACGCAGTTGCCTGCGAGCAAGGCGGTGATTACTGGCACCAAGGCCAACTGCACCGGGAAGTTCCAAGGAGCGAAGACGGCCACCACCCCTAACGGCTGGCGTACAACGTAGCCGCGCGTGCCCCAGAACAGCAGAGGGACGGGACGCGGCGACGGCGCAAGAATCGCGGCAGCCTCGCGCAAGTAGTAGGAGATGGCGTCCAACGTAGGGTACATGTCGCTCATCAGAGCATCCATGTGCGTCTTGCTGGCATCCGCGCGCAAGATGTCGACCCACTCGTCCAGGTTGCCGGCGATGACACTTCGCCAGTTGCGGAGCATACGCAGGCGCAAAGCCAGGGGATGACTGGACCACTCCGCAGCCTGGCGGCGGGCTTGGTCCATGATTTCTGAAACGGACTCGACCGGGTTGACCGGATTCGGCGACGAGGTGGGATAGACTGACATGGGTGTCCTCACTTTGGCTTTTTGACAACCTTTGCCCTCAACTTTTACAATCATTCTAGCAGGTTTGACTGGACGGGGAAACGGAGGCAACAGAATATGACAGGTCGAAATGTAGTGGTGGTCGGTGGTGGACTGGCAGGTCTTTCCGCTGCGATCAGGCTGGCCGTGGATGGACATCAGGTCACGGTGCTCGAGAGGCACGAACGCGTGGGTGGCAAGTTGAATCTTCGCAGTGGGGCCGGGTACACATTTGATACGGGGCCGTCGATCCTCACGATGCCCTGGGTGCTGGAACAGCTATTTGCCAGCGCGGGCAAATCGTTGGCAGACTATCTGACGATTACACGGGTCGAGCCGCAGTGGCGCACTTTCTTTTCCGACGGGTCGCAACTTGATATTCAAGGCGATCTTCCGGAGCTGCTGGCGGGTTTGCGTGCGTTTGCACCAGGCGATGCGGAGCATTTTCTGGAGTATGTACAGTACTGCGCCAAGCAGTATGAATTGAGTCTGCGCAGCTTTTACAAACGCAGTCTTGGCGGGTTGTCAGATCTTCGCAAGATGCATACGTTGAAAGAACTGCTCACCATGGACCCACTCCACTCGATGCATGAGAGTACGGCGCGTCATATCCAGGATCCGCGTCTGCGCCAACTGTTCGATTTTTTCATCATGTACATTGGCTCCTCCCCGTACAGCGCTCCCGCCACGCTGTCGCAGTTGATTTTTGTCCAACTGGGACTGGGGATTTTTTATGTGCAGGGTGGCATGTATCAGATTGCGGTGGCGATGGGCAAGCTGGCCCAGGAACTGGGTGTTGAAGTGCGGGTGGGGGCCGATGTCGCCGAGATCGAGCAAGATGGAACGCGAGCGACCGGGGTCCGGCTGACGACGGGAGAGCGCGTGCCAGCGGATCTCGTCGTGTGCAATCCCGAGGTGATTCCCGCCTATGGGGGGCTGCTGAAAGGGCATCCGGGCGCCAAAGATGAGGTGCGGCGCCTCGAAAAGTATGCGCCGACGGTGTCGGGTCTTGTGCTTTTGCTCGGGGTGAACCGGACCTTTGAAGGGGCTGCACATCACAATTTCTTCTTTTCTGCCGACCCTGAGAAGGAGTTTCGGCAAATTTTCGAGGAGGGCAAGCCGGCCGACGACCCGACGATCTACGTCGGCATCTCAAGCAAGTCGGATGACTTGCAGGCGCCTCCAGGGCGGGAAAACTGGTTTGTGTTGACGCATGTTCCGCCACTTCGCGAAGGGGAGTCGTTTGAACCCATGCGAAGCCGCTATCGGGAGCTCGTGTTAGCCAAACTGGAGCGGATGGGATTTGCCGGCCTGACAGACGCGATCGAGTACGAGGATCAATTTATTCCGGATGACTTGCAACGATTGTACGGTGCCAACGGAGGGTCCATCTATGGGGTCGTGACAGACCGCAAGAAAAATGGCGGATTTAAGATTCCGACGCGTAGCACGCTTTTAGACAACGTCTATTTTGTGGGCGGGTCCACTCATCCGGGCGGTGGGGTGCCGATGGTGACTTTGTCAGGGCAGTTGACGGCCGATCGGATTCGCGAGGATCTGGCTCGTCTGAGCAGTTGACTCGGCTGTGTGGACTTTTACGGATCGTGATTTTATGGTATAGGTAGAGAGTAGAAAAAGGGGATGACAAGATGCCACGCGCAGAAAACAGGAAGAAGGTTCCCGGCCCGTCAGGGCGGGATCAGGGAGCTCATGTGAACCCGCACGGCGGCGGAGCGCATGGAACGTCGCTTTCGAGTCAGCAAAAGGCTGACAAGCAAGCGCTTGTGGAAAAGATGAAGCGTTTGCAAGCCAAACAACAGGATGGCGAACAAACACAAGAGTCAGGAGTCGAGTGACCATTGATCAAAGTAAAGGACCTGTCACTGTCCTATGGCAGCCGAATTCTGTTTGAGAACGTCAACCTCAGCCTGGACGCGGGCAACCGCTATGGACTGATCGGGGCCAACGGTGCGGGCAAGTCGACGTTTATGAAGATTCTCACAGGGGAGGTCGAGCCCTCGTCTGGAGCCGTCAGCATCGCGACGGACGTGCGCGTTGGCGTCCTCCGTCAGGACCACTATCGGTACGACGAATTTACGGTTTTGCAAACAGTCTTGATGGGCCACGAAGAACTGTGGACCGTCATGAGTGAGCGCGAGCGGATGTACTCGCAGGCGGAATTGACGGAAGAAGAGGGAATGCAAGTCGGCGAACTCGAAAATCGCTTCGCGGAACTCGACGGTTATTCGGCCGAGTACTTTGCGGCCGAACTTCTGGAGGGACTCGGCATTCCCGTGGACAAACACGCCGATCTGATGAGCGCGATGATTGGCGGGCTGAAGTTGCGCGTCCTTTTGGCACAGGTGCTGTTCGGTCGCCCCGATGTGCTTCTTCTCGATGAGCCCACCAACCACTTGGACCTTGACACCATCCGCTGGTTGGAGACGTTTTTGCTGGAGCACAACGGAACGATGGTCATCATTTCCCATGACCGTCACTTTCTCAATGCCGTTTGCACGCACATGCTGGACGTCGACTACAAGCAGATTACGGCATTTCCAGGGGATTACGACTACTTCGTCGCGGCAAGCAGTTTGTCGCGTGAGCAACTGCAAGCCGACAACGCCCGCAACATGGAAAAGATTGCAGAACTCAGGGAGTTCGTCGCCCGGTTTTCTGCCAACAAGAGCAAGGCTCGACAGGCGACGAGCCGGGCGCGCCAAATCGAGAAAATCGAGTTGCATGAGATCCGGGCTTCGTCTCGCGTCTCGCCCTATATCAAGTTCACGCTGAGGCAGCCGCTTGGCAAACAAGCGCTTACGCTCCGCGGCGTCGACAAGGCGTATGGCGATCTGAGTGTCCTCAAAGGGGTCAACCTGGATATCGCAGGGGGCGAGAAAGTCGCCGTGATCGGACCAAACGGCGTGGGCAAGACGACGTTGATGCAGATACTCGCGGGCGCGACCGAGCCGGATGCGGGTACCGTGGCATGGGGGCAGTCGGCACAATTCAGCTATTTTCCTCAGGACCACACGGGCGTGATCCGCTACGGGACCACTGTGTACGATTGGTTGAAGAGCTTTGATGACGAGGCGGATCAGCAGACCATTCGCAGTATTCTGGGGCGGATGCTGTTCCCCAAAGACGATGCCCAAAAAGCGACGGATGTGTTGTCCGGGGGTGAGACGGCGCGCTTGTTGCTCTCGCGTATGTTACTCCAGCAGGCGAACGTTCTGTTGCTGGACGAACCGACCAACCACTTGGACCTGGAGTCGATTGACTCACTGGGTAAAGCACTGGCGGAGTTTCCAGGGACCGTGATCTTTGTGTCTCACTTCAGGCAACTCGTGTCGGATGTGGCGACGCGTATCATTGAGTTGACCCCGTCTGGGCTGCGCGACTTTGCCGGCACGTACGAGGAGTACCTGGAGAAACGGGACGCTATGTATTCCGCGTCGTGAAGCGGAGGTCGTTACTTTGGTGGATCATAGGCCCGATGTCCTCGACAGCGAGGGAACGCTTGTAGGAACGCTCGGCATGCAGTACGTGATGGCGACACCGGAGCGCGTCGTCATGACGATGCCTGTGGATGAGCGGACGCGACAGCCCATGGGACTCCTGCATGGGGGGGCGTCCGTCGCGCTGGCCGAGACGGCGGCGTCTGTCGGAACTTTTTTGCATATCAACGAGCAGACGCAAAAGGCAGTGGGGATCGAGATCAATGCAAACCATGTGCGCTCTGTCCGTTCTGGGGTGGTAACGGCCACCGCGACGGTGCTGTACAAGGGGCGAACTCAGATGGTCTGGGATGTGCGGATTTGCGATGAGCGCGAACGTCTGGTCTGCGTGTCGCGCTGTACGGTTGCGATTCTCGGGGATCCCTGAACGACTTGAAGAAGACAGGACATGGCCGAGGCCATGTCCTGTCGGACTAGACGGGCGTGCTGGCACGGGCGATGGGAACAAGAGGGGGGCGCGCTTTCCATGCAGCAGCAGCGTGTGATCCGATTCTACAAAGTGCTTGGCGACCCAACCCGTCTTCAGATTGTCCTGCTACTGGCGGAAGGCGAGCTGCATGGACAAGCCTTGGCAGCCCGACTTGGCGGCGGGGCCCCGACGGGTACCCACCATAGCGGCCGACTTCGCCAAGCCGGGGCCGTGTGCGCGGGGGGCGAGGGGGAAGGGAGCTACTTTCCCG
>Ga0080006_1152633_pt1 | contig 13778 bp, 10 predicted proteins | sample RS3BMetagenome_FD_69209 | JGI IMG/M metagenome (GOLD analysis project Ga0080006, IMG submission 69209) | Ferric oxide microbial mat and aquatic microbial communities from Rainbow Spring, Yellowstone National Park, USA - RS3B (SPADES... ...
CTGCTTTACGAGTAGTGCGAGCGACCAGAAGTGACTCGGCTGCCAGAAGAAGACCACCAAGAATATGAATAGTGGAGTGAGCCACCCCGTTCTAGACACGGCAGCCCAGCCGCCGAGTGCGGGTATCGACCCCGCCAACCCACCCCAAACCACCGCGCTCGGCGTGTTCCTCTTTAGCTTGAGTGTGTAGAACCACACGTACAGGAAAGCTCCAAGCCCTATTATGAAGGCTGTAAGGGGGTTGAGTAGAGAGGCTGTGAGGATAATTGATACACCAATAAGCACCAGCCCAAATAGGAGGGCGTTCTTCGGCGGAACCCTCCCCGACGGTATGGGTCTACATGCGGTCCTATCCATCTTGGAGTCTATATCCCGGTCAAAGTAGTTATTTAGAGCTGCTGAGCCCCCTAGTCCTATAAACCCCAATACGCCCATTTCGACCAGTGGTCTAATACCTAAAGCCTCACCCTTCGCGACAACCATGCTGGCTATTGCAACCAATAGGAGTAATGGGATAAGCCGGGGTTTCATGAGTTCTATGTAATCAGGAATCTTACTCATCAAGATTTAGAGGATATAGATTTGTTATAAGGCTTACACCTCACGTTGTCAACGTCATAGAGTCTGGCACAAGCTATTTGGATATCAGGTCCGCCCCTTAATCTCGACCGTTAACGATGTGTGGGCTCGTTTAGCTGGCTTCTTACCGAGCTCCACAAGGCCTCTATGACCTCCATGCTTCTTATGAGAGCCGAGTAAACAGTTAGCCTATCAGCTCCTTTTTGGGAGATCGCGTACACGTCTTCAAGGTCATCCAGTAGCTTGGGGCTTATGACACGTGCCTTCGCGAGCACCCATGATAGTTCAATTATATTTCCGTTGACATCCAGACCCATTCTCTCCGCGAGCCGTTTGGCCTCACCCTCCGTAACCCGTAAGCATCCACGTATCCCCTCAAGAGCTTTATCCAAAAGCTTATCGCTACTTGCAAACTCTTCGAAAGACGAGTGAGCCGCCTCCTCGATTTCCGAATAGCAGCTCCAAAACTCCTCTTCACTCACACATATGTACTAGGTCCATGTGTATATAAAACACACATGGTCAAACGTTCGCGAGCAAACCTACGTCTACACTAGACGATTTTTCACACTGCATACTTAAACTGTGATTATTCTTTAGAGAATAACTAAGGATCCACAGATGGGCTCATTTAGTTATGCCGTAGACACATATACACGCGTAGGGTGCGATTCAACGCCTAATGTGTGAATAGTAGGCTTTAAGAGTTCCGTGGTATGCTATCTGTATCATGATCGGTAGTATTACCGATTGGGCCATTCTACTCGTGGTTGCGCTTTTACTCTTCGGCGGCTCAAAAAAGATCCCTGAGTTGGCTCGTGGCTTAGGTAGGGCTATGGGTGAGTTCAGGCGTGGGCAAGCGGAGGTTGAGAAGGAGATAAGAGCCATGACTGACGCGGCATCCGAACAGAAGCCACAAGCCGCTTCCGAAGCGAATAGTTCGGCTTCTACGCAGCAGGTAGCTGCCACAGCTGGGACGGGGTCGACGACGTCTCCTTCAATTCAGAGCGCTGACCGCTCGTCCATAGCAGCGAGGATAGAGCAGCTCGAACGCGAGCTCAGAGAGCTCAAAAAGACTCAGTCCGCTGGTTCCCAGTAGATTTTTTTCGAAAATTCTAGGTTGGTTTAAAATCACTGTTTTTAGTGTTTGGTTTAGTCTCCTTTGAGCCTTGACCCAGCTAAGAACACCTCACTGTTATCACATATATCTGAGCTCGTTCATAGGTTAACTGTGGCGCTTGTCGTATTCGGCGTCGAGTTCCTCTTTTTCTTCTTCTTCACTATTAAGAGGGCAGACTTGGGTTCAATAGTTGTGTATTATCCTTTTCCAAGCTTCTTCGACAGTGTGAGCACCCAAGTTTTCCATCTAATGGTTGACCACTTCCTCTACCAGAAGTTCACTCTCATCAATATTGGGTCTTTTGATACTCTTATATCAACGCTTTACGTCGCAGCCCTGCTAGCTGGCGTGTTCAGCGTGCCTGTGTGGGCGTACGAGATCAGCGCGTTTGTGTCACCCGCACTTACACATCGTGAAAAGAGGCTGGCGCGGGCACTCATCATACCCGCAACACTGCTATTCGTAACTGGCGCATTCTTCGCATACTGGATTATTCTACCCGTGCTCTTCAGCGTTATACATTCACTCACAGTGAGTTTGGGTGTTGAGCCCACCATGAGTGTACGTTCATTTATCACGATAGTGGTAGCCTACATGGTTGCCCTAGGGCTCTCATTTGAATTACCCGTATTCATGGTGGGCCTATCATATATCGGTGTTGTAAGCTATGAGACGTGGAGGGCTGGTTGGCGCTGGGCTGTGCTGGGCTGCTTCTTTATAGCCTTGCTAATTTCACCAGGGGCCACAGGTGGGCTCATGGAGACGGTGATAGGGCTCACCCTCTCTAGCCTATACTTGGTCGGCTTACTCCTAGTGCGTTTCGTTGTTAGAAAGCAGAACAACAGAGTCTAGTCATTGCGTTTTTGAAGCTATATTGGATTTGTAGTATCGAGGGTCTATTGCGTTAATATAGTTTACGGGGACACATGACTTCAACGATTTGGAGGCGTGGTCGCCATAACATTCGGTAGAGAGTGGAGCTCTGTGAATGGGGTGGGGAGCCTCTCTTTTCTGACGAGCTTACAGTAGGCCTCATAGTATGAAAATGTGTAAAACCCATGATGTAGTCTTCTAGTTTAGTGCGGTCTAATCATCTGGAATACTTATTGGTCATTCTTTTTGTCATGCACGTAAGAGCTAAATACATGGGTGAGGAGATTCAACGGGTCTGAGATGTCCACTTTTAAACCGGAGTTAAAAAAATATGAGTTGCCTCCTCTTCCGTACAACTATGACGCACTGGAACCCTATATAAGCAAGGATATAATGGATCTTCACTATAACGTACACCACAAGGGCTACGTGAATGGCGCAAACGCGGCAATCGATAAAATCGAGAAGATTTTCAAGGGGGAAGTCAAGGATCACGACTGGGCAGGTGTAGTCAGGAACTTTGTGTTCAACTCGAACGGCGCACGTCTCCACAATGTCTTTTGGCAGAACTTGGGTTCACCGGGGTCCAAGGGTGGAGGCAAGCCTGGAGGCAAGCTGGGTGATCTAATAGACAAGCAGTTCGGTGGCTTCGACAAGTTCAAACAGATTTACACCGACGTTATGAGGTCTCTAACCGGTTCTGGCTGGACAATAATGTACTATGAAAAGGACTTGGGTAGACTAGTCTTCACCACGGTTGAAAACCACTTCATAAATCATATAGTGGACCTACCAATAGTTATACTACTAGACCAATGGGAACACGCCTACTATCTCCAATACAAGACTAACAGGAACGCTTACATCGATGCTTGGTGGAATGTTGTCAACTGGGATGACGCAGAAAAACGCCTACAAAAACACCTCTAAAGTTTCCCACCCATTTTTTCAGACAATTTCGGGAAAGCTTTATTCTAAATGATGGGGACACCCCTGCTCAAACGAATGCTGTAACATTCGAGTTTAATGGGCTATTTGCTAAATCCATCGCTTACTTAACGTGAAGGGATAATTTTCGGATAACAGTTTTCTGCACTTGATTATGCTCACACCCCCAAACTGGACACTACCCAATTTTTCAGGTTTTTGAGGCTTGTGAATTAAATAATAGTATTACAAGGCAACTAACATTCTGCTAGTTTAAACCGAATTACAAGATTAACTAGCAAAAATATGAGGAATGTGAGACGCATATTGGGTTAGAGCTCGATTAAAGATGACATAAAACTGCCCTTTATAAAATTAATACTCGCCTTTAGCGTGGGACCTGTCTGGATAAGGTCAAGGCCTGTCACCTCCACTCGGTGTACCACGCAACGAACACCCCCGAGCAAGAAGTCCACGAGCGGCATAAACAGCGTCTTTCTGGGATTGATGTTGTTGTATAACGCCCTTCTCCCCTCCTTGAGGTAGCCGAAGAATTGCTCAACAAACCGAGCTACGTAGCCCAAAGGTCTGGTAGACGTGGTTTTAGAAGCCCGCTCTGACCACGGAGTCACGCTACCATGAATTCCCGTCGGTGAGGATGACCGGGTCACCCACGTGGACGCCTTCTCCTGAGTCTCTGTGGAAACCTGAGGGCGTTAGCCGTGGTCTTGGAGGGTGAAACAGCAAACCAGACTGGCTACCTCGTGTAGACGTCCACCCATGGTGGCCCAAACACACAACGGCGTGGTGCTCTCGAACCCACCCACACACGCACGTAGAAGACCAAGGCTACTGCATGCGCCAAAATCTAAACACACAAAATAGACGCCTACACACACGCTCGCACACCTGCTACTCGCGAGCGGGGCGGATATATACCACCCAGCCATCAAGCTATATACCCTTATGAAGGGGGAACTCTTGGAGCTGACGGAGCTTGTAAGGTGCAGGGCCAGCCTCGTCAGGCTCACAGCCAAGGTGAAGAACAGGATGCACCCACATCCTACTCGCTCATGCACGGCGTCAGGGTCGAGGGCTCATCCTCCAGTGCGGAGTATACTAGGAGGCTTGGGGCGCTCAACGACTACCAGAAGGATAAACCGGATACCTCAACGTTATAGAAGCCTTGAGCAGGGAGACTAGGAGTGCCTCCATCGGTGGGAGCTCGTTGAGAGCGCCGCGTGCGGAGGATGATGAGCGAGCGGGCGGGTGGGTGCGCAAGGTTCCTAGTGACCATACCGGGCATATCATACTACTCGGCGCTACTCATCACAAGCGAGTTAGGTGACACGGTGGATAGGTTCCCAGCCTCCTCACCCTCCGACCACCTGCGTGGTGTCCTTCGCTTGGCTCGCGTAGTCCACACAATGCACTCCTCTGGCTGGATGGTGGGAGAACACGCCACGGCCTCAGTCACCAAGCAGGGTAGCGGTTACCTCTCAGGGGTGGATTCTGAATGAATCAGGTCACCTAGTCGAACATCCAGTTAGTAGGTGTGAGCCTGTCTGAGGGGTGGTGGGGTCGAATTCTACCAGAGGATCTGGGTGAAAGAGGAAGGGGTGGTGGTGCTGTTGTGGCTGGTGTGACGGTCGCCAGCGATGCCGAATATGCTTCGCATAATCCACCCCGTGGGTGTTGCGGGGCGTATCACGGCTAGTGGGCTTGGGTTGCTGGAGGTGTCCGCACATCTGGCTGGATTGGGCTGGTGGATCAGGAAGCCCTGTCGGTGCTCTTAGACGAGGCTTGGCACACCAAGCATGGTGCCTGTGAGAGAGGTTTGACAGTTGTTGGGGTTTTGCCCCCTCCATGATGGGTAATTGATACCCTACACTCTTTTCCCTCCTCCATCTAGGTGGCGCCACGCGTGTGTTGGGTGGGTGGTGGGGGGGAGGTGGTTGTGGCTCGCGCTGGGTTCCTAAACCGCTCGCATGGGTATCCGGACAGGTCCTTAGTGTGTTTCGAACGTTTAAGTATGAGAAACAAAGATATTTCTGTTTGTAACTAATAAAAGCCAGTTTGATTCTATCCATATTTGTAAGAATATATATAAAGACCACAAAAAGTTCATTCCGGTGGGATTTCTTTAAAGGCGAAGCTAATGTCTAGATTCCTTCGCTTATAATATTGCCGCATCCCTAAATATATTATTCCACCAGCCAAGAATACTGAGATATCATAGCCATATCCCAGATAATTCCCACCCCATGTTGAAGGGTATTCTATGAATATGTACAAAACATATATGTAAACCAATGTCGTCAATATACCAGCTATACCCATTACATACTTAATATTACCTGACAATCTTTTGGCCGCAAAAATGGTTGCTGCAATTCCAACTGTGATAAACCAAATCCAGTTATTATCACCTATGCCATACAGGGATGAGAATGGTCCATAAAAGAAAGCCGCAAGACCAGCAACTGTAAGACTTATTATTAAGTCGAGTACCAGTGCAGCCCACGGTGATCCATATCTATTAACTGCGCTCAATCTGGCAGGTAAAAGTCTGTCGAAGCTTGCCGCCAGTATATATCGTGAGAAAGAAATGATTAAATACGCTAGAAGTGCTAGGTCCCATAAGATCCAGCCAGCACCGATAATAGTAGCCAAAACACTATTGTTGGACACCCCCATGGCCAATGTCCAGAAATTAAGAGAATAATTATATACAAGTGTCGGATTAGAGAAGGCCATTGTTATAAACTTGAATCCACCCACGTAGTACATGATAGCTATTGGTATCGTTGTAAACAGAAAAGTCATGAGAAAGGAAAGAGGAATACTGTACTTACTTGGGCTATATCCCTTGAATTCTGATCCTGCTACAGGCGCCGCCGTGGCAAACCAAGGGTAAGAGTAAAAGATATAGAAGAGGGCGAACATTAGAGTTCCACTTAAACTAAAAAGAGGTCCGGAGTAAGAAGACGCAAGTGAGCTATACGTTATTTTACTGTTGTTCGGACCCACAGCATTTAAACTATTAATATAATTCACAACACCTTGATGACCGGAGGCTAACAAAACCCCGCTCGCTAAAGCCAAAATTATTAAGCCTAGAACTATTGCAGCACTTAAAAACCGAAATCCAGCCTTTGGATTAAAAACATTAACTAACATGAGTAAAACAAAAATGATGCCACCAATCAGAAATTGAAGAGCAGGATTGCCCCCTATGTTCCCAGGCAAAGCTAATGGGAGGAAATTAGTATAACCTAGCGCAACGCCTACAGAACCAACAGCAAAGACTAGTGCTAAAACAGTTAATGCGGAGTACGCTATTTGTATCATCATGACTCCGCCAAAAGATAGCACCCCGCCAACTGATCCTATGGCTCGTGAAGCCCAAACATAATCCCCACCTGTTCTTTGAATACGTGAAAGAAATGTGTGATAGACTACTACTTGGGGAACGACTAGCGCGGCGGCTATAAGGGAAGCATATATCATATTTATACCTGCAATAGAAGGCATTAGCACCATTGTATACCCTATTGATGCGAGAGCCAAACCGACCTCCATACTTCCCAGATTTAGTGAAAGAGCGTCTAGAAACGACACATTTTTGACAAGACCCGTACTCTCTCGAACAAAAACGTTCCTTTTATCTGCCATATAATTTATTTTCTAACAACTTGCTTATAAATTTTTACAATCAAACTGCAATTCTAACAGCGTACCAAGAATTTTCTTACGAATACCCATGTAGGGATCTTGGATGAATAAATTGTAGCAAAGCGAAAGTGTTGGATTACTTTATCGAGAAAAATCTACATGGCAATTGTTTGACCTATGTTCATTATGACAGGAAAACCGTAAACATAGTTTTAGTATTAATAACGAAAGAATATACCGAATAAATTAAAATTTTTTCAAGCCTTGTTATTTTCTATGCTTTAAAGCCAGTAATATTTTTTCGGGTGTTATTGGAAGCTCCTTTATCCTTATATGCACTGCGTTATATACCGCGTTCGCTATTACTGCTGCGGTGGGGGTTATGGGTGCTTCTCCCATTCCCCTTGCACCATAAGGCCCATCAGGGTTAGGGGTTTCTAAAATAATCGACTCTATCGGAAAATAATCCATTATGTTTTGTAGTTTATAGTCCCTAAGGTTAGGATTAATGACCTTTCCATTGACTATAACTAACTCTTCATTAATTGCCGCGTTAACACCCATCGCAATACCGCCTTCATTTTGACCGATTACATTTAACGGGTTAATTGCGTGACCTACATCTACTGCTCCTATGTACCTAACCACTTTTAATTCACCTGTCTCAATATTAACGCCGACCACTGCGGCTTGGGCTACAGGAGTATAATAGAGAGCTGCTCTTTCGGTAGAGGACTGACCTGTCGTAGGATCGATTTCTCCAGTCCTAGGCAAGTAAAAGCCCTTCCCCTCAAGATATCCCTCACCATCAACAAAAGCTCCTCCCATCGGCCCAGGGTAGAAAATGTCATCATACTGATAAGTTCCTAAACCATCTACATTTAGTTTACCGTCTGAGACGGATACTCTTTCGGGCTCTACATTTAATTTTTTAGCCAAAGCCGCGGTCATCTTAGACTTCAAATCTAGGCATGCGAGCCTAACAGCCATTCCCATCTGCGAAGTTTGCCTACTTCCTGACGCGCCCGTTCCCACGGGTGTCAAAAAGGTATCAGACACAATCATTTTTACTTTTTCAATAGGGATCCCCATTTCTTGCGCGACAATTTGGGTCAATATTGTATGTGTTCCTTCGCCTGGGTCCGTCGCGGCGGTTATTAAGACGACAGAACCGTCTTCAAGGAGTCTTACATAGGCAGAGCTCGCATACGAGACATCGTTTTGCTCTTTAGATATTGCGAATCCCACCCCGTACTTCCATGGTCCTAGCTTCTCATCTTTGGGTAGCTGGGTCAGCCTTGCGGTTACCGCGTCAATGCATTTTTCTATGGTCGAGTTTTGAATTCTCTCACCTATAACCGTCAGGTCACCGTCCACTAGCAAGTTTTTCTTTCGGAATCCAATTGGGTCAATCCCCAACTTTTCAGCATCAATATCCATTTGAGATTCGACTGCGAATATTACTTGGGGTGCTCCGAACCCCCTAAACGCTCCTCCTTGAACCTGATTTGTATAAACTCTATATATATCAGCCTTAAAATTTTTATACCGATAAACACTTGTAAGCGCATGAATGGCATTTTTGTTCACAACATTTCCAGCAAGGGAGTAAGCTCCTCCATTATAGATAATTTTAACTTCACGTGCAAGTATTATTCCATCTTTTGTCAGCCCATCTTTTATATAAATAACAGAGGGGTGTCTAATTGAGGTAGCGTTAAAAACCTCTTCACGGGTGAGAACAATCTTTACAGGCCGACCAGCTTTTTTCGCCAAACATGCACAGATGGCTTCTATGTGACTAGCTCCTTTGTTGCCAAATCCTCCTCCTACATGCTTCATCGCAATTACTCTTATTTTACTTTCAGGAACAAGTAAGGCATCACTTAATTCTCTCCGTGTACGGTACACGTTCTGACCCGAAGTCCATATGGTATAGGTTCCATCAAGATCATATCTAGCGATAGTAGCTATCGGCTCCAGATGAGCGTGTTGTACAGCATGTGTATAGAACCTATTCTCTACGACTATGTCAGACTCCCTAAATCCAGTTTCCACATCGCCGTGGATAACCCTATAATGGTTTGAAACATTTGGTCTTGATTGGTCAACCAACGATTTATAAATCTGAGCTTTGAGTCTTTTATAGTTCGCTATGTCGGGATGGATAACAACTTTAGGATTTTGCTTAATAGCTTCCTCAGGGTCAAAAACAGCAGGTAGCGGCTTGTATTCAACCTCGATTAAGGAGGCGGCCTCTTCTGCCGCTTCAACAGTGTCTGCAGCAACTGCAGCGATTGGCTCCCCTATATATCGAACTTTGTCTCTTGCTAGAATTGGAGTGTCAAGGAGACCTCTTCCCCGTAATCCTTGAGGGGTGTCTTTATAAGTAATAATGGCCCTAACCCCAGGGACCTTTAGGGCCTCATCTATCTTGATTCTGGTAATTTGTGCATGCGGGTAACGCGATCTATGTATTTTACCATATAACATGTGTGGGAGTTCAAAGTCAACCGCAAAAACCGCACTTCCGGTGACCTTTTCTTGCGAATCGATTCGAGGGACGGGTTTTCCAATTACTTGTAGCGTTTTGTCAATCGTCAATTCATTCAGTTCTTGACCTGTCATGATTACCTTCCTTTGTCGACGTAAAATAAAAATTTATCGTGGTTAAAAAGATCCCGTTCGGATTACGATGGTGTTCGGATTGCAGATTTTCACGCTTGGATACCACGCTCACCCGATGCTAATTCAAACAGCGCCCATTTAGGGACCTGTCTGGATAAGGTCAAGGCCTGTCACCTCCACTCGGTGTACCACGCAACGAACACCCCCGAGCAAGAAGTCCACGAGCGGCATAAACAGCGTCTTTCTGGGATTGATGTTGTTGTATAACGCCCTTCTCCCCTCCTTGAGGTAGCCGAAGAATCTTTCAACCGTGCTACCCAGCTCGAAGGCCTAGTAGACGTGGTTCTGGAAGCCCGGCTCCCGCGAATCACCGAGTCACGCTACCAATGACCCTTGTCTGTGAGAATCACGGGGTTGCTAAGACACCTTCTCCTGAGTCTCTGTGGAAACCTGAGGGCGTTAGCCGTGGTCCTACTTGGTGAGTGGGGGAGACAGCGAACCACACGGATGGGCCGCCTCGTGCAGACGTTAACCCATGGCGGCCCAAACATAGATGGGTGTGCCGTTACACTTTAACACGCCCTCGTCAACCGCGATCACTGGGTGCTCGCCTGGATTCGGCTCAAAGTTTAGCTTCTTCTCCGAGAACCCTCCTCGTCCAATCCTTCGACGAGTGCACTCGACTTCGAGAGTGATTCGGTGGGAGAGTATCCTGAAGAAACGAGGTCTTCCTGAGGCTTAATCCGAACGTGTTGAGTAGCACCGCCATCACCTTGAGCTCGTGAGAACCGCTTCTTATTCCTCTCAAAACATTTAAATTCCTAAAGAATGAGAATATATCCGTTGTTGTCTCCACGGGTTGTCACCAATCCAAAACCGTGGGGTCCACCACGTTTAAGCCTTATCCGGACACCATCCATTTAGAACAACAAAGCATAAATATATCTAGAGATAATTCCCACCTGAATCATATGATTAAAAAAATACATATCTTGGATTGTGGTACATTGGAGTTTGATTTTTCTTATTTTACATGGAAGCTCAACATAGGTAAGTCATATAGATTCCCGGTTTGGTGCACATATATTGAGCATGATGAGGGTGATATTTTATTCGATACGGGCTTCAATTACGAAAATGCTGTTAGGTATTACAACTGGGAAAACCCTTTGCAAAGTCAAGAACAACGTCTTGAGAACCAACTTAAGCTGATCGGTAAAAAGCCGGAAGACATTGATTATGTATTCATCTCACATCTGCACTTCGACCATGCTGGAAATATTAAACTCTTTAAGAATGCCACCGTCTATGTTCAGAAAGAAGAAATGAGACATGCTTTTGTGCCTGAGCCGTTTGAAGCTATAGGGTATAGCAGAGAAACTTTTGATGTTCCAGGAATCCATTACGAGTATTTGAATGGTAATTATACCAACTTTTTTGATGGCATAGATATTGTACTGCTACCTGGTCATTCTGCAGGACACCAACTCGCAATTATCGAAAGTAATGAGATGGGTAAGATTATTCTTGAAAGTGACTTGGTTAATACCCAAGTTAACTGGAGCAAAAAGATAGTGGGTGGCATACATCTTGATTCCGTTAGAACATACGAATCTCTCGTAGAGTTAGAAAAAATAGTTAAAAAATTCAAGGCGAAAATATTCTTTTCACACGATATGGAGTGGTTTAACCAAGCAAAAAAGGGAACAAACTACTATACCTAAGAATTACTTTTTATTTGCTTGAATCAATCGCTCAGTCAACTCAGCCATTGTTTTCCCATTGTCGTTTGACCAGTCATAAAATCCTTTACCTGTCTTCAGACCAAGCTGGCCCTTATCGATAAATGATTTTATCCATAAGGATCCCTCTTTGTTGCAAGACAAATCCTTGTTTAAGTTGCTCGAAACGGAGTAGTAAATGTCGATACCTACCACGTCAACCAATTTGAAAAGCCCTAATACCGAAAACCTCGGACCGAAAGCTTCTCTTACCACCGTATCAACATCCTCGATGCTAGTTTGACCGTTTTCTACTAGATTAACCGCCTCCCTTAAAAGGGCGTATATAAGTCTGTTATGGAGAAACCCTGGAATATCTTTGACCATGACTGGTGCTTTGAAGCATTGAAGCAACATGCTCTTCGCCTTTTCTACGACCTCCGCCTTTGTGTCGTCAGTCTTTATCAATTCAACTAACCTATTAAGGTGGGCTGGATTATAGAAGTGAATACCCATAACCATGTCGCGTCTACTCGTAACTTTAGCTATCTCACGTATGGGAATGCCAGACGTATTGCTAGCTAAGATGGTGTTCTGCGGTGCATTAGCGTCTAACATTCTAAAAATGTCGTGTTTGAGTTCTAACTTTTCAGGCACAGCCTCGATGACAAGCGTAGAATCCTTTACCGCTTGCTTGTTATCAGTCGAAAACTCTATTCTGCTTAGAATCTGGTCTACTTGATCGGTTTTTATAATACCATAACGAGCGAAATCATTAAGGCTAGACTTTATTTTCTGTCGAGCTTGATCGAGAATATCCATTTTTATGTCGGTTAGTACAACCCTATACGATCCTCGGGCGAAAGTTATTGCAATACCGGGCCCCATAGTACCTGCCCCTATCACTACAACCTTTTCAGGCATTTTTATCAGAACAGTATAAAATACAAAGATATATTAAACCTTCTATGGAATATTTAATTTATAAAGATAACAATGAGCAGTATTCGAGTACCCATCTCTCAAGCTTATTTACAAACTACAGAGCTTAACATTAGGGGTCGAGAACCCTATTAATGATGCAATTGACTTGGAGGTGGTGTATCGATCTAGAAAGCGTTTGAAAGTTAGGTTTGAATAACTCTGGTGAAATATTGTTATGTTTAAAGATTTGCAGTCTCTATATTTTGATATTGGTCGGATAAGGTTGAAATCGTGGTTGGTCTCCGTCGTAGCGTTTGTGCGGGTGGGTTGGGCAACCTATTTACTTAGGTTGCTCGTAGTGTGTGGGGTGGTTCGCTGAGCACGTGTATTCGAGAAGAGGGGAATAAAAGAGTCGGTGGAAGGGAGGGCTCAAGCGGTGCGCCTCTGTGTGTGGGTGGTCACTCATCTGGCGGGGTCGAGCTCAGGGTGGGTGGTGGTTGGGGTGTGCGTCTGGATGGGTTGGTCGCGGGGGTTTTCTGGGTGTACGTCCTGTTATTCCTATGGGTGGGGGATGTTTTGTTGTGTGGTGCGAGTGAGAATAGGGTGGAGCTCTGTTGTGGATGGGTGGATGGACTCGCTTGCTCATCTTCATCTTGGGCGCCTTCTTTGTCCGCCTACTAATGCTGGCTTCGTGCCCGTTATGGTTTGAGGGTGGCCTTCATCCAGCAGTTCTAGTAGGCGGTCTTTCCTGACCAATATCAAACATCTCCAATGTGTCAAAGAAAGCCACAACCCCACAAACTCTTTTGTGTGGGAAGGCTAAAAGAACTATGAACCGAAGAGCTATGCGTCACGATGATCAAACTGGTTTCGAACAGATTCGACGCGAAAGCCGTTTTTCGCTAATGCTTAATCAGAAGTTAACAGGATTTCAGATGTATCAGGGTGGATGACTGAAACACCGCTTTCCTAAACTAAAAGCTCGAACATGCCTGCGCAACGCGGCGTGGTAGAATTATAAACTCGCAGTCGTACACCTACTTGTTTGATAATAAAAAGCTACTTTTACACCGAAAGTTACTCGTTTGGATAGGTACCCAATAGTTGTGCGAGCAGAACGGTTGAATCCTTAACACCCTTGAAATTCACGACTGAAGAAGCGGGTCCGATAAGTCCTAGTAAGTTTTAAATTCAAGTTTGTTAAAAGTGATTGAACCACGTGACATGGGGAAAAGTAAGACGAGGAGTAAAGCTGGTGATGACTCCTGGTCCAGTCGAGATTTCGCCAAGGGTGCTGTCCGCTCTTTCGCAGCCCTCCATTTACCACTATG
>Ga0080006_1133599_pt1 | contig 13775 bp, 13 predicted proteins | sample RS3BMetagenome_FD_69209 | JGI IMG/M metagenome (GOLD analysis project Ga0080006, IMG submission 69209) | Ferric oxide microbial mat and aquatic microbial communities from Rainbow Spring, Yellowstone National Park, USA - RS3B (SPADES... ...
GGGCCGCCAGGTCCGGAAAGGAGCTTTGCAGCATTGCATACGCCAGATTACCGTGGGCAAAAACGTTATTGCTGTCCTGCCGCAGCTTCAGCCGGCAGTATTTTTCTGCCGCCGCATAATTGCGCGCAACCAGCATCGACTCAATTTTCTTTTGCAGCTCCATTACGAAAACGGTGTGTTAATCACGCTCGCGGGATGCGAAAAAAGCGTTTTTTTGATTTTCCAGTAGGATAGTGGGCGATCGCGATGTGAAAAGGAGGTGGGATGCGTGGGGCGGGTGGGTAGCGATCTGCCGTGTTGAGCTGCATTTGAGCGGAGCAAAAAGTGCCCAGAAAGCGCCCGCTGCGTGCGATCCGGACGATGGCGGATGCGGCGCTCAAGCAATTGGGCCGTGTTTCGGGGCGATCTACTCTAAAACCAGGCCAATTAGCGAGGCGACAAAGATACATCCCGAAATAGACAACGATAAGCTAATAAGAACGAAGAGTATCGCATGTAAGCGACCGATTTCTGAGCAACCATGTATTCTCAAGATAGCACATCATTACTTTATGTGTAGGGCATTTCCTATAGTTTTGTAGTTTGGCAACGAGGATATGGGTTTCGAGCATAAACGCAGCGAGAATAAACGGCCGGCGGGGCGCGGAAAGAAGACGGTGATGAATTGTTCGGCGAGCCACAGCAATTTTTAGGCGTTGATTTGGTGCGTAAAATCAAAAAAGGCGGGGGCGATGTTAGGTCGTCGCTAATTTCGACCGCGCACTAATATATAGCGCGCGGGGTTTTCGTGAAGGTGGGAGTATAGGGGCTGGATTTGCGTTGAATCGCCGACAGAGCATGCTGGCTACGCATGGGGGCCGACCAGAGCGCTGCCAATTAGTAATCGGATAAATGGTCGCGCGGATAACGCAACGGTGGCGTGGTTACCTCGGTGATACGCACCCCCAGGTATGCGCGGCATATTTCGAAAGCGGCTGCTGAGCTTTCAGGCGCGGCTGGAGCCGAGCCTGGTGGGGATAAAGGCGTGCGGTTCGGCGCACTACTGGGCGCGTGAGATGGAGAAGCTCGGCCACACTGTGAAGCTGATAAGCCCGCAGTTCGTCACCCCCCTACCGCAAGGGCAACAAGAAGGACCCCAACGACGCCGAGGTTATCTGCGAGCGCGGCGGTAATCCGGGATAAAGTGAGAAGCGGGCGCGGCGGCGGGAAACGCTAACCGCAGGGGGAGTATTTAGCTGCCGAAGGTTGCGAAGATGGTCTTGCAATGTTGATGGCGAACCGGTCGGACCGGCGTCTTCCAAACCTGCGGATTTCCAAGGCCCTGTTAAAGGCCGTCAAAACGAAAAGGTGATGAAGACGCGCGCAAATCCATCAGGGCCCGGGGCGAACACAAACGCTCCATTCCAGAGGCCGGATATACGGATGCAACCGGGTTCATGTCCTCACGCTCAAGACGCCTTTACACAGGGGCTGGGTCCATATATGGAAATTCCGGTTGTACGGCAATTTCTTTTTCGTATCGTCCGTTGATTTGGGCCGCGTCTTCCGGCCACGAGCGCGGTGCCCTCAGGATCGGGAAAACGCCGGAAATTTTCCTATATTGGAGCCGGTGTCGAAAGACTACTGATTGCCGAAAATTGCCGATCAAGATGAGAGCGGCACCGGGCCTATCGACAACGGAATCGCCGGCCACACATCGCAATTCGCAGAAACAGCAACGATCCAATCGCGTGATTTGCCGTCACGCAAAGAGCATGGTTGTAGAAACTTGCGAGCTTAAGTGATGCATGAGCCTTAAGCCGCTTGACACAAGGAACGGGGTTTCGGTACAAACAAGCAAGCGTTTGGTATATTGAGCGCCTGCGCAGCGCGCCAACGTAAAGGGTGACGACGAAATTTCGCGGAGGCTTCGATGACGGAGACCGAACATCGTATCCGGAGCGAATACGAGACTCTCTATCAGCGGGAATACGCCGTGCTTGTACCCGAGATGCGGCGGCTTTACGAAAACGCCAAGCGCGACCAGTGGAACGCGTCGCGCGATATCGATTGGTCGCAGCCGGTCGATCTGGACAAAGGCATCTTCGCTGACGGCCTGATCGACGGTTATGGCAGCGAGTTCTGGAACAAGCTGGACGAGAAGACCCGCCGCGAACTGAACGTCGAATTTTCCTGCTGGCGCATCTCGCAGCTTCTGCACGGCGAAGAGGGCGCGATGCTCGCGTGCAGCCAATTGGTCGATATGGTGCCGACCAACGACGCCAAGTTCTTCCAGTCAACCCAGGTGGTCGATGAGGCGCGGCACACCGAGGTGCTCAGCCGCTATCTCAACGAAAAGTGCGGTGGCCGCGTCTATCCGATGAATCATAACGTCAAGCATCTGTTTGATTATCTGCTCGGCCAGGGCAAGTGGTTCATCAAAGCGGCGGGGTTGCAGCTGGTAGCGGAGACTTTCGCGGTAGGGCTGTTTCGGATGCTGGCGGAGACCGCGCAGGATCCGCTGCTGAAATCGATCAGCAAGCGAATTTTGCAGGATGAATCGCGGCACATGGGCTTTGCGGTGATCGGTCTGCCCGACATGATTACGAGCCTGTCGGCATCGGAGATGAGCGAGCTTGAAGATTTCGTGGCGGAAGCGTGCCGGCTGGTGCTACGCGGCCAGTTCCCGCGCGAAGCCTTCGAGAAGATCGGTTTCAGCAAGAGCGAGATCGAGCAGGTTCAGAAGATCCGAGTTGAGAGCGCCAAGAGCAACGATTACGTATTTTTCCGCCAGATCTTCCGGCGCGAGATGTACACGCAGGTCGTTTCCAATATGAAGAAGGTTGGCCTGATGACCCCGCGCACGGCTGAGAACTTGCGCAAGCTGGGAATCGATCCCGCAATTGATGGACGAGCAGCGACTCTCGAAGCGCAACCCGGCGCCTGAACGCGGGCGAGAATTCGCGCAGTCAGCTAGCTGTAAGGAAGTAAGTTGACCGATGCCCGCGAGTTCTTTGCAAGCGACGCTTCGTGCGCCGCGCCAGGATAATCGCCGCGCCCAATTGCTCGACGCGGCAGCCCGCCTATTCAGCGAACGAGGCTTCCACGCCACGTCGATGCGGGATATCGCAAAGGCGGTCGGGATGCTCTCGGGTTCGATTTATTATCACTTTGAATCCAAGGAAGAGATGCTGCTGGCCGTCTATGAAGAGGGCGAGCGGCGTATTGCCGACGAGGTCGACGCGGCGGTGGCGAACACGACCGAGCCGTGGGCGCGGCTGGAGGCCGCCTGCGCGGCGCATCTGCGCGCCTTGATAACCCATCGTGACTATTCGCAGGCGATGCTTCGCGCGCGTCCGCACGAGGCCGGCGCCTTCGCGGGACGGATTCGCGAGCTTCGACGGGACTACGAGATGCGGTTTCGGCGGTTAATCGAGGATTTGCCACTGCCTTCTGGCGTCGATCGCCATTATCTTCGCCTGCTTTTGTTTGGCGCGCTCAACTGGTCGCAAGTCTGGTATCATTCAGGCGCCGATTCGCCGGAAACCGTAGCGCGTCATTTTGTTAGCATCCTTCGCAGACCACTTCAGGCTTGACGCGGTGGCGCCGGAGGTTTCTGCGCGCCACGGCGCAGGTTGCGGCCGCGCTCGGTTTGTCTTTCTGGGGTTTACGATTCATTCGTTGCCGGCGGTCTTGATCGGGCCGCGCGTAGCAAACGCCACCGATTTCTACGAGATTCAGATTTATTCGTTCGAAACTGCGCCACCAGGCCAATTAATGGCCGAATTGCATCTGAATTACATCAGCACGCCTGTCGGGGTCGCATCGAAATCGAATCTTCCGCTGTATCGAGCCCACGCGAGCTAACAATTCACTTGCGGCCTGCTGCCGTATGTTGAAATGCGGCGATATATCTGTACGGCGATGTTCGAGGTGGGGAGGAAGGGCGTAAAGCTTGTGGTCCGCGGCCATCATCACGTCCGTTACGACGCGAGCATCGCAAACGGGTGCGTCAAGGTGATGGGCGTAGGGCTCACGGGCGTGGGGGCGCTTGACAGCTCTGTGATTCGCAAGGGGAAGCGCAGCACGCGATGGTCTGCAGTCGAGCTGGTGGTCCTCTCGACAGCGCCCAGCGCGGGTGTTGCGTATGATTGGAGACCAGTTTGAATTAGAGCGCAGTTCACGCGGTTCGATTAGTTGGAGCCTAGGGTATTCAGAAGCATTAGCGCTGTCACAAATTTGTCGCGCCGACGGGCTTAAATAGCGGTCAATAGAGGTCAATTACGGGCAGCCGAATCCCGGCAAAAATCTTGGTAAATTCGGGAAATTTTTCGAAAAATCTCCGTTTTTTCCTGACTTTTTCAAAGGCGGCGAAATGGGACTTAAATTCCTCCGTGGCAAGCCCCGTGCGGGTTCGGGTCCCGCCCCCGGCATCAAGAACTCCGCGTCATGGTCCGTGATTCCGCTCGAAAGCGCGGAAAATTTCAAGCCCAAGATTGTGCGGTGCGCTAAGCCTCACCTTGGCTGTTGCGCGAAGCTCAACTAACCAGGATTAGCCTACGGGCCAGGTTATCCGCACTGAGAAGTAGGGTCGGTTGATGTTCTGCCGCTCACGGCGCGGTGAAGCAAGAGGATGTGCCGCAGAGCCTCAAACTTACTCATGCGGGCTATCCCCTTGCTGGTTTGCGAACCCTCCCGCCGTGCGCGCTTCGAGGCTGGGACACGAGCTGCACCGGTTGTAGTCGTACGGCTACTCCTCGATGGTCTCGCGCGCCTTAAGCCAGCCTAGTCTGCCAGAACCGAAAAGCCACCGTTCATGGGCCAGCTCGCGCAGCCGCTCTCGCTCGGTCGTGTTGTTCTATCGCCGCCCGTGGCCAGATGCTTCCTTACGACTTCGGCTGCGGCACGATACGAAGGTACGGTTTCAATGTCTTCCAGCCCTGCGGGTAAAGTTTCTTCGCCTCCTCATCCGAGACCGAGCCGCCGATGATTACGTCTTCGCCGGGCTTCCAGTTTGCCGGCGTTGCCACCTTGTGTTTCGCGGTTAGCTGCAGCGAGTCGATCACGCGCAAGATCTCGTCGAAATTGCGGCCGGTAGCCATCGGATACGCGATAATGAGCTTGATCTTCTTATCTGGCCCGATCACGAAAACGTTACGCACGGTCTGATTCTCAACTGCCGTGCGCTTGGAGACATCGCCCGATGCGCCGGCCGGGAGCATCCCGTAAAGCTTCGAAACCTTAAGGTCGGTATCGCCGATTATCGGGTAGTTGGGTGCGACACCCTGCGTCTCCTTGATGTCGGCCGCCCACTTGGCGTGGTCCGAGACGGCGTCCACGCTGAGGCCGATAATCTTCGTGTTGCGTTTGTCAAACTCGGGCTTGAGTCGAGCCATTGAGCCGAGCTCGGTAGTGCAAACCGGCGTAAAGTCTTTCGGATGGGAAAAAAGCACGCACCACGAATTGCCGATCCATTCATGGAAGCGGATACGACCCTGGGTAGTTTCCGCTTCAAAATCTGGCGCTACGTCATCGATTCGAAGAGTCATAGCATACCTCCCTGATTTGGCTTCGCATGGCCACATTTCGCCTGTCTTGGTCCTGACCCTCTTTTGCGCTTTATCGTCTGAATCTGTAGGCCACGCGCAAAGAGGGCGAGTTCAAGAGATGGCTCTGTGCCAAGACGCTGAGTGTTGCAGCCTCTGTTGCTTTTTAGTTTATCAAGCTTAGTACGTCGGACCAAACGTTGAGTTGCCTTCCTGTGGCTTGTGAAGCGTCTTAGAGGTGTCGCAAACCGCAACGGTCGTTAGCGCCGAAAATGGCCAACCAAAATGCATACCAGGCCCCCGAAGGTCGTGCGCTCGGCTGTAACGCCGCCAAAAACGCGAACCTCAAGCCAATCCCGCAATTCTTTTTTGCAGCGCGCCGGTCCGGCTGGGGATGAAGTGCGTAGGTTTTCGCGTTGCGCAGGAACGGTAAACGGCGCCTTTCGGCGTTAACCTAACGCGGCTATAGTCCCAAGGAAGCGGCTAAGTTGCGGCGATATTCACTGGAGGCGCCGAACATCACAACGCCTGCTCGCGCGCGTTTGAAGTATAGATGGGCCGGATGCTCCCAAGTGAAACCCATGCCGCCGTGAATCTGTATAGTCTCGGCTGCGGCCTTGTAGAAGGCGTCCGAACAATACGACTTCGCTATCTGCGCGGCCTCGCGCGCTTCGGCTTCGTCTTCGCCATCCAGCGCGAAAGCCGCGTTGTACGCAGCCGAGCGCGCGAATTCAACCTCGACGAGCATATCGGCGCACTTATGCTTGATCGCCTGGAAGGAGCCTATAGGGCGGCCAAATTGCAGCCGCGTCTTCGCGTACGCAGTCGACATTTCAAGACATCGTTGCGCTCCGCCGACCTGTTCCGCAGCTAGCATCGCGACGCCAAAGTTAAGTGCGCGTGAAAGCGGGTCGCGGATGTCCTTGTCCGCGATTAGCGACGCGGGCGTGGCTCTAAACGTCAGCCGCGCCAGCTTTCGAGTCAGGTCCAAGGTCGGTAGGGACACCCGTTCAAGGCCGCGCGCCTTGCTCTCGACGCGGAACATCGCGAGGCGTTCGTCGGCTTTTGCGGCGACTAGGATCACGTCCGCAACGTGTCCGTCGGGCACGTAGTTCTTAACCCCGTCAAGCCGCCAGCCTGTTCCATCGCGCTGCGCGCGCATCGCGATCGCATCAGGGCTCCAGCCGCCGACCTCTTCGGCGACGGCGAGGGTCGCCAGCGTTTTACCCGATGCGATTTCAGGCAGCAGCTGCGATTTCTCTCCCTCAGTCGCGGCCTCGCGCAGGATAATCGCCGCGAGCGCCGCGGTAGCGAGGAATGGCCCGCAATAAAGGACGCGACCCATCTCTTCGAATACTATCGCAATCTCCACCGCGCCGAGCCCGGCACCGCCGTACCTCTCGGGAATAATTAATCCTAGGATTGACAGCTCCGACGCCATTCGCTCCCACGTGCTAGCGTCGTATCCGCTTTCGGTTTCCATCAGCTTGCGCACCACCGCTTCGGTCGATTCCTTTTCAAGGAATCTGCGCACGGTCTGGCGCAGCTCCTCATGTTCGCGCGTGAACGAGATATCCATTTGCCTTGTCTTTACGCTTTGAGTTGGTTACGCCGCGCCGGCGGGTTATCCGTTGCGCGGAATGTGCTTCCACGGGATGTCCTTGTCAGAGCGGGGTTCCCCGGGAAGCCCGAGCACGCGCTCGCCGAGGATGTTCTTCATGACTTCGGAGGTGCCCCCTTCGATAGAATTGGCCCGCGCGCGCAGGAACTGGTACTTGGCCAGCACCGCGCGCGGTTCGTTTGCGCGCGAGGTTGGGCGGCGTCGCGCATAACCGGGCTCGTACACGAGGGAGTTGGCGCCCAACACGTCCATCGCGCACTCCCATATCCGCTTGTTGAGCTCGGCCTGGGCAAGTTTTGCTACCGAGCCTTCCGGCCCGGGATTGCCAGCCCTGCGAGCCGCGCGTGCACGCTGACTGGTTATCCGCAGCAGTTCGCTTTCTATGTAAAGTTTAGCGATGCGCTCGCGCATCAACACCTCGCTTTCCAACGAGAAGCTGGACTTCTCGCGCGATTTCCACAGACTGATTAGGACGCCGATGGAGCCGCCGCCCTTGCGGGGAATCGCCGCGCCGCCGATCGCGGCGCGCTCGTTCATCAGCGTGGTGATCGCGACTTGCCATCCCTCGCCCTCGCGGCCGATAAGATGATCGGCGGGAATCTTGACGTCGCTGAGAAACACTTCGTTGAACTCGGCCTCGCCGGTTATCTGATAGAGGGGGCGAATTTCAACACCGGGGCTTTGCATGTCGAGCAGGAAGTAAGACAGGCCGGCATGTTTTGGCACGTCGGGATTGGTGCGCGCCAGGAGCAGCCCCCACTTTGCAATATGCGCGAAACTGGTCCAAACTTTCTGTCCGTTGACGACCCAGTGGTCGCCTTCGCGCGTCGCTCGCGTCGCGAGGCCGGCAACGTCGGAGCCGGCGCCGGGTTCGCTGAATAACTGACACCAGATGTCTTCGCCGGTGAAGATGCGGCGCAGCAGATGTTTCTTCATCCATTCGGTGCCGTGGGTTAGCACGGTCGGCGCACCCATGCCGATACCGATCGGGTTTATCAGCATGTCGTCGTAAACGGTGCGCGCGTGCTTTGCCAGCTCGTCTGCGACGACGGCCTGTAGTCCAGGGCTGACGCCCAAGCCGCCGTAGCCCTCCGGAAAATGAACCCAGGCGAGACCATGGTCGTACTGTTTGCCGCGAAATGTAAACTGGTCGACGCGGTCTGGGTGCGCCTCTTCGAGCAGATTCCGAACGCGGGCGCGCATCTGCGCTGCGGTTATTTCCTGTGCCATCGCAAACCCCCTATGACCAGGAAATAGCATAGCTCGAAGAGCTCTTTGGAGTATAGGAATAGGCGGTTAGGCATTGAGGTTGCGCCGGCGCTGCACAAAGCCTTCGGCGGCTTGGCGATAATGAACCTGCCGGTGGATTTGCCGGAAAACCACTATCAGACGCGCGGTTGTGTCCGGAGACGTTTCGGTAAAGAGGCAGCCATGCGGGTTGCCCCACTGGTCGCCGCCCCCGCAACGCTTAGCGAGGACGACGCACTTCGTCCACAAGCCTCACTCCGGCAAGGGCGAGCGGCGACAGGTGGCGGCCGTCGAGTCGGTGCCAGCGTCTTTGGATATCTCCACCCGCTTGACCGCCATCATCAAAACCCTCAATGCGCGGGCCGTGCCTTTAGTTGTTCGCTCGTGCAGGCGCACGGTGGCGAACGGAGCTTCGCTCACGTTGATTAGCTTGCGATACGAGCAGGATCGCCCGCAAGGTGTGGAGCAAGACCTTGCGGGCCGCGGCTCAGAACCGCAGGCTGCCGTCCCTTACTGCCAAAAAAGGCGCGATCATGACGCGGCGCTTGAGCTCGCGCAACACCGCCTTGCAGCTATCGGCGCTCTCGCGATAGCCGTCCTCTACGGCAAGCAACTCCTTTTCGGCGTTGACCGCGCGCCGATCGTCACCAGGGTGCGGGGCCGGCCGCGTTCGAACCGGGTATTGAAGTGCACTTCATCGACCCGAAGGTAGAAATGCTCGCGCCCGCCGCGATCTTGTCCGCCAGCAAACGCTCCTCAGCCGCTTCCCTCTTGTCCTCCTCGAGTCTCTTCAGCATCGGTGGCGTCCTCCTTCCGGCCTCCGCCAGGGTTTGCGTTGGCTGCGCGGAAAGGGACGCCACCTCTTTAATCACGCTCCCGGCGGACGCGGAAATGGCTGAGGAAGAGGTATAAAATCTCTCGGGTTGTAAATACGCAGATAGATCGGCACGGCACCGAAGCGCACGTCGTCAGTGAGTCCCCCGGGGTTTGTATAAACGCCCAGTGTAAGGGTGTGAGTGGGAACACTCTCGGGCACGCTCACGGAGACGTTAAAAACGTTGTAATCAATCTCGTTGGCTTTATTGGGTACCAGAGGGTGACTTACGTTTATTCGCAGATAAGAAGGTAGATCCCCCAGCTGCACGAGTTTTTGGCCGGCTGTCAGCGGCTTCTGAAACGTTCCTACCTGCAGGAACCAGTCCGTGCGCCTTAAGTTAAGCAGCCTGACTTGGAAGGTTACGGGTTTGCCGCCGGTATAAATCGGTCCTACATCCCTAGGGTAATCAAGCCTCGGCAGAGGAAATGTCACGTAATTGTAGCTGGAGCCTGACGGATAGGCGTAAGTCCCGGCTCCGGGTGAGCCGTGTGGTATGATCCCGCCGGAGAAGTGTCCCTCAGCCGAGTAGTGGAAAGTCAGATTTCCACCCTTGTCAACGTAAAGCGGTCGGCGCTGGATCCTAATGATCGCGTCCTTAACGAACGGTGTGGCTTGTATCGCGGAGAATATTCGCGACATCTCGCCGTTGAAACCCGGTATATCTCTGGGCCCTCTGAACAGATCATACCATTGTGCCTGGTAAGTGCCGGGCGCGGTCGCGTTGATTTGCTCCACGCTCGAGGCCGACCATTCCTCAGTCCACTCCGTCGAGTAATCAAAGTTGACTTCCGCACTTCCTTCAGGCTTGCCCCCTTTCACTCCGCCACTTACCTTACCTCCCACACTGAAGCCGACCTTCTGGGTGATTGTTGAGGTCGATGGCTCCAGCCTGAGTGGGTGCAACTCGAGCACTTCTGCGTTTTCGAACGGATCGAGGCGAAACCACACTGACCGTTTGGTGTTGAACCAAAAACAGTCGATTGTGAATCCGCTGCCGCAGCTGAAGCCAGTGTATAGCCAATTGGGACTACTCCAGATCCTCGCTCGAACGGCGAAGTAATCGTAGTCGGGATCGTTGGTGTTCAATCGATAGATGGTGTAAGTGACGTTCGTCCCGCCGATCCTCTCGCCTTCGTTGCCTCCTGGCTTACCGGTGCAGAGATGAATGCCACCATTAGCTAAAAATGGCTTGCAGAAGGTCTGAAAACCTAGCTGGACTTTATATAGTTCGCTCCAAGCTCCTTGAGTTGGGTCTTTTGGCGGAGTTGGGTCTTTTGGCGGATCTTTTGACGCGTCTTCGGCCACGGTGGCAGAATCCGCCTGTGTCAGGACCATATGCGGCGCTGAGCTTGCCCCTGTCGGATTCGATTCCAATGTTGCCGAGATAGGTACCGGTACGGACGGACCGTCCACAATTGCCATTGCGGGATGAAGATTAGAGGAACTTGGCTCTACAGCGAAGTTCCGAGGCTCGCTCTTCCTGGACGTTGATTGGTCTGGCGGGGTTGACGGAGGGGGTGCTAACGGCAGCCCCTGTTTGACGTCGGCGGCGAAGGTGTTTATCGCATCGTCGACGTCGCCTATGACCTGCGAGGCGACCGAGAGCAGCTGCTGTGCTCGCTCTTCAACAGTTCCATCGGCATTGATAGCGTCGGCAATCGCCTCTGCGGCGCCGTTAGCGGCAAAACCTCGCACGAAATGCCCCGTCGGCTCATCGCACGGTGCCCCTTCTTGACAGGTAATTGCAGCGAAGTACTCTCCCGTCTTTTGGATGTTCGCCGAGGTCGGCGGCGAGGCGGTGATGTTCAGACCGAAATCTTGAAGCGCGACTTTGGGCTGGTTTTCTTCTACAACCACGTCGCCTGCCAACATATCGGCTATGGTTTGGCAACGGCCTAGGCGCTCCCCTTCGTACTGGGGCGCTTCAACCTCATCGTTCGCACCGGGCGAAGCTGGAAATAGATTGAAAACGGCACACGGGTCATGCCCGAAGAGCTCAAGGTTCGCAGCCCCGGCTGATTGCGGAAGACACAGACAAAGCGCGGTCATCGCCATTGCGACCGCTGAGAAACTGGCCCGCTTAACCAAATTTCTGCATTGAAATGCTCGTTCGTAGTTCAACACTGACATAGCCTGCATTCCTCCCTAATGCACGCATTAATCTGCCGCGAAGCAGATTTTTATTTAATGTCAAGCATATTAAAAAAAAATTCGTCGTGATCAAGCCGTCGCTACGTGTAAGACCTGACCGAGCTCCGCCTGTTTGATCCAAGCCGAGATGGTTGAGCCGGTGGTCTTGAGAACCGGCTTGCCAGCTCGCTGACGATGCAGGCGCCGCTTGAAAGGACCGAAGATGGGCTGGGTGGGCCGGAGTTCGGGCTGAGCGAGCGGCAAGTATATGCGGTGGCTGGCGCGCGCAGGCCGACGGTGCGCCGGCGCCGCTGGCGCGAAAGGCCGATCGAGCAGATTGAGATTATGCGGATGCCGGCGACGGAGTTCACCGGCTAGGGCTATCGGCGGCTGCAAGTGGTGATGCTGCGGCAGGGTTGGAAGGCACCACCACAAGCGCCTTGACCAGTTGTACAGGAGCCAAGGGCTGGCCGTGAAGCTGCGGCGCAAACGCCGAGTGTGGGTGCGAGTGCTGCTGCCGGCGTCGATGCAGGCCAATCAGGCCTGGTCGATGCGTTGCGCCGATGACGAGCTCACCAGCGCACGGCGCTTTCGGACCCTGAGCATCGTCGATTGAGCTGAGCCGCGGGCGCCCTGCGATCGTAGCGAAGCTAACTCGGGAGGGCAGGTCGGTTCCCAAACCGGAAGTCCGTTCTGAGCCATCAGCTTTGCTTGCGCGAATCGTGATCGGCGGTCTGGCTGTTTCTCCGGTTACGACGCCTTCCTTAGCTCCTGGGGTCTGGGAGATCTTCTGCTGGCCAAAATGCAGTTCGCGAAACGTTGAGGCAATCGCGTCGCATAATTCATCTGATCCCGCTTTGAAACAATCACGGGGATTGTTCCCGAAGGCATCCGAGTGTTAGGGCGCAGTACGCGACGCTTTGAACTGTCCACGAAAACGATGTCCCGCGCCTGCCAGACGCCGGCAAGTCGCTCGCCGTTGGAGAGGTCCGTTAGGCTCGGTTTTCGTCCGAAGGCTGAAAGACGGCGACGTAGCGAGCGCGGCTTTCTAGGCCTAATCTAGGTAGCCGGCATGTCTTAGGTACTCGGCGGTCAACACTGCGCCTTTACCCGCGCCCATACGCGCGTTATGTGTCACCAAGACATAACGCACGCCGTAGCGCATTACCGGGTCAGGCCGAATCCTCCCCACCGATGTGGTCATGCCGCCGTCGGCGTCGCGGTCCAGCCGCGGTTGCGGGCGGTTAGGGTCGTGGTGAACGGTAATCATGCGCTGAGGCGAGCTCGGAAGCCGAAGTGAAGTGAAATCGGTTCCGAAGGCTTCGAACGCCGCTGCCACCTGCGCGTTCGAAGCCGGCTCGCTCAACGCAACTGAGACCGCTTCCGTGTGGCCGGCAAGCACCCCAGCGCGCGTGCAGGTGGCACTGACGCGCAGTCGGTGATCAATGACCTTTGCGCCGTTCAAGCGTCCCAGTATTTTGCGGGTTTCAATCTCAACTCGCTCTTCCTCCCGCGCGATGTAGGGAATGATGTTTTCAACGATGTCCAGGGCTGGAAGGTCGCGCCCCGCGCCCGAGATTCCCTGCATCGTCGTGACAACCAAGGCTTCCACGCCGAAACGCTCGTCGAGCGCCTTCAGCGTAATGGCCAGTCCGGTGGCGGTGCAGTTGGGGAGCGTTACCAGGAAACCGCCCCATTTCCGCCGCTTGCGTTGTTCGGCGAGCAGCTCAAGGTGATCAAGGTTGACGCCGGGTATTACCAGCGGTACGTCAGGCTCGGTGCGATGCGCGCGGGCGGTAGAAATTGTCGGCGCTTTAGCGGCGTAGACCGGCTCGAGCTCGCGGGCAGCTTCCGACTCGACCGCGGCGAAGACGAGCGCCACGCCGTCGAGGTCGAGCCGCCGCGCGTCCCCAACCGGCAACGCCAGCGTACGTGCGGAGGGACTCGCCTCGGTCGCGTACCATCGCCGAAGACCGCTGCCCGGCTCGGTGATCGCTTCCTCGAAGCTTTTGCCGGCCGACCGCTCGGAAGCTCCCAGCACCGCGACCTCGAAATAGGGATGGCCATCCAGCGCGGCTAGTACTTGCTGACCGGCGATGCCCGTGGCTCCAATCACCGCAACCGGAAGCTTCTTTACGCTCACCGAACCATACTCCCTCGAATTCTTCTCACGAGCGGGCAACGCTGGCGTCTGCGGCGCAAGTTTCGTCCGGCTGGTTCTGGTCCCGTTCGGCGCGCGCTCCCGCCCGCATCGCGCCCTCTAAAGCGCGCTATACACCGCGCTCTCGAACTGACCCAAGAGTTTGACCGAGCGGGCGTCGGCAAAGGGCAAAGTCTGGGAGAGGAACACGCCGGTTACACGCTTGACCGGATC
>Ga0080006_1149880_pt1 | contig 13774 bp, 20 predicted proteins | sample RS3BMetagenome_FD_69209 | JGI IMG/M metagenome (GOLD analysis project Ga0080006, IMG submission 69209) | Ferric oxide microbial mat and aquatic microbial communities from Rainbow Spring, Yellowstone National Park, USA - RS3B (SPADES... ...
CCAGCAGTATTAAATACCGATGGCAAAACAAGATATATTACGTTAAACGCTATTGAAAAGATGCTATACAGCAAAAGCAAAAAGTTAAGAATTGCTAAATATGTTTTATATAAGAAATTAACAAAATACGCCAGCGCATTACTAATAGCGCCGAATATGCCCGTGTTGCTCTGCGACATTACATTATTGTTGTTGTTGTATGCGCTTGTTAAATTTGCGATATAACCTTGTGTGGCGTTAATTTGTGTAAAAACGTGCTGCATAGGTATGCTATTATATCCTACTGCAAAGCCTAGCAACGAGAACATTACTGCTATGAAAAGCGAGGCACTTATTAATTTTAGTAGCGTATCATTCATTTAAACAAGCCTTCTGCTTTATACGTTGCATAAACAAGCGTTATTATCGCAGCAATAATTAACTCTTGCAAAAATATAAGTCCAGCGAACCACATAACCGCCAGCACCAGCGGCACTGCGCCCTCCGTTTTTGCGACTAGCGCTAAAACTATGATCATAATCAAGACTATGATATAAACAGCGCCTAGCGGCACATTAACGCCGAACAGCGCAACGCTCTTATTAAATTGCGAGTTAAGCGTTGCGATATTTGCTGCTATCGTGCTGTTTGTTATTGTTAAATTGAGTTTAGGCGACGATGGCGTTATTATCGGATTGCTGACGCCGCTGCTGTTGCTGCTGCTTGTTGTTGCTATTGCCGATAAATTGCCTATCGTGTATTTTGTTGTGAAGTAATTTACTAATGTTGCGGTTGCGCTATATGGTAGATTAAAACTTGTGCTTGTAGTATATGAACCATCTAAAACCCCTATTGTTGTTGTATTTGTTGTTGCATTATATAATAAATCATATTCCCATTCGGCAGTACAACCATAATTCCCACAAGAATAATAAGTATTAGTAGTTGTTATATATGCCTCGTTATTACTCCAAAACAGAGGGTTATTCCCACTACCCCCCACATTACCAAAAGTCGCAACAACATAAATTTTGTTATTTGCTAATTGATTTAATGAAGTATTACCCCCAGCATACGCCCCAATTTGATACCAATTGTTTATTTTTTGTGCATAAATGCTTACATTATTGAATACTGCGCTGCCACTATAAGTATTTACAGAGAAAGTTTCATTTCCGTAAAAGAGGTTATGATTAATAAATGCGATTAAATTCGTATTTCCTAATGAATACTTTATTCCTTTTGCATTCCCACTACCCCCGTATGTTCCTATTAAAAATTGAGTTGCTAAACTGCTATTTAATTGCGATTGTATAGGTTGTGGTGTGCATATGTATGCCACTGCATTACTATAAGTCAATCCTAATGTTGTAGTATTCGGCATAACATAATAAACCGAATTTCCTTGTTTCTGCCACTCTGCAATAGGCACTCTGCCTAAATTAGTACTACCTTGATATGCGAATACTTGTATTGCGCCATAATTTCCGTCTGTCGTTTGCAGACAAGGGTATGCTGGTAGAGAAAACATAAGATATTTTGTTTTTATGTTAGGATTATAAAATTTTTTTATCGTATAACCTCCACTCCAATTTAACCATGCACTCGGTTGCATAGTCCAATTTATATTAGTTATATTAAATTGGTATTGAAATAGGGGCATGTTAGTTGCGGTTGTCGTTGTATTTGTTGTTGTAGATATTGTAGCGTTAGCATATGCGGGTATTAAGAAATAGAAATTCTGCGGGATAGAATAAACTTTTTGTGTATTAGGCATTTGTATATTAAGAATGTAGTTGTAGTTTGTATAATATAGGCCGATAGGTACGCTATTTGTCGTTGCGCCATTTGTTATATTGTAGTTGTAGTAATAAAGTGGTATATTAAGATAACCAAACCATATTTTACCAAAAGGATTTAGTAATAAACCATTATCAGTTGTTGCTTGTTGCATATAAGCGTTGTTATTTCCTATTAAAATAGCGTTGCTATTGCTATAAACTGCTTGTATCTGTCTTGCTACTGCCCCCGTGCCTCTGTAATATGTTAAATTTAGAGGGGGTATATTAAATGCCGATGCTGTTGTTAAGTAATAAGGTATAGGTAGATTATCAAAACTTACTTTAAAACTACCTTGTGTATTTGTATTATTATTAGGTTGTGTTGGTATTGTTTGTGCTTGTATATCTGCAAAATTATAGTTAAGAAATGAAGAATACTCAAAAACATAATTGTTCTGCAAGGTATCTACATATTGTTTACCTTTGTAAGGAAGGCCAGAATAACCTTTTACGCCATTAGGATTATAATAAACTGCGAGTGTTTTGTATGTATTGCCTTGCATAGTGTATTTAGGTACTAAAATGCCACTTACAAAAGGTATGTATGATAAATTACCCTCAAAAACAGAGCCATTTACCCCAGAGAGCATGACGTCGTTAGGGGTATTATTATAAACTGCATTAATATCCAATATGTTTCTATTTATAAAAGTTGCGCTTACATTTATCGGTGTTGTTGCTATATTATTTATAGGATATTGCAAAATAAAAGAATTTGCGCTTATATTGTAATATTGCGCATTGGTAAATCCTTTTAGCATATAGAAAGAAGCAGAGTTTATGCTTACAATATACCCTAAAAGCAGTAAAGACGTTAAAAGAATGCCTATTTTATTCCTCATAATACCCCTCTTCTACCTCTTTATGCCTAAAATTAAGTATAATAGAAGCAATTAAAAACATAAATACTATGTATGGTAGATAAGCGCTACTCATAAAAGCATAGGAATTTGGTAGTATTGTATTTGCGGATAGTACATTATTGAGAGTAGGCAGAAAGTTTTGCATGAATAGTACTATATAAACAATCGCAAATAGAAGTAGTATGTTTAATATTCCTATTGTTTTTGAAGGTTTAAGGTAAGATGCTACCACGTCAAAAATTAGCATAACAAAAAAGATTAGAATGAAAGAGTTGTCTGCAAAAGCATCTATCGTTGTGTAAATAGTATTAGAAGTAGTGTAGGCCACAGAATTTTTAGGCAGAATGTTATTGATAAAGAAAGCGCCAATAAATAATGCCAATAAGAAAGCAAAAAAGATAAAGAATATTACTAAATAGGTTAATTGCGCTTTCATAAACTCATATTAGATAATGTAAGTAAAAAATATAAACTTTTATCTAATATGCTAAAAGTTATACCAAAAACCTTCTTTGCGGTATCGGTTTCTATTTCCATTAACTTGCTTTCTGTTAGTATTCATGTGATTAACATACTCTTTAATCATTTGCGGCTCGCCAAAAATCTTAATTATTTCTGTAAAGTCTATTTCACTCTCATTCATAAGCCAATAACCTTTTATTCCCGTAAGTATATCGTGCATCTCTTCAAAATCTTTTAATGTAAAAGAATATTTATAACTATTTCCACTTAATAAAAATGGTGGGTCAAGATAAAAAAATGTTGTAGGGCTATCATATTTCTTTATTAATTCTTTATAATCTAAACATTCTATCGTTAAATATTTTAATTCAAAAAAATTTTGTTTTAATAGATTTAGTTGATTATGATACTGGTCTCGCATATTTTTAATACTTATCTCAAAACTATTATCATTCCTATTAAAACTACAAAAATGCACATATAAATAATTATATACCATCTCAACATCGTCTTTAAATTCCTTTTTTTGCTTAAAATCTTCAAAAACCTTCCTGTGAGGTATGCTCCAATCTAACATCTCAAATAATCTTTTGCGTTTATCGTCGTCTTTCAATACATTTAATAAATTGTATAACCTTAAATCTATATCATTATATATTTTATTAATCCGCCACTCGTGAGGCACATTCAAAACAACATTACCAGAACCGCCAAATACATCTACAAAAGCAGTTATTCTATCAGGATATAATTCATATACTTTATTAAAAATATCGTTAAGCAAGAAAGTTCTTGCGCCAAAATACCATATCAATTTTAATTTTTTAGGTTTAAGCATAAAAATCACTCTATCGGTTTTGCAATCAGTTTTAATGATTTCCTTCTACATTGTGGGCATAACTCGGGTTTAGGTTCATTTTTGCCTATATAAAGCGTATAACCACAGAAGGTACAAGCATAGATAAATTTATCCGTAGGTGGTGGCAGAGATTTCTTATTTTTAGGTAGATTAGGTAAATTATCAATAAAACTTGCTACTTCTTTCTCATAATCGTTTTTTAGGCCTATCGGTTGGGTTTCTTTAACTTCTTTCTCGTTAGGTATATAATAAGGGTTAAAGTTTAAGTCTAAATCTTTTTGATATTTAAGTTTAGTTTCTGAATATGCTTTCCACATAGGGTTATTTGCCTCAAAAGGTTTCCACTTTATAATTCCGATAAAACCTCTTATTCTATGACGTAAAGTCCAATCTATCGTTTCTTGATTTGAATATAAAAAGTAAGGGTTATTCTCAAAAAACTCAAAAATACTCGGTTGCTTAACAATTGGTAGATTAATAGATTGCAGATAAGAATATCCTAAACCTCTTTGTGTTATTAATATTATGAGGTTGGCTTTCTTTCTAATTCTTGCATCTATTTCTGTAAAATCTTGCATATTTGTAAAAATCATGTTGTTGCGGTTTGCGAATACATTAAGCAGTTTAGTATATCTTACATTAACAAAACTCATACTTTCTCTTTTATCCGCAATCAAAAAGGCCTCGTCTGTTATTATTACGTCTTTAAAGTTTTGTTTAACTAAATCTAATTTTTGCTGGGGGCTGTATATCATATTTTTGTTAAAAAAGTCTTTCTCTGTAATAAAGTTATCTATTTCTGAAAGTGGTATATTGTGCTTTATAGAATAAATTCTCTCTAAAAATCTTAAAGAGAGGGTAGATTTACCACTTCTCGCTTGTCCTATGATAAGGATATGAGCATCTAAATCATAGTTTTGCATTCTTGCAATATTGAAAGATAAGAAGTTAAGCAATGATTTATTAATATTATTTTTTGTGCACCATGTCTCAAAATCGTTATCTATGCCATCGGTTAATTCCTTCTTATAAAGATTAGGTATTAAAGCAAATAGAGTGTTAATTATTTTTTTTTTGAGATTTGTCCTTTCTGTTGGTAAGGCCACTTTTAGAATTTCTTTTAAAAATTTATCAAATATAAAGTTAATACTATCCCATATCCTTCTAATGTCTTCTAAATCTTTTGCATAAGGTATAGAAGAATATACATCATAGAAGTTATATTCTATATCATTTATCATTATTGTAGAGAAGTTTTTAAGTGCTTCTTTATCTAAATACTTCTCTAAAATCTGCTTAATGTTTAAGGATAAATCTCGCAATTGTTTGTAAGCGTCTTTATAGTCTAAATTTGATAGAGATAGCGTAAAATCTTGTTTTATGTTTATGAGTTTAGCAATTGCATATTTATCAATGTCAGAAATGTTAAATACCCCTTTTGCTATTGCTGTTTTAATAATATCGTTATCTTCCTCACTCATTTACAAGCGCCTCTACTACCATCGGTTTTATCGGGGGTTTAGGTTTTTTATGATAAAACTGCGAGATAAATAATAAAATTGTTGTTGCGAGTACCAATAAGAATACCGCAAAATTAAAATATACATAAACAAAAAGCCATGCCAATGCGTCTATTGGTAAAATGATAAAATAAAAAATAAAATTTTGCGTCTCGTTTAAATATGCTACTATGTCCATCTTCTCACGTCTTCTTTCTTTCGGTGTGGCGCTTTCTTTCTTACTTTATTGGCATTTTTGCGATTTGTGTGAGATTTGCGGTTATGTTAAATGTTCTCATAAATAAGTAATTTTGCAGTTTCATTTGCAGAGTGTATGCGCTTATTGTGTTATTGAGAGATTTGTAGTTAAGTTGTGCAGTTTTGTAAGCGTTTTGCGATGTAAAGTATGCTAATACCATTACTGCTAATGCGATAATAACCATACCCCACTTAAGGATATCATTAAAATCTTGCGGTTTTGATAACATGCTTTCTTTTGTAAAATGCGCAATTTGAAAGTCCTTAATATATGCTTGTATATCGGCATTTATCGTATTGTTATCGGTAGATAGGCCTATTTGTTTATAGTTGCTTCCGTCAAAAACCGCAAAAGCAACTTTCTCTTTCTCGTTAGGCAGTGTATAAAGGTTATTATAGTCTAAACTTATCGGTAGTGTCTTCTCTTTACCTAATATGCTTTCTTTGTATTTAAATGTTCCGTCGCTATAATGTCCTTTAAATGTTTCTCTTACATTTAACCGATTGTCAAATACTATTAGTTTCATACAATTCCCTCTTTATACATGCCAATTATACATATTCCTAATATAATACCAGCAAAAATAGATGCTATAAACATGCCTCTTAAAAATGCTGTAAGATAATATAATAAACCGATAGTATAAAAGTAAAAGCCATAAATTACAAGCAATTTTTTATTTATCATAGCGCACCACGTTCTCTCATAAGTTTAAGAGTATCATAAATCATACTTTCAGTGTCTTTAAAAAACTTTTGCTGTGCTTCTGTATCATTCTCAATATGCAAAAACTTAAACAAGTCTAAAATAAGAATAGGTAGCGCTAATAGAAATTCCTTCTCTGTTATGTCTTTTGTATCAAAGGCCTCACTTACTCTTTTAACTGCACTAATCATTTCTCTCTTTCTTATGCCCAAAAAGTCTAAATCTACTTTCATTTTATAACCTCATGTCTTAAAATTCATATTCTTGCGCAGATTATCTAATAAACTTTTGTTCTCTTTCTCTGCTACATTCTGCTTCTGTAAATAGGTAGATATAAAGGTTTCTGTAATCTGTCTTAATGTAAATCCTTCTAATGCTTTCATTGTAATGTTTGCGAGAGAGGTTAAAGTACTTACTATGTCTGCTATCCTATGTTGTTTTAACTCATAAGGATTATTATCTAAATAAATACTATCTAATAAAGCAAATGTAATGGCGTCTAATCTGCCATTCCACATTTTGTAGATAACTTTATAAGAGAGGTTGCTTGTTGTAGTAGTCTGCATAATGAGAGGTATGAGAGAATTAAACAAGTAGTCTGCACCACTCTCGTTCATTATTCTTGCATTCTGATTAATCTTGTATTCCTTTTTAATAACTTCTCTTTCACTGCCTAAAAATTCTTCTTTAACTTTCTTGGCGTCTAACTGCCAACCACAGAAGGCTTGGTAGAAGGCCAGATGTAAAGCATCGGTATCTAAAATGTATCTCTGTAAATCGGCATTGATTTTAGGTTGTTCCGCATCTATATCTAAATTAGCGCTATTATCGTTATCCAGAGGTAGTTCCATGATAAAATATCTGATAGCAAAAGATTTATGAAGTCTCTGCAAAAGTTTAACATAAACTACACTTTTGTATATTAAAGGTTCAAATTCTAACAATATCTTAGAATGAATATATATATATGGAGGGGGGGTACTTACTTACTTACTTACTTACTTATACGTATAAGTAAGTAAATTTTGATTTTTGAAAGTCGCAAAAACTCAAATATATATATATACATTCTAACAATATCTTAGAATGAAAATAATACAGAAATGCGGTAAATAATGTTAAAATGAGGCATTTATATATAGATACTATTAAATTGCTGTAAATTGCTGTAAATTGCGGTAAATTGTCGCATATTGCCGAATATTGCCGAAAGATTTAAATATGAGTATAAATAAATGTATTTGTAGATAAATGGCGGTAAAATGCGCAAAGAAATCTCAATTCCATCTTTCCTTGTAGATGCTATAAAAGATGTACAAGAAGCATTTAACATTTCTTACATTTCTGCTGGATTACCTTCACGTCATAGAGATAAAAAATATAAAGAGAATGAGTATTCTTTTAGTGCTATTGTATGCCATCTGATTATACGTGGTATAGAGGCCGAATTTAATATCTCTCAAAAAACAGATAAAAAGACGTGGGTTATACCCGATAATTGCGATAAATATCAGAATTTAATCAAAGACGCATATCAAAAAAGTCTAAAATTTAATATTGATAGTCCGCATAGATATGGGTAGATTTTATGGATAACAACAAAGAGAAGAAAGTTGTAGGTTTTGCGATTAAGTTAAGAATAATAGCGCAAATGCAAAGCGAGGGTTATGAAGATATAAATGATTATATAGATGCACTAACTCTGCAAATACATAAATTATTGAATGCAAAAGACGTATTACAAAAAGCGCTAAATGAAGCCAATGCTAAAATTGACGAGTTAGATAACGCTAAAAAAGGTTGATAGCATGGCAACAAAAGACGAGATAGAGAGGCTTTTTAATGAGTTTAAGCAACTAATAGATAACATAGATGAAAATGTAGAATTAGATACTCCCGACGAAAGACTTACCGGACGGCTTATAACTGCTTACCTCAAAGACGCATTAAAAGAGTTAGAGAATGCTAAAAAAGGTTGATAGCATGAACAATAATAAAATAATAAAAAAGTGGATAGAGGAAAAAGCAAAACCAGACTTAAAGAAATTCTTTAAAGAACATAATAATGCAAATATTAGAGACGCCACAATAAAGGGATTTAATGAAACCAAAGCAGAGATATTAGTTATGCTCAACGAAGCCCGTGCTGATGAAAGAAATAGGATAGGAATTATTATAAATAGGGGAATACTCCATAGTAAAGAGAAGGCATTAGATGATGTAATAAATTATTTAAAAAAAGAGAGTTGATAGTATGAGCATACATTATGAAGATTATATTAGACAAGCAATAAAAGAAATTGAAGAAGCAAGAGAATATTCCCGTAAATACAGAAGAGTTGCTTCTGCGAGAAGATTTACCAAAATGCTGACAAAAGAAATAAAAAGATTGCAGAAACTTTATGAAGAAGCAGACAGAGAAAATATAAGGAGTGTTGGATATTAGGTAAATGAGAGAGTTGATAGCATGGTCACGCCAGAAGAGATAAAGAAGTTAAAAAAGAAATATGAAGAGGCACTAATAGCATACGAAGAAGCAGACAAGGCCTATAAATATGCCAAAAGCATATACGACGAGGCACAAGAGGCATATTTAAACGCTTTAAATAATAAAGAGGGTTGATAGAATGAGAAAGATAACAAACGAATTGGATAAGAGAATAGCAATAACTTGTAAAAAAGCCATAGTTTTGGAAGCACAAAATTTAGGTTTTGACACAATAGACGGGTATATACAATACCTTAAAGCCAGACTAAATGATTGCGAGAAGCAAAAAAGCGATTTTATACAAGTAATAGAGGCCTATAAGCAAAAAGAAGCAAATAAAGAGCCGATAGTAATACCCACGCCATTTCCTACAGAAGCAGAAGCAAAAGAGTAAGTGATGGCATGTTTGAAGAGTATTGCGATTATTGCCACAAGCCAATAAAAAAGAATGACTATATGGTGCATATACGCTACTATACAAAAAGAGGGATAGTTAATGAATACTACCATAGAAAGCACTTTAATAAGTTTCAACTCTAAATAGACATAAACGAGGCGCTAAAATGAAGCATATACATATATACCGATATGTGCTTAAAGTCGCAGACAGCAAAAAGGCCTACTATATCTATGCTTGTATGTACTGCGCAAGGCCGATGCTTTATAAAGCAGTAAGGCGCTAACATGCCTATTGTTGCGGTATTTGATAAGATTTTAACTGATGCAGAAATAGATTTTTATCTCGCAAAAGGTTATATTGTTATGGCGCATTATATAGATAAAAAGACTTATATTCTGCAATTTAACCGATATTTCTGAAAGCATTTTGTATTGTGCAGTTTATATGGTAGTGCATTCCGCACTCTTTAACCGCATTTTCTAATTGCTGACTTACAAAATACCCTAATTCTAAAAAAGCAATTACAAAAAAAGCCACAAGCAGATAGATTAAAATCTTACTCATACCCCCACTTTTATTATATCTAAAATTGTGCATGGCTGTGTGCAGTTTTTTAGTGCTGGTAGCATAACAGAATGCCACAAGTAATACCCTATTGCTATACCGAATGCAATTAGAAGCGCCAATTCTATATAAAACTCAATATCTTTCTGCATTAAACCAATAAAATAAGTATCTTAAAACATAAAAATTTATCTGCAAAACAAGAAAGAAAGCGCCATGCCGAAAGAAAGAAATATTACTTTAAATACTTTAAGTCTTTATAAGTTTAAAGTAAATTTAAAGTAAAAGCAAAGATTTAAATATGAGAGATGGTATAAATATATTTGTGGATTATTCCCCACAAATAACCACTTTCAATCGGCATAATAGCGGGGTTTTATCGCCGAACTCCGCTATCTTATCCTATTTATTCCTATCTGCCTTATATCATTGTTTAATACAGAGTTTTTAATAGGCCTAAACATAGATTTTAATCTTACATACTCATTAAATAGCGCATCATAGGATAATCCATTGGCATTCTTAATTCTTATAACTCTGTTTGCAGTAGTCTTTCTTACCGAAATCGTTATCCTAATCCAATCATTCTTACTCATATAACTCGTTTAGCGCTTTTTACAAGCATATAAACAAAATAAGCAACAAAAGTTATTAAGAACATACCTATGCCATAAACCAGAGGCACGTTGTAGTTAGTCGCTGTATAGGTATATGTTGTTATACCCGTCGTTGCGCTATAAGTAGTTTGCGTTAAGGCATAATTCTGTGTTGATGCAAATATCATTATCATAAGCGCCATAAACAAAAAGACGTATTTTAATATAAACTGCTTCTCTTGTGTATATAAATAAGCAAAAATGAAAGCAATTATAACTGCTACTATATCTGCATACATAATATCAAAAAAAGAAATAGTAATTAAAGTTTATATTCCTTTCTGTGTCTTTCAAAATATAGAGGTATAGTATCTGTGCCTTCTGTGATGTTTCTTTCTGTGTGTTTTACTATGCCTTACTGCCTCTATTTCGTAGTGGCCTATTCTACCTAAATACCTTCTGGGTAGTCTGTGCCTTCTGTGCCTTCTCATACTATCACGTCAAAAAGCAAAAGAGGGTAAAACCCTCATTTTGCAATCAGTCTTGTTTCTTGCCCCCCAATATGCCCGTGTGCTTGACTATGAGGTACAGGAACAGCACGAATATTATGCTGATTATAGGCACTAATATGTTTGATATTGCTGTGCCGAACCCTGCTATGATGCTATTCACTGCCGTGTATGCTGTGCTACCAGATGTGAGTGCGCCAAGAAAGATGCTACCCAAATAGAGTGCTATGCCAAATCCAAAGATGGCCAATATTGCAAATTCTACGATGTTCTCTGTTTCTTTACTCCACTTACCCATTCCATCACCATTACCAAAATGCACTTAAAATATTTAAAAAGACGTATGCTTACAAGCCAATCCGAAGCCGAATATCCCTACAATCGCAAATACTACAATATGCTCAAAATCGCTTAAATTTAACCGATTAGAATAGGCATATAAAATATCTAATTAACCCGCAATCGTTCAAAATAGCGCAATTGTGCGCATGTTTTTTGAGGCATAACTCTTTCAATCTAAAAGCATTTTAGAAATTCTAAAAATTTTTTAGAATATTCTATAAAATCATTAAATATTCCATAATATTGGATATTTAATTATATCTATGCTTTCTGCTATGTAGCATATTTAAAAAGAGTGTAGCAAAATAGAGTAAAGCAAGTAAAGACGTTGTGCCGATATTAATTATATTAGGTATTATTGCTGTCATTAATGCAGAAGCCACTAATCCCGTAAGCAAGGCCAATTGTTCTCTGTGTGTGCTTAACCATACAATACCAATAATCATAAGGATAAATCCTATCGTAAAATATGGCAGTGCAAGTGTATAAGAATAGACTTGCACAATTGACGTTGCAGTTAAGTTATACATTATTTCTACCTCTTATAAAATTAAGTATATAAATTGCTATTGCTATCGTTAAAATTCCTATTGTTGTATCGTAAATTAAACTTGCAATATTACTTAAAGCGCCTAAACTTGTAGTACTAAATACCGATGGCATAACTAAAAATATTACAGAGAAAGAAATCATAAAAACAGAAAGTAGTAAAGCAAAAAAGTTATAAAGTAGAATGCCGATTTTATAGAATAAATTTCCTATAAAAGACAAAACATTCTCTATTGGTGCTAAAAATCCCGTATTTGTCTGTGAGAAGTAGTTATTTGTGTTGTTAAAGGCATTCGTCATATTTACTGCATAACCTTGTGTAGTATTTATTTGAGTAAAAACCGATTGCAATTGGGGGGTATTATACCCTATAACAAAACCTAAAAGCGCAAAAACTACTGCAATTATAAGCACAACTGCAATTAATTTAAATAAAGTGTCCATTTTAACCACTCTTAAATAATCCCTCTAATTTATAGGTAGCATAAGCAAGTGTTATTATAGATGCTATAATTAACTCCGGTATAAAGAATAAACCGATAAACCAAAATATTGCTAAAATCATTACAAAAGCGCCTCCGTCTCTGCTTACAATTGCTAATGCTACTATCATAAGCAAAACTATAATGTAGATTATGCCAAGTGGCATAGTTATGCCATAAAGATTTACTGATGTGCTTAACTTCTGCTTTATGTTTATTAGATTAGTCGCAATCGTGCTGTTTGTTATTGTTAAATTGAGTTTAGGGCTTGAAGGGGGTATTATAGGGTTGCTTATACTACTATTACTACTACTGCTTGTAGTTGCTATTGCCGATAAATTGCCAATCGTATATTTTGTAGTAAAGTAATTAACTATTGTTGCTTGTGCGTTGTATGGTAATTTAATAGTTGTATTTACATAGCCGCCGATATATGTATATGAAACTGCCTGTGAAGTTGTAGCGTTAAATAATGAAGCAGTTATAGAGCCGCTGACGTAGTTTGAAGATGGCGACAGCGCCTCATTATTACTCCATACAAGCAATTGCGCTACATAATTAAAACCTCCAAAAGCGCTCTGTGGTGCAGTAATATAAATTTTGTTATTTGCTAATTGATTTAATGCCCATGTGCCATCTGTCGTTTGCATTTGTATTTTTTGTGAATAAAGGTAAAAGTAATCTGCGCCGCCATAATTTGAATAAGAGGAAATTGTTTCATTCCCATAAAATAAAGTCGGATTAATAAATATAATTCCACTTGGATTACTGAATGAGTATGTTATGCCCGCTGCGTTCCCGCTGCCGCTATAACTTGCTATTACGAATTGCGCTGCTAGGCTGCTATTTAATTGCGACGTAATAGGCTGTGGCGTGCATATATAGGCGGTTGCGCTGCTATAAGTTAATCCTTTTGTTGTAGTGTTAGGCATAACATAATAAACTACATTCCCTTGCTTTTGCCATTCGGCTACTTGTATTCTGCCTAGATTTGTAGAGCCGCTATAACCATAAACTTGTATAGCGCCAAAGTTGCCATCAGTCGTTTGAAGGCACGGATAGGCTGGCAAAGAAAACATTAAGTAGTGTGTTGCTATGTTAGGATTATAAAATCCTTTAATGGCGTAGCCGCCGCTCCAATTTAACCATGTGCTCGGCTGCATAGTCCAATTGATATTAGTTAAATTAAACTGATATTCGAATAGGGGCAAAGATGGCGGCGGCGTTGTTGTGTTTGTTGCTACTAAAACTGCGTTAGCAGTAGCGAATGCTGGTATCAAAAAGTAAAAATTCGATGGCGTAGAATATACTTTTTGTGTATTCGGCATTAAGATATTTAGGATATAGTTGTAATTCGTGTAATACAAGCCTAGATTA
>Ga0080006_1176452_pt1 | contig 13771 bp, 6 predicted proteins | sample RS3BMetagenome_FD_69209 | JGI IMG/M metagenome (GOLD analysis project Ga0080006, IMG submission 69209) | Ferric oxide microbial mat and aquatic microbial communities from Rainbow Spring, Yellowstone National Park, USA - RS3B (SPADES... ...
CGGAGGACGGCATCGAAGCGAGGCCTCTGCACCGGTCCGGCGCGTGTGCAGCGCTCGAAGCATGAGGCGCTGCGACGGACCTCCAGGAACACCTGACCACAGTCGAGTGACACCGGTGCGAGCTGCGCGTCTACACGGTACACAAAGAGGATCTGTTGCTTGCGGTATTGTTGAGTGCGAATGAAATGCTTGAACGAGAGCCGGCATCGGCGAAATCGGGACTTGCACGCTGCCATCAACATCGTTTGCATGCCTACAACGGCGCTGGAGCGAAACCGTGACCAGCGTGTTTCATGCCGGATACGAGAAAGAGGAAAAGGAGTCAGTTGGAGAAAAATCCCGCACAGCCTGGTGTTCACGACAATGCTTGGAGACCGGACTCTAGCGTATATGCCCTTGTGAATTGAGTCTACCCATACCATTCTTATCTGGTATGGGTGTAAATGCTCGAAAGTCGCGCGTGTCGTTCCGTTTGCTGGCCTAAACTGCTGCGATACTTGCACAGTCACGTTTACAACATAGGATCCGCGCATCTCTTTGAGATGACGCACCAGCGCGGGAACGCCAAAACCCTTCCGCTTCCGTGCAGTGTCCTGAACGGTGCTACTGGCGTCTTTATACGCATTCATCGTCGGCTCGGCACCTACAAGCTTGTATGAATGGACTATGTTTTTCGAGTGGAAGCCGAGGTGGTGATCCATGAAACTCTGCGCTACTGCTGCATGATACATGCCTCCCTCGATGCCGATAAAGATCGCGCACCTGCAGATCCCCCGTTCGATTCCGCAACCGCACATCTTCCAAAAATACTTGAATCTGATCAGAATGCCTTGCATGCATGGACGCTGCCAGTTGCTGGCATCTCCAGCGCTCATCAGCACCGGGGCATGTGCACGATACATGTGCATGCGAACCTGGGGAGCGCCCACAGGAGTCGACTCCAAAAGCATCGTAATGATTGGATCCCGGCCGCTGGCTGGCGATTACCCATATACGAGGGATTCATCGCTCTGCCGGATGCGTATCCATACTAGTCGCGGCGGTAGGCGCTGCGAACGTCGCTTCTTAGGTCCACGACGACGCAGGAGCAGTCGCCGAACACTGCGTCAAGCGCCTCCGTACGCAACCATACATGCGATTCGTGATAATCCTGATTTTCTCAGGATATTGGACAGGAACTGCGGTTTTTTATTCAACGCAACCTCCAGAGGCAACGTCTGGAGCGGCCGATTCGCGAGCCGTGCCACGGTGCAGCGGCTGGGGGCACTTCGAAAGCGGCCTTGCCAGGCTCGCTGTTCAAAATCATGATCACAGTGCAGATGCTCCTTGAATATCGATCCCCGTCGTCCCGAAAATACCGGGGCAGCAGTCGGGACTCCAGGGCTTGGCAGCGCCAGTACCACCAACGACATCGGGTCGCGCTACGATAAACGTTAAAAGAATGGAAAGCTTTCTACATTGCCGAACGTGAATCTCCTAGGCGGAAGGTCCGCGAGCCGGACGAGTCTGCAAGACGAGTGATTCATGCTCCCTCCAGTGGCAGGTGCTGTGGCGAGACCCGCGCAGCTCGTTCGCAAAGCAGTTCATTCTGGGACTAGACGCAGTAAAGCTGCATCTGGGCATCGCCCTGGTCGCAGTGGACTCCTGGTAGATTGGTTCGCGCTGTCGCAGGCTCCCAGAATTACTATGTACTCCGGCCCCGTATCGAATGAACCACGTCTCGAGCCGACGCTCTCAGTGGTATGGCAAAGCTGTTCTGTCGCCGTGCAGCATCTGCTGCAGCGGTGGAAGCGCTTCGGCGGGTGCTCACAGCAGGCACTCGGCGCTCGATAGAACATACGAAACGACCAGTAAATCCGAGAGGAAGTATAGCTAATGGAACTTGAAGGTAGGTGGTTCATCATGGACACTTTTCCAAGAGCCATTATACATCCATCCATCCCGAATTCTGGGATCCATGGTCGATTGTTATCGTTTCGTCATCAGAAATATCGGCCCGCGCTCCGTGGATCACGCAGCCACGCTGAACGCGTACCACCACGGCTGCCTCGCATCACTGGGAGCATACTAGACATAAGCGAACATAAATGAATAAACCAGACCCTCTCCTGAACCCCGCATCCGTTGATTTGAATTCCCGACGCGATCGCATCATCGTGGTAGACGGCCGCCTCGCGCTGCCGGCTGCGGCACCCAGTGTGTCCCTGCACCGAGAAGGCGAGCCACGTTCCGCGCTCGGACGGCATCGAGCGCGTGCGTCGAGCTCTTCTCCCCCACTGAACGGGCCTGTCGAGTTTATCTGCACCAGACAGAGCCCTTCTTTGATCCGGGGCGTTATCGCCCTGTTTTACCGCCTGCTAAACTCCAGGAGAGCCGGCGCTTCCAACGCCACGTGTGGGCGTATCGCTGCGCTCCGGGACTGTTCGACGCTGCGACCTGGGATCGCGCTGCTCGCCGAGCACGAGCGTAACGTAAACGGGCAGCAGATATCAGAGGCAGCTTTGTGTGCCGAGTCATCAGGGCACAGGAGCGAACAAGACAGTTGTGTAAGGCCGCGCGTTTCCACGTCGCCGCTGCGTGTCGTTTCAGCACCGCTCGACCTCGCTGTGCTATCGGGACTTGGCAGCAGTACCGTGGCGCCGCCTCGGAGTGACGTGCTTCGAACTTGTCCAAGCAACCGGCTTTCGACCAGGAGAAACATACCTTTTACGCGGTACAAGAGGACGCTAGTGGGCTTTCGAGTTGTGAGCGCCAATGTCTACGCGCGACGCTTTTCGAAAGCGGACAGTTTTGGACGCCATTCATGCGCTCCACCACATTGCAGAGCAACAGCAGGCTGTTCTACTGGGCGAATATGAAGCACAAATCGTTCGGTTCCAACGGACGATTCGCGCGTGTGCGACAAGTTTGCCAGAGATTCCGACAAGCAGTCACGAAGCGGCTGCGGCGGCAAGAAGCGCACTTGATCACGCCATTGACTCGCTGGGGAACACCATAATGCCCGACACGAACAACGTCGCCAGTGCCGCTGCATCGCCAGCAGAAACGCAACGCTTCAAGGTAGCGGCGTCATATCATTTGCCAGCAAGTGAATCATCCGATGGCTGTCGAGGTCGAAGTCGCGAAACACCCTCAATTGCTGCTCCGTCCGACGATTGTCGAGACACCAGCTCACACGGCTCGCTCTTCCGTCGTGCTGAAAGCAACAGCATCTCAAGCATGTGCGAGTCAGTCGCACCGGGCACGAGGCCACCCGGCCAGGGATGGAAGACCTGGGACCCGCGGCATTCGCTCGTAGGCCTTGTGCGGCCGCCCGCGGCATCGCGAAAGAGCATGATGCTGGACGCTCGCGCGCGCCGACGCCGTCGTCTCACTGCACTACACGAGCGCAAAACCAATGACTCTAGACAAACTTCCCAGATACCGGTCGTACTGAACGCGCCACGAAAAGAGCCAGACCCGATCAGGTCTGGCGCCCAGTCGCCACTGCCGTCGTCGTCATCGTTGGAACGTGCCGCTGCAGCAGAATCCGATCAGTTCGCGTTCCACGACGAGAACAATGATCAACAGCTCATGCAAGACGAGCGCCCCAACATTCCATCGGAGCGTTACGCTGGCACCCGAGAACAGCAGCGCACACCTGCACCGCCAGAGTCGCCGCTTGGATCGCCTGCCTCCAACGCAGGGCAGCGTCAAACGAACCAGCGACGAGGCATAAGAGAGCGCGCACAGCGCCAAGACCGCCGCTCTCACCGGTCACCCTCGATACAGGCAGCCGAAAGGGCAGCACCAGCGGAAACGGATGCGCTCAGTATCGCCTGCGGGCGATCAACGAGAGAGACAGCCGGTCGCACCTCGCAAGCCACCAAAAGGTCACGCGTGCAACGAAAGCGTGCTCCGCCACCGCACGCATCTGAGCAGGAAGCGCAACCCGTTTCACCTAAGCGCGATGCGATGCTAAACGCAGCAGCACCAGCCTTACATGGTGCCCGCGCGTCGCCCGTGCAGTGCGTTGGAAGCGCGCGCTTCTCACGACCCTCTTCCACATGTGCCGCTGATGGAGCAGAGGCAGACTCGGGTGCATCTGCTGTACCGTTGCGACCGAAAAAACGGCGAGATTCTGGTCTGGCTCGAGTAGCGCCATCGTCTGAGACGCACGCGAACGACCTCGCCACACGAGCACCCCGTGCGACTGCTCGACGGCATCAGCAAAGCACTGCAGATCGTGCGCGGGCATTGGCCCTAGAGCTACTGTCGCCGTTCTCACGGGCCAAGGCGGAGAATCGAACCCCGCACAAGGACGAGACGTACTGCCGACGATGCAAGGGCATGGAGGACCCCCATCTGATGCTTCTATGTGATCGATGCGATGACTGTTTCCACACGTACTGCTGTAGGCCGCCGCTGGACCAGGTGCCCCAGAAAGATTGGTTCTGCGAAAAGTGCGCGCCAAGCGCTCCTAACCTGAGCGCAGCTGTCGACCAACCCAACACGAGCAGAATGACGCCCATGACGAACATATCGCTGGGCCAGAGCACTCCAGAGCAAACGCGACGAGCACCGCGAGCGCCAATGCCGAGACGCCGTCAACGGCAGGCGCCGCCGTCCAGGTCACGCTCTGGTGCGGACAAAGCAGCGCGGGAGTCGTCGGTAATCAAGCGCCTAGCGCCCGCTAGTCCCGAGCGAATGCCGACCCGAACACGACGGCGTCGGCGCCGTCCCCAAGACGCTCTGCAGAACACGACCCTACCGCCGGTACCCAGAGGCATGGCATCGCCAAGAACATCGTCGTCGAAACGAGCGGAGCGGCAGCAGTCGATGCATGGTGCTCGGCGCGCAACATCGAGGGCTCCAGACACCATATCACCGGATCAGGGCCGAGGCGCGAATAACAGGCGAAGCGCTTCGCTGCCTGAAAAAAGCGCCCGCCTATGCAATCGATCGCGTCCCTCGCTTCCGGTGGCAATATCGGAAAGTCTCAATGGAGCCCTGCCAGGGCTTCAGACTCGAGTGCAAATTCGCGATGCGCACAATGTTTCGTTCACGAGCCCGTGCATCATTCGAACACGAAACGGAGCGGCGGATGCGCCCCATGCATCAGCTGGAGTACATCAGAAGCAAGCAGCAACCGAGCAGGAGCCGGTGCCCATAGAGCCGTCCACTGCTGGAGAGATTCATTCAAACTGGACGTCCGCGCAAGCCGACGATTCGGCATCGGCTGCAGGGAGTGCCAGCAAAGCGCTGCCTTCGCCGCGGTACGATGTGCATCACCCGGCCTCGACATCTGCTGCACATTCAGAGTCGCATCCAGAACGTCGACCGTCGACGAGCCAAGCCCGTATCGATTTGGCGGCGGCGGCGGCGGCGGCGGCTTTGGTGAAGCAGGACCCTGCGGAGGCCGCTTCAGACCCCGTACATGGCTCAGGGACATCCAGTGCTTGTCCAGCTGCAGCATTGGCAGCTTCGCCCGCGGCCCTGAGCGACCCGCAAGGCGAAAATTTCGCGCCCGCGGAATCGACATCTGTGGATCCCTCTGGAGGCGCAGCGGCCGATGCGCTGCGCCTGCCTGGGCCCAGTACGACGCCGACGACGCCTCGGGTCGAAAGCGCCAGGCTAGCTGTTCACGGATCATCGTTCAGATCGCAAAAAGCTGCAGCAGTGTCGGAAACGCCGCCAAGCGATATGCATCACAGGCAATGGACGCCGCCGCGCGGCGATATTCCATCCAGCGGGGCAGCAGTCGAGGCATGCAGTCCCTGCCCCAAGCATCTTCCGACGCGCTCGTTGGTGCTCGGGGACGTCTCGCCGCCATCACCGCGACAACCGCATGATAATGGCATCGCGGACGAGGACACAGCTATGCGCACGGAGGCCGCGAGCATACCTCTGGCTACCGATCCGTCATCTGCGTTTCGCTGCGAATCGATGCCCGCACCTGCCGCTGAACAGCCTGCAGCAGCGCAGTCGCCATCGCCCAGCGCTGCTGATTCACCACTGAACCCTCTCTCTTGGTGCATTCAGGGTCAGTTGCCTGCCGCGCTGCGCTTTAGTCCGCAACACGCCCCATCCGAGAACGACGTCGATGGAATGGCACCAGATGTGGGTGAACGGTGTCCAGGAGTGAGGTCATCGCTCGAGCAAGCCACTGGGACCGTGGCGAGCAGTTGCGAAATCCTAGCGGAATCCAGAGCAGCGTCTGGGGGAGGTGCAGCTCCGCGGACCAGCCTCCAAAACGTCACCGAGAATATCGCAGATAGAGCGCGATGGCAACGAATGTCGATAAGGGCGTCGCCAGCGCCGACACCAAAAACCGGTGTATCGCCATCGATGTCCAGCAGACGCCGTGCAGCGTCTTTGCAGGAGACGCGCTTTGCGGCTTATGTGCCATCTGACTCGATTCGTAAGCATCGCTCAGCGTCAGGCACCATGTCGCCGAGCCAGATGATGTCGCGCGCATCAGTCACTATCGATGCGAACAGTCGCACACATTGCACTGTGACAAATCCCGGCCAAGACGTTGCCACAGAGACCATCAGGGGTGTTCAGGCTTCGCTACAGGCCCCTGCTGGCAACGAGTGGCATACTCCAGGGTCTCTCGCAACGCGCCCAGCTTTTGATGACGCTTCAGGCCATTCGCCGCGGATGAACGCTGCCGAAGCGGGCGATGAGGCCCTGCCCCGAACACCGGCAGCGTGCTCCCAGACCAAGGAGCGCTCACTGCGTACCACGGCATCGCATCTATCGTCTCCGGTGCATCGAACAGCACCGAATAGACGTAGCTCCGCAATGCTTTCGCAATCAACGCCAATGCGGCGGTCGTTAGTGGATCCAGAGCGGGACATCGCACAGCTCGAATACAACGAACCCCAAAAGGTTGCGGCGCCAGAGGCGATCCGCACAATGATGGCCTTGACGAATGGCGCCCAGCGTGCCGGCAGCGTCACCTGCAGCGACTTCGCCGCCGAATGCCACCCGAGCGACCATGCTGAATCGTTTTCCACGGAGAATGCCACAGAGACGGTTCGGGCACGACGCCGATCGTCTGTGCATCGAGGAGCTGTCGCGCCGATAACGCCATTGCCGCTGCCAACCTTCGCGCGGGCGCAGCATGCCCTGAGTGCCAGTGGCAATGCTACCACGGAAGCTTCGGCTGTTGATGCGCAAGCGTCGGCGGCGATGCGCCAGCTGGGCACGTCCAGCGCTCTGCCCGAGAACAGCGCCTCCACAATGGAGGGCGTGACGGCATCTCAAGCGCAGATGAAGGGTACACGCGAGCGTTCGGCTTCACTGAGCCCCGGGCGGCATACAATGCACCCGGGCCGTGGGTCCGCGTCACCTGCGCCAGCGCATCGGCCAGTTGCCGCGTTCGCGATGGCGCCAATCGACTCGGTTGCGAGCCCAGAACAGGTTTATCGCGCGCGCTGCGCTTCGCCAACCGCATCCAGCCCCGGCTCGTTCGTGAATGCGACCGACATTGAAGGCCAGATTTTCCAACTGGAACAGACGCTCGAATGCGATCCAAAATTGGCCACAGTACCGAGCGACGACAACGGCGCACTTGCGGAAAACGCGGATGCGATCCGAGCTGGGTCATGTGGCCAGGATGCAGCGAATGGGCGAGTCGGGAACCTGGACTGCGCGGCGGACGCGGCACAGCAACCCGCTGTGGCGAGCGACTCCAGTTCGGTAGCGATGCCGAGCTGCGCGGCGCCGGTCGAACTAGCGCCATCAGCAGCGGCAGCGGCAGCGTCGCTGGTACAGGATTCCGGCCAGGCGACGACTGCCAACGCCAAACTAGCGAGGCCCAGCCGTCCTCGCTCGCCATTGACTGCAGCTGGTGCAAGTGACCAGCAAGCGAGACGCTCACGATCGCGCAGTCCATCTGACGCCACGAACGCGATAGACGGGTCGTTCCATGCGCTCGAGCGCTCGCAAACTGCGACGGAGATGCTGCTTTCCGTTCGTAGAGCGCCGGCAGCGTCAACCAGCGTCGCATACGACGGCAACGACGCTCACGCACTGCGACTTGCAGACCCGAAGCGCGCTCCCGCAGCGGTAGACGAAACGATCATGCCACCAGCGCACGCCAGTGGAACGCCCATGCCGCACCATACCCTCTACGCTGCAGCTGCGCCTGGTGGTGAGCGCCAGCCGGGACCTGGCGGTGCTCCTGGCGGTGTTTCTAGCAGGCTCTCGAGAACCGAGGCCCTGCGCACGCGCATCGAGCGGTTGCGCGCGATGCGTGCTGGAGCGCTCCCGGCGTGCCCCAGTCCCAGTCGGATCGAAGCCGTGGGAGCTGCCGGCGACCGAAGCTCGACGGTCCAGCACGAAATGTGCGAGGATCGCCATCGCACCGGGCGCTCCACGTCGAGAGCTGCGCCATCGCCTCCGCTGGAGCAGGATGTCAGCGGCTATGGTCTGCCGGGGAACGCTGCCGTCGCCACCGCATCCGCTACAATTTCCGCCGGAGCGGTTTCCACTCGTCAGACGCATTCACCAGCGCGCATGCAAGTAGAACCGCTGCAGAACGCCACTGAGCTGCAAGCCACCGGCACAAATTCGGTGCTGAAACCGTCACCAAACAAAGCATGGGCAACGCTGGGGCACGCAAGGAGCAGCCCGTCTCGTTACCGGATCGTCATAGCCACAACGCCTCAATCGAGCAAGCGCGTGCGCGGGGCTTCGCCCAGCCCCGGGACGCTCAAAAGTCGGATGGATCAGCGCGCCTCGCCGAACTGCGTCCCAGCTTCGCTGAAACAACCCACAGCAGTGGACACGACGTCGCTTACGCCTGTCTCAGCGACGCCTTCGCGCACAGCAGTGAAGCCCCTGGTCGATCTCAACGGGAATCCATCTCCAAGGCAAGCTCCCGTGGATGCAGAGGCGCCCCTCGATGTCCAGGACGCATACCGCCAACGGCGCGAGGAGAAACGACGCCGTATTTTGGAGCATCAAAGAAGGCTCGCACTGGAGACCGAGCGCCAGCAGGCACGTCTTGCGCCGCTCCGTCAACAACAGGTCGTAGCGAGTGGTCTGCTCAAGTCGCATGGGACAAAGCCAGCGTCCCAGATAGCTGCTGCCGCTGCTGCTGCTGCTGCTGCCGCGGACGAGGCTCCCGCGGAGTACCCGCTGACTCCGGAGCGACACCACTCGGCGGATGCCTCGGATGATGAGAGCGCTGCGGTGCCCGCTGCTAAGCGGCACCTCATACCGGAATGGGCGCGGAGCCATCGTCTCTATGGAGCATTAATCGAGCAAACGCGTGTCGATCCAGACACCATATTTCCCCGCGTCCATACCTGCGACCTGGTCGATATCTTCGGCGGCGGGACAAATCGTCCGAGATATCGACGTCGCACTTCCAGCGGCGACTGGGTCCGTGATCGCCTCACCTGGCGCGAGGAGGCTGCATATCGCAAGGCCCTGGGCTTTGACCCGTAGCGCTGCGCACGTACCCAGCTAACGTGCAAGTCGGCGTGGAGCGGTCCGCGCTTGCCGCTACCAGCAAGCGCGTCCGAGTGCAATCGAAGCGTCCACGCGGGTGCCGGCACCCGTGCAACGTGCACGCCTCGCCTTTAGGCTGCACACACGCCAACCGCGCATCATCCTAAACGACGTGTTGTTGTCACTGATTCTTGTCTACGCGGCTATAAAAACGCCTCCGCTCAGGCTTCAACCCACCTGTTGATGCGAGCACCGGACGCGAGTGGCGCCTCTTGCCAAGTTGTCCGTTGCACCCTCGAGGCAGCGCGCTCCGAGGTCACCTGACGCGCTGCCGCTGAAAACTCACGTAGACGTCACGCAGGCATTCGACTTTGGGCAGCTACTCGCTGGGAAGAGCAGGATACCGGTACGGAATGACCCCAACGAGCACCCCGGAGAGCGTGCAGTGCCCTGAAGCGCGCTGCTTTGTACGGAACGCGTCTATGAGCGCAGCGCTGGCTTGCCCCGGCTCCAGGCGTTTGCGCGGGAAATGCATGCACGCATGCAACGCACCATGCGTGCTGCCACTGCGCACGCATGCACCCGCCTACGATTGTTCTTGGTCTAGCGTCCGTGTTCCAAGGGAGATGCCCTGGATGCATGCATGCATGTTCCCGCGAATCAAACAAAAGCCTACAGCACATTCACAGTGAATCTGCCGTTCCGCGTGCGCCTGATCAGTCTGCAAGCCGGGCGTCCGAGATTCCATCCACTCAACGACTGTGGATGTCTCGTTTGTATCCCAGCCGTTCGCCGCGACGATCAGTGCCCTGCACAGCGCAGAGAGAACGACGTGACGTTCTCGTTCCGGACATGAAATGGACGTCTCGTTCACTGGTGTGCTCGGGGTACGCTTAGCGCGCGCTCCAGCATTCAGCGGATCAACGCGCGCTCCAGCTGGCGGGCGATCCGCTCGGGCGCCGCGCGATGTGTGGTCTACGTGCGTGCCTGCGTACGGCGCGTATACGTGTCGGCATTCGCTGCGACGCAGGCAGGCAGGCAGCCAGCGAATGCGCGGCGATCCAAAGGCGCTCGTGTGGCAATAATGCGCGCAATGCGCCACGCGCCGGGTAAACAGCGGGCGACGACGGAGACTTTACACGTGTTCTTCGTTGTTCAAGTAGGTGGTATCACTGTGAACGGCACCAGCAAGCTCGTTACTGGTGACTTACTGCTCTAATTTGAAGCAAGGTCAAGACAAGTCTACTTACTTGAGCGTCGTGCGTGCTTGAAACGAGTGAAGAGCTCTGGAGCGGTGTCCACACTCTTACCCGAACACGATGCCTTTGGTGCGAACCAGCCACGATGCCTCTTTTGCGAACTTCGCTCACCTCACAGACAAGTCTCTGGAGAAGGCACTGTTGGAGGAAATACGTCAAATCAATGAAAGGGCGACTGACGTACGTGCACGCATGAGCGAAGCAGAACAACAGGGTTTTGTGCACCTGTTGGGTCGGTACCTAGAGACGCGCTCCAGTGCGTCCGCGGCACTGGATTGGGACCAGATCCAGCCGCCATCGGCGGAGCTATTGCGACCCTACGCAGAACTACCCGAACCGAACGAAACTGAGGCGCGAGCGCTTCTAAACCGCGTCGCTGTACTGAAGCTGAACGGAGGCCTCGGCACCTCGATGGGGTGCTCGGGCCCCAAGTCCGTGATCGAAATCCGCTCGGGACAGACGTTTTTGGACATTATCGTGAAGCAGATCGAGTCCATCAACAAGCGGTATCAAATCAAGGTGCCTCTTCTCCTAATGAATAGTTTTAACACGGATGCGGATACACTGAAAGTCATTCGAAAGTACGAGGATCTCATTCCGATTCGTACGTTTCAGCAGTCTAGGTATCCGCGTCTGGTGCGCGACACACTGCGACCCCTGTGCCTCGACTCTGAAGTGTACGACAAGGAGGACTGGTACCCGCCGGGTCACGGCGACATGTATGATGCGCTTCTGCAATCGGGCATGCTGGATCGGCTGCTCGCCGAGGGCAAGGAATGGATATTCGTGAGCAACAGTGACAACCTTGGAGCGTCCTTGGATACGCGGATTCTCAAAGCAATCGCGGATCATCAGGTTGAATTTACAATCGAAATGGCAACGAGAACTCGCTCCGATCGGAAAGGAGGCACGCTGATCACGTACCAAGGCAAGCCGAGGTTGCTAGAAGTCGCGCAGGTCGATAAGGAGCACTTGGGAGATTTCCAGAACATATCCAAATTCCGAGTATTCAATACCAATAGTTTGTGGATCCAACTCAAGGCGCTCAAGCGAATCATGGACAGAGGACCTGGCTCCATGGAGCTGGATATTATCCCCAACACGAAGACTGTGAAAGGCGAAACCGTGCTGCAGCTCGAGACGGCTATGGGTGCTGCCATTACCCATTTCCAGCGCGTCATGGGTATTAACGTTCCACGCAGCCGTTTCCTGCCCGTCAAGACAACATCCGATCTGCTCTTGATTCAAAGTAATCTCTATAATATCGTCTCGGGGTATGTTAGTATGAATCCGGAGCGTCCGGCTGAACTCGGCACGCCAGTCATTCGGTTGGGTCCAGAATTCAAAAAAGTGAGCGACTTTAGTAGCCGTTTCGAGAGTATGCCGGATATTTTAGAATTAGAGTCATTAACTGTCAGTGGCAGTGTGCGCTTCGGCAAACGCTGCAAACTGAGCGGTACGGTCATCATTGTCGCCCAGCCGGGAGCGTCTATTGATATTCCGGCGGGATCTCGGCTCGAGAACTGCGTGGTTACCGGTAACCTTCATGTTTTGGACGTGTGAATCAGGGCAGGTGCGGCGCGTCGTGCATCAGCGAAGAAGGGTTTCAGCGTTACCCATCGCGACGCAGCATTCTCTGCTTTTCGATGACGCCAGCGTGCCGTGGTCTCCTGCATCGCCTATTTTCCGCTATCCATGTACCATAGTTCTTCGCGTGTATGATTTTCATATGGGAGGTGCTGTTCAGTAAACGGTATGGGAGAGGTGCACTCCGGGCGCACTGTACAACCACAGCATCATAGGTGCGGGTCCGCAGCTGATGCAGGCGCTGCAGCCCGTCATGTGCCGCCAGTACCGCAGGGTTTTTGGCGTGCGCTAGCGCTCAGCGCCGGTTGCCTAGAAGTTGGTGCCTGCTTGCGATTTGTTCTAGCCGCCAGCACCGCTGTGCAACCTCCAATTGTGCAGACGGCACCTTTGCGCGATCTATGCGCTTGCCGCCTCGAGCCGATACCCCTGCACTCGTATAAGGGTTGTAGGGAACACTGAAGTGCGCGCTCTGCTCCTGCCTTGATGTTTTCATCGAACTTTTTTACATCACAATCCTCGATATTCGCAGCGCAGCCATACGGGCGCACGGATACAGACGCAGGTTTAAGACTCTGGGGCGTCTTCTCGGGGTGTGCTTTTCCGAATCCTTGGTGCTGAAATTCCTTCCGTCACCGTCATGAAAACAACATACGGCACCTTCGAGCAGGGCATCGTAAAGCAATCGATACCAGGATCCAATGTATCCGCACACGCGTTCACTCTTTTCGTTTCCTAACGGTTGCTCTGGTCAAATCACGCTTTCTGCAGCAATTCGGTGCGCGTACCTCAAAGCAACTCATGGACACTGCGATTTGCGCTGCTGGTATGACGACGATGACGATGACGACGACGATGATGATGGTGACGACGATACAAAAGAACTGCCGTCGTCCGTAAGCGACTGTATGACGAGCTGGTGCCGAGCGTTCGCGGAGCTTGCCTCCTCAACACATCGATTCCGTTCGATACGCAAGTGCCTCTTTCTTTGTGGCCTTCATCGAAAAGGCATCCGACAGCAGCATCACAGTTGTCACGGGATGCGCCCACAGAAACGCCCGACGCTTCTGGTTGCATCGGCGAGAGCCTTGGGATCGGAATCGAGTCATCGCAGCGATCGCTCACAGACGAGCATGCGTCAGCGCCCAACATGGAGGCGGCGTAGACAGTGCAAAAGTCGTCGACGTATCCTCGAGCGTCGATTTCCATTTCAGTGCTTGTTTCATCATGAGCAACATCGCGTCCGACGCAAACGTTTTCGACGGGATCAGCGTGCTCGTGCGCATGCATCAGACAGAGTCCTCGCCGAAGGTGTTTCCCAGAAGAAGCCCATGATCGAAGGGTACGGCACCGGGCGCGGAACCGGAGGACGGCATCGAAGCGAGGCCTCTGCACCGGTCCGGCGCGTGTGCAGCGCTCGAAGCATGAGGCGCTGCGACGGACCTCCAGGAACACCTGACCACAGTCGAGTGACACCGGTGCGA
>Ga0080006_1182096_pt1 | contig 13764 bp, 12 predicted proteins | sample RS3BMetagenome_FD_69209 | JGI IMG/M metagenome (GOLD analysis project Ga0080006, IMG submission 69209) | Ferric oxide microbial mat and aquatic microbial communities from Rainbow Spring, Yellowstone National Park, USA - RS3B (SPADES... ...
ACTTCATCCGGGCTCCGCTCTCGGACCTCCAGTACTTCGCCCTCCAGCGGCGGCCCGTCGTGGCGTTGGGCCGGTCCCGGATCAGATGGACGGACCTCGGATGCCCCTTGCTCATGACGAAGGCGAACTGCGTCTGGCAGGGGTATCTGGAGCGGTCAGGGAGCCTGAACCCGGAGGATCGCATGATGAGGGTCTGGTGGAGCGAGAAGCCGATATCCTGGAAGAAGATCGCCTGGCGGAAACTATCCCCGGTGAAGCCACCGCCGACGATCTGATCCGCCACGACCCACACGACGACGCCGCCGGGCATCATGACCCGGTACAACTCCTCGGCGATCCGCTCGAAGATGTCCGGCCTCCATTCGTGTCCGCCGAAATGACGGAGCTTGCGGTAGGGGGGCGAGGTGAGGGTCAGGGGGATGGAGGCGTCGGGCAAGGTTCGCAGCCCTTCGGTGCAATCGGAGAGGAGGATTTGATTGCGCATCATGGTCGTCCTGTAAACGCAGGGTGTGGGGGAGAAAACGCCTCGGGACACGAGCCCGAGGCGGTGGTCATTCGGACGCTGTTCCTGCCCTCAAGCCCCGACGAGCCAGGCGTCCAGCCGTCGCCGGTACTCGGCGTGGGCGTCGTCCATGCGCCGCACGGCGAGGCGGTGGTAGGGCTCGTGCACCTCGAAGCCGAGGTAGCGGCGGTGATTGAGCAGGGCCATCTTGCACGTCGTGGCCGCACCGCACATCGGGTCGAAGATGAGGTCGCCGGGGCGGGACCAGGACACGATGAGGTCACGGGCCATGTCCTCGTGCATGAGGGCGGGGTGGCCGTAGGCGTACCGGTCACGGGTGGTCATGTGGCCGCCGGCGTGGTACTCCCAGACCGGCCCCCGGAGGCCCTTCGCTGCGACGGGCTTCGCACGAGCGGTGTGCCGGAACTGCCCGTCCGCCGTACGGACCTTGAACGGCCACCGGACGCCGGCGTGCTTGTTGGGCTTGTCCCGGATCAGGTGGACGGACCGGGGGCGGCCCTTCGAGAGGACGAAGGCGAACTCCAAGATCCCGTAACGGTTGCCGCCCGCAAACCTGCCACCCGAGCGGGTCATGATGAGGATGTCGTGCAGGCGGAAGCCGATCTCCCGGAAGTAGAGGGCCTGGCGGAAGCTGGCCCCCGAGTAGCCGCCGTCGATCTCGTCGGCGACGACCCACACGACGACGCCGCCGGGCGTTGTGACCCGCCACAACTCTCGGGCGATGGCCTCGAAGACCTCGGGCCCGAACTCGTGGCCGCCGTACCCCCGCAGGCCCCCGTAGGGGGGCGAGGTCAGGGTCATGGGGATGCAGGCATTGGGGATCATCTTCATCCCCTCCATGCAGTTGCGGAGGAGCATCTGGTCGATTAAGTTTCGGCCAATCTGGTTCATGGTGAACTCCTCATCGTCGAAACCATGGGGAAAAACGCCTCGGGGCACGAGCCCGAGGCGGTGGGTATGTCGAAGTTGTTCCTGCGCTCACGCCCCGAGGAGGATGGCGTCGAGTCGCCGCCGGTACTCGGCGTGGGCGTCGGCCATGCGCCGCACAGCGAGCCCGTGGTATGGCTCATGGACCTCGAAGCCGAGGTAGCGGCGTCCGTGGAGGAGGGCCATCTTGCACGTCGTGGCCGCACCGCACATCGGGTCGAAGATCAGGTCGCCGGGTCGGCTCCAACTGAGGATGTGGTCCTCGGCCATCCGTTCGGGCATGAGGGCCGGGTGGTCGTAGGCGTAGTCGTCCTTGGCGGTCGTCGCCCCGCCGCCCGCATAGGTCCACACCCCCAGCCTGACGCCCCATTCCCTCACGGGCTGCGCCGTCCCGGCGGGCCGCTGACGCCCATCGAAGTCCCTCCGGTTGAAGCCCATCAGCTTCCCGGCTTTCTTGTTGGGCTTGTCCCGCAGCAGGTTGATCGTCCGGGGCCTGCCCTTGGAGAGGACGAAGGCGTACTCCAGGGAGTCGCCGTACCGCACCTTGCAGGGCCAGCGGGAGCCAGCCCTGTTCATGAGCATCGTGTGGTGGACGTTGAACCCGACCTGGCGGAAGTGGAGCTTCTGCCGGGCGCTCGTGCAGGTCTCGCTCCCGTCGATGATGGCGTCGGCGACGACCCACACGACCACGCCGCCGGGCATCGTGATGCGGTATAACTCCTCGGCGACGGCACCGAACGTGTCGGAGTCGAAGGCGTGGCCCCCGTACCGACGCAGGTCGTCGTAGGGGGGAGAGGTCAGGGACATGGGGATGCAGGCGTCGGGCAGCATCTTCATCCCCTCGACGCAGTTGCGGTGGAGGATCTTGTCGATGAAGTTCGGGCTGATCGGGTTCATGGCGGTCTCTCCCAAAAAGGTTGGTGACGGAGCTTCCACGTCCCCTCGGAGTTCCTCTCCCCGAGGGTTTTCATCCGGGCGATGGATTGGCGATGACACCGGGGCCGAGGACATGGCCTCTGTGCCCCGCAGGTCGTCAGGGGGTGATAAGGAGAGGGATCATGGGGAGGCGGGCGACAGGCCAGGTCCGCCTCCCCCAGGCGGCATCGCAGCGGGCGATCCGGCCGGTCACGCCGCCACCTCCTTCCTGGTGGCGACGCCCCGCAAGCGGCCGAGCACCTCGACGGCCTGGTCGATCAGGGGGATGCACGACTCGGAGATCTCTCCGTGGACATCCCGCTCCAACTGAACCAGACGGCGGACGATGTTGAAGATCGTCTCTTCGGGGGCGGGCGAGCCGGGCGTCGGGGCCACCGATCCCGTCACCGAGGCCGAGGGGGCGGTCGGCGTGGGGATTTCCGGCCCCATCTCCTCGGCGGACGACACGTCGTTCGGCGGGGTGGCCAGCCGGGCGATGGCCTGGGCGGTCGGCGGCCCGTCCGGCAGGTTGGCCTCGGAGCCGCTCGCCTGGTCCGTCCCGGTGCCGGGGCCGGTCTCCTGGCGCACCCTCGGCTTGGTGACGCCGAGGTAGACCCTGGCCTCGGTCAGGCCCATCCCGGAGATCTCCTCCCAGGAGTAGGCGTTGTCGTAGAGGCGGATGTCATCGTCGAAGGTCGTGCCGACCAGCCCGTTCTCCTTGCGGAACCGGCCCCACGCCTTCTTCTTCCCCTCGAAGATCTCGTCCCGGATCACGAAGAGGGCCTTGCCCCGCTCGTAATGGAGGCGTAGGATCTTCGACCCGAGCTTTAGGGCCTCCCCCTCCAGGCGGTCCGACTCGGCCCCCGCCTCACGGACGAAGGCAATCAGCTTCTCCAGGCCCCAGGCGGCGTTCGGCTCGGACGGCTGCGGCGACGAAAGGGCGGTTTCGACGTGGCTCATGACACCTGTCTCCCGGCAAGAAACCCCTCATCGGGGTTATTCGTGGCGGCCGACCGCTTCGGGCCGGCTTGTTTCGCCGGGCTTTGACATGGTGTCAGGTCTTCTTCTTTACGGTTTCTTTACGACATCTTTTACATTATCGTTTACATCTCTCCGTCGAGGTCGTCCTCCCTGTCGTAAAATGCGTCGTCCCCCGCCGACGCTGGCCGTCGTCGAAGTCCTGCAACGACCCGAGCGACGGCCGCTTCCTCCGTCAGCCCGTAGGAATAGTCCTGGGCCAGATCCTCGGCGATGGATCGCTCGGCGTCTCGATCCTCGGCGACGATCTCGGACCACTCGTCGTCGGAGAAGGACCGGACGACCCTGGCCACGAGTTCGTGCTTCCGTTCTTTCGTGAGCCGTCGGATCTCGTCGGTCGGCGGTGCAGGCACGATTTTGTTTGTGAGGCCGTCATAGACAAGGCCCGGTGGGAGGGGCGGTCCCCTGCGACTCGGGGCTGGCGGGCCGGGCGAGGACAGCACTTGTTGGCGTTCTTCTTCCTCCGCCTGCCGACGCCGCTCGACCTGCCGGGCCCGTTCCTCAACCCGATCTCGGACCGCCTCGGGCGACCAGTACTCCTTGTACTTCCGCTCGGACTCCTCCTCCTCCCGGCGGTCCCGGAGCCAGTTCATCTTCACGACCCGGAAAAGGTCCGGGGTGATGTCGATCCCCTCCCTGGCCAGGATCGCCTGGGCGTGGGCTGGTCTGACATCGGGCACCGCCTCCAGGACCCTCCTGATCGCTTCGGACTTGTTCTGGTCGGCCACCCTTCGCTCCTCCTTCGTGCCGGATATCCGGCGAGAACCCGGTCGGCACCTCCCGTCGTGGTCTCACACCCCATCGGCCCTTGGGACGATTCGTGCAGCCTACCATCTCGCTCGCCAGCATGGGATGGTCCGATCGACCCCGCCTCGGGCCCTACCAGACGCAACGATCACGCCGAAACCGATCCGGGAAATGTCCCGTCTGGGGGTGCGCCGAACGGTCACGCCGCTCCCGGTAATATCCGGACTCACCGCCACTGATAATCGACTCTTGCTCGCTCGACGACTCGATGTCGATCTACGCCGAGGCGTCGAGGTCGCTTCGTCCGCCAGGACGATCGGAAATCCGTGTGATTGTGAGACCGGCGACGGTTGATGCGTCACTGGAGCCGTCGTTGCAGAACAATAACGCCACGACGGCCTGCCGGAGGTCGCCGGTCGAACGGTCATGGGGCACCGTTGGTCGAGGATTTCGCCGCCGCAGTCCATGAGATGCATGTTGTGGTTTCGTATGGAGATACTGAGCGACGTTGGCTACCTGTTGCACAAGATCGGCCACCCCGTCCTGGACCCTCGCACCCCGCACGCCGCCCATCCGCAAGTTCGTACGGGTGAGATTTTGAGACCAACTCGGACGTGACGGAACGGATCGCCGGGCCCCAGCCGGGGAGGGTGGGTCATCCGGTTGTTAGCCCGGAGGCGACCGTGACTTCCTCCGTTCTACGGCTGGGCATCGACCTTACATCAGGCGAGGGTCGCAATCCGTCGCTCGACGAGCAGGTCGATGGCTCGCTCCGTGAGGATGTACTTCCTCGACCTCGTGCGAGACTGGTAGTCGCCCTTGATGATGATCTTGTGATTGTAGAGGGAAGACTTGATCTTCTCCCTCGGTCTCGACTTATCGGGGAAGCCCATCCGCACCAGGAGTCGTTGGCTCGCCCTGCGCTGAAAAGACCGACTCTCGGACAGGTAGTTGATCAGCCTGGTGACCGCCTTCAGGAGCGGATACGCACCGTCCTTGTTCCTCCTCATCTTGTAGCCGCTCGCACGGAACGCTTCGAGAACCAACCCCTCCAGTCGATGTGGCAGCCGGGTGTCGTCCGGCACGTAAGACCAGCCGTCCGCTGCTTCTCCGCCTTCATCGGTTGGCATCCCGCAGGCGATGGCGTCGGGGGCCGATGCAACTGAAGGGGTGGGTCCGATGATCAGGGGCACGATCTTGTAGATCGTCTGATACTGCCCCCGGTCCCTCTTGGACCGCATCTGCATGAACGTGAACTTTCCCGTGTCATCGACGGTCTCGACCGAGTGGTCGACGAGGCGATGCACGTTGCTCGTCACTTCCCCGACCTGTCCGTTGGTCAGGCGGGTGATGTAGCCGTTGTGCTTGTTCAGGCAGTAGGTCGTGAGCAATTCCTTGATCTCGATCTTCCGCTCGTCGGCGGGCAGGTCGTATAGCTCGTAGAAGTAGAGCCACTTCGCCAGTGTCGAGATCACGGGCAGGAACGAGTCCTCGCTCGGGAAGCCGTGCTCCGCCAGGAACAGCACGAACGGCACCCACTGCCTCGCCCCGTTGATGGTCGTCAGGTCGCAAGTCACAAATGGATCGACCTCCGACGTGGCGGTCGTCCCCCGGCCATCGCCTTGCTCGGATGGTTCCTCACCTCGGGTTTCGGGCCCCTGGACCCTCTCGCTTATACCCCCACATGAAATAGGACATGATGGGAAGGTGCTGGTTCGAGGAGGGTCATGCAAGACCGACTCCAAGTTCGGACAACCGTCACGGAGCCATTCCCTGATCCGATCGACCTCGGTCAGTTGCTCGTCGAACAAAGCCTGCTTCGCCGCTTTGAGGAATCGCTCGTGGGATGACGACAGTTTCGGAGGGACAAGGTAGTCCTCGAACTCGATCCACGCCCGGTACTGGTCCAGAAGCCTCGTCGTCACCGCCCCGACGATGGCTTCGAAGGAGGGCGTCCGGGGTTCCATGAAGATGCGGATCTGCTCGATGGGGTCGGTGACGACCCCTGCGTCGGTGATGACGCCCATGTCCATGCCGCAGGGCCGCCGTTGCTGGTGCCCCTTCGACCCTTCCGTCTTGGGAGGCTCGGGGTAGACCTCGACCGGGACGCCGCCCAGGACATCCATGCGGAGGGCCTTCAGGCGATCCCTGATGACCCCATAACGAAAAGCCGGCTTCTCGGACCGGGGGAACATGTTATACATGTACATCCCGAGGCTACCCGAACTGAACGACCACACCCGTCGTGGGAAGTGCATGTGGAAGAGCTTCAGTTTCTTGAAGTAGTCGAGTCCGAGCCTCATCACGGGCAACATGCGGTGGTCGTGCCAGTGTAGCCACTCCCCGTTCCCGTTCCGCTCGGGATGGAAGCGGCTGGGCACGCCGTACATCCCGATCCGGTCGTGGCTGTCCAGGTCGATGCAGTCGTGGTACGTGTACTCGCCCGCCATCATGCCGAACCAGAACGCCGTCTCGTCGTTCCTGGGATGGATCGGCCCCAGCCAGTCGGACAACTTGCAGAATCGCTCGAAGTCGAGGTGCTTCTCGATCAGGTCGGCGGCAAGGCTGGGATAGACGGGCAGCCAGGCGTCTCCCCCTCGCTTCCGTGCATACCAGCCTTGCTCCTTGCCGAAATAGCCGTGCCTCACGTAGAACCCGGACCTGTTGGCCGCCCAGACGAACCGCTTGGCGAAGAAGGTGATCTCTTCGGGGTAGAGTTCCGCCAGCGACCTGTTGGTCTTGTCGGCAGGGGCCTGAACGGCTCCCTCGGAGACGGTATTCGAGTGCATCGGGTCGTTATACATCGCTCGAATCCCGTGAATGGCGATGGGCGGCTCGTCCGCAGACCTTCTCGTTCGGCAGGGCGCAGTGCACGTCCACCAATGCCGGACCGAGGCGCAGCAACGCCTCCCTGGTCGTAAATTGCCCGTCCCTGCACTTGGTACGTCCGCAGAAGAAGTTGGGGAACGCACCCGGTCGCTTGAATATCACGGTGCCGGAGGTCGCCTCGGGGTCCGAGTGCTCCTTGCGGTTCGGGCACTGGACGGCGTATGAGTTGCCGTCCTTCTTGGGCTCAATCTTCAGCCCTGCTGCTCGCCAGAGGCCGATTACGTCCAGCGTCCGCAGGTCTCCCTTGAATGCCCTCGTCCAGGACGTGTCCCTCACCATCAGGTCGGCCGTGTCGATCACGCCGAATCCGTACATCTGGTCCCCCGGCTCCGGCTGCCCACACTCGATCGCCGTTTCCTGTTCGAGATCGCTCGCCGCTGACACTACATTCCCCATGAGATCCTTTCCTCCCCGACGGGTTCACGCCCGCTGGGCTTCGTTATTCGGGGCTCCCAGGGCCCTCGGACGACGCCGGAGGACCCAATCCTCCGGCGTCGTCCCGTTCCCGGAACTTCCCTCACCGTTTCCGTTCGTGACTGCCGTTCGCCCCACCCGCCGAGGGCATGGTGACGGCATCCAGGTCGTCCCTCACCCAGGGCCTCCAAGCCCTGTAATAGGCGAGGACCATATCGGCCCCCTCCTGGTCGTAGATCATCCTCCGACCGACGAGGACCGTCGGCGGGCCGAACCTCCCCTCCCGCAGGTGCCGGCTGAGGGTCGGATGGGGCACGTCCGCCATCCGGGCCAGGTCCGCCGCCGAGTAGAACCGTGCTGTGACATCCATGACAACCTCCGAAAGTATCTAGTGTCCCTCCCCTCGAAAAATGACGAAGAACTTCCAAGATCCCCTCCGATGTAGTGGCGACCCGTACCCCGGAGATAAGCCGGGGGACAGGGCGTATGGGTTGTTCAGACCGCATTCGACAGCGGCGGTTCGTCCGAAGGGGGCCTCTTCTTCTTCTCGATCGGGACGCCGACCTTCAGGCCCTTCAGTTCGCCCTGGATTCGGAAGAACGTCGCCCTGGACATCCCGGTCGCCCGCTCGAACTCCCTGACCCGCTCCTCGCCGTTCAGCCTGGGGTCGTTCATGATCCGGTGGACGACCAAGTGCTGCTCCGTCAGCCCGAAGGTCTCGAAGAGGATGGCACGCCAGTCGAGGTTCCCCCGCCTCGCCTGGGCCCCGACGAGGTAGTTTCGCATCGAGGGCTCGGCGATCAGGTGCAGGTGGTCGCCGATGAACTCGAAGACTTCCCGGTCGAACGGGTTCTTGCCCCCCTTGTTCTGCGGCCACCAGGAGCCGACGTTCCGGTGGACCTCGGCTGCGCTGAACTTGCAGATGACCATCAGGCCACGGTCGATGACCGCCTTCAGGTGCCTCGTCGTGGCGTGGTAGTCGTTGCTGATGACGCAGACCTGGCCCGTGAAGCGGTACTGCTTCGGGATGCCCTCGTCCTTCAGTTGCTTCGACGCCGTGTTCCAGCCGATCAGCTTCTCGTCGTCGGTCTGGCAATACGACTTCAGCAGGTTCAGCCCGACCCGCTGGGCGAGCAACTCGTCGCAGTCGTCGATGACCAGCAGACCGGGCTTCACGACGCCGGACTTCGCCAACTGGTTCTCGACGGAGAACTGCCAGCCGTCTTTGTAGAACTGGAACGGGGAGGCGTTGCCGGTGATCCAGTGCGCCCGGTCGCCCAGCTTCGATCGCATGGTGTACGACTTCGACAGCCCGGCCGAGCCGGAGACCAGCATGAACTCGAACTTGCCTTCGGCGAAGGCCCCGGTGACCTCCTTCAAGTGTTCGTACATCGTCACGGTCTGCTGCGGCATGCTGCATTACTCCGTTGTTGTAAACGTCCGCCGGGCGGACGGCACGAAGGGGCCGTCCCCACGGACATCCGTGGGCTAACGACGGCGGCGCAAGGTGTCACGGTCCCTGCGGCCTGACACCTGGCGTTCGTGCTGGTTGCGGATTTAGAGGGGGGTGATGCAGGAGTTATCCTGCAATGTCCATATCAGAGGTATCGGTCTTCCTGACCGACGGGCCGATTCTATCTAGGCTCCCCAAGCGATGATAGAGGCCGACTCAGAATGATTCGCATCACGTGGAGCGATTGCCGAAACCCTTGCCAGGTCTGGAGAAGCGGGATCATGGTGGCGATCGGCATCAACTCGGCGATGCGTGCGGTCCCGGTTTCCGTCTGAAACCCTCGATCGCCCTGCGACGAAGCCACACCGTCGGTAACGGTCGCATACCCCAGTCTCACGGTCTCACGATTTCGGCCCCATGCAACTCGCCGAAGGTCGTTGGCGAGTCGAGTCTGGGGCGACTTTGCGACCGAAAACAAGGGCGTCGTGCACCTGCACGTCGTGATCGTCATTGATGAAGGGTTGGCCTCTGTGAACCCGTGCACCCGCCCGTACCACTTCTCGGTCGCCGTCATCCGATCCGGTTATGGCCCGGTGACCGGCGTCGGGACGGGCGTGATGAACGGGGTGAGGTCGTTCAGGCCGTCACTCCCGTGCAACCCGGAGGCGGAACGCCTCCGGCCCGAATGAACTTTTTCAGCTTGGAGATTCGTCCTCGGCAGAAGGGGGCGGGGATCTCGATCGTCGTGACTCAAGGCGGGAGATCAACTCGTCAAGACGCACTGGGGGCGCAGGATGTTACACTTCCGTCGGCGTGACAGATTGCCAAACGGCGGGAGGCGAGTCCTCGCCGCCGGGGCCGATGCCATCTCGACCTCGGCGGTTCTCCTGGGTCGGTAAGCAGCACGGTGAGGTGGACCCCATTTGGTTTGGGCTGGAAAGGGTTGCCCGAAGCTCCAGGCGCAGACCCGCAGGGCGGGGAGGTGTGGACAGCCTGCGGCCTATCTGATAAAACGTACACTAAATCCATGCGGGAGTCCGTCGCCATGAGCATCAAGACCAAGATCCAATGGTGCGATTCCACCGTGAACCCGACGATGGGCTGTGACGGCTGTGAGATCTGGGGGGCTCAACGTAAGACCTGCTACGCCGGGACGCTCCACGCCCGATTCGGAGGTGCCACGACGGGTTATGCGCCAAAGTTCGAGGAGGTGACCCTCTTCCCAGGACGCATGGAGCAATCGGCGGGATGGTCGAGCCTGGCCGGCACGGAGAGGGCCGACAAGCCGTGGTTAGACCGGCTGCCCCGGCTCGTCTTCGTCTCCGACATGTCCGACTCGATGTCGGCGGCGGTCCCGTTCGAGTACCTGCGGGACGAGATCATCCTGAATGTCCGCAGCGAGCGGGGAGGGCGTCATCACTGGCTCTGGCTGACGAAGCGGCCGGACCGGATGGCGAAATTGTCCCGGTGGCTGTCGGTCCAGGGAATCGAGTGGCCGGATAACTTGTGGGCGGGGACCAGCGTCACGTCGCAGGTGACCACGGGCCGCACCAGGCATCTCCTGGAGGTCGGCGGCGAGCGTACGATCCGCTTCCTCTCCGTCGAACCCCAGGTCGAGGCGGTGGACCTGCGCCGCTGGCTCCCGGAGATCGACTGGTTGATCCAGGGTGGGGAGTCGGGCCGCAGCGCCCGTCCATTCGACCTGGCCTGGGCGATCTCGCTGACCGAGGACTGCGACCGGCTCGGCGTGCCCTACTTCCTGAAGCAGTTGGGCTCCAACGTGGTAGGGCCGGGGGGCAGGCTCGCTTTCGACGACGGCCATGCGGGGGATTGGACGGAATGGCCCGCCGACTTGAGGGTCCGCCAGATGCCGCTCATCCCCGAACCGGTCGAGCCCCCGCTGTGGGCGCTGCGAGGCTGAGCAGCACGTCGTCGTTGATCCTTGATTTTCCGGTGCTGCTCGACAGCTTGCCCCCCTTGAGCAACTCCCCGATCGCAGCGTTATAGTCCTTGCTCTCGAAGCGTCCGAAGTGTTCCAGGAGGCACTTGAGGCGCAACGCCTTCCGGGAAAGGCGGCCTTCCTTCTCGGCCACCGCCATGAGGTCACGCTTGAGTTCGCCGAGGTCGGGCAACTCCGCCTCGGGGGTGAAGTCGAAGAGGTAGTTTTTCTTGAACTCGTTGCCCAGGAACTCAAGCCTCGCCTTGCACATGGCGTCGTTGATCAGTTCCAGTCCGTCGCCGTGCCGGGTCGCATAGATCAGGTAATACTTGGGGACTCGGTGGTTGTATTTCGCCCTGATCTCGCAACGGGCGACGTAGGTGAAGGACGACAACATCCGCCCCATGTATTCCGCCGTGAGGCGGTCGAGCTTCCGGGGGAAGTCCAGGGCCGGATCGAGGGCGATCGGCCTCCAGTAATCGCCCCCGGCGATGGCGTCGAGCGTGGCCAGTTCCACCGGCTCGCCCGAAGCGTCCTCAAGTTGGTCGAGCGGCTCGTCGGCCGTCTCGACCGGGATTTCCTTGTGCCGCTGCACGGCGGCGAGGGCCCACCTCATGAACGTGGCGGCATTGAAGTTCAGCAGCACCTCGACGCTCGAACTCGACGTGCGGATCTGGTCGTAGACCGCCTTCATCCGGTCGAAGGCCAGGCCCCTGACGTTGTAGGGATCGACGTACAGGAAGACCGTGTTCTGCCTCGCCTGCCGGGCGATCTCGGGCAGGTGGTCCTCGAAGGAGCCGAGCCGGACATCGGCGTACTCACGGTGTCCTTCCATCACGCCGATGAGGTGGGCGTGATTCTCGGGGTCGGCCTCGATGAAGATGCCCTGGATGGGCATGCCCTTGTCCCGCCATTTCCTCACGGTCGTGGCGATGATGAGCGGCGAGCCCGGCTGTCCGTCGCCGAACTCACCCCGGCCGGCGAAGCAATCGACCACGAGGATCGGCTTCTTGAGCGTGTTCACCTTCGGGACGTACGGTTCGAGGTAGTAACCCAGGATGAAGTCCTTGTACCTCGACCAGTCCCGCTTCGCCTCGAAGAAGTCGCTCATTATAGCACCTCAAGGAGTCGTCAGGTCCGCCAAACGCCATGTGAACTTTGCGTTGTCCCCGACCGTCTCGGCCTTGAACCAAACGCTGTCCGACGAGGTGAACACCGTCTCTTCATGCAATCCGTGACCCAGGTCGAGGGCCACCCACTTCCTCGGGGGCAGGACGACCTCCCGGTCACCGAAGGCATATTCGTCGGAAAGGACGACTTCCTGCCCACGACGGAACTCGACCCTCAGCCGATGAAGTTGTTCTTCCCACTCCGAGTCGTTCCGAAGTCGGATGACACACGAGTAACGGACGCTGCCGGCCGCCCAAGGACTGATGAAGATGATCCTGTCACCAGGCCGGTTGCCCCGTTCTCGCCAGACCTCCCAGTCATCGACGGATAGGCGGATCGAGTGCCCTTCGGCGGGCTCTTGGCCAGGTCGGTGGGCCCGACCCTCACGGGACTCAACCTCCTGGACCACGGATTTCTCGGACCGCTCTTTCCAATTGCGGAGGATCTCGACCGGGTATCTCGCCTGGTCGTTGTCCACAAGCTTCGAGCACGTCTGGCAGAGCCAGATCCCGATGTCGATCGAACTGCGTTCGTCCGAAGCGAGGCTCTGGTCGTATCGTGGACCCCCCGGAGACGCCGCCGTAATGTGCGCCGCAACCCCGACGACCACCGCCTTCGATGGGTCGGTGTGAGGTCCGCTCGTTGTCTTGCGGCAGGAGGGGTTCGAACAGCGTTGCCCGACCCGCTTGGCGAGGATCTCGATGGTTGCCTTCGGGAATTCGTCACGCATCGTTTCGCCGGATCTCCGGTCCATTACCCTCATCAGTCGATTGACGAGGTTCGACTACTGCGCTCGGAATCGGCCCTGGGCGTCGAAGTTCATCGAGCGGGGATAGCCCGCAGCATTCCAGATGAGGTCGAAGGATGGCCGAAGCAGGTCGATCGCCGGCTGGTCCAGACTCTCGATCACGATCTCGGGGAGTTGGAGGACATCTCGGTCGATCGGCTCGTGCGAGTCCATGAAGTGATCCCCCGATCGGATCAAGGCCCCCTTCACGCCTATCAGTGTCAGGAAGGCCCAAATCGGAGTCCTGACGGGGAGCGTCCGGTAGCCTTCGAGGTATTTGGGCAGGTCCGTGAGCAAGGTCCGCTCGTAGAAGCCGGCACTCAACGACACATCGCCGTTCTCCTCGTAGGCGATGGAATCGAATGCGGCCTCGATGACGCCGTTCCGGTAAATCTGCACATAGGAGTTGATTCCTTTCGGCGTGTCCGACTTGGCCGAGACAAGGAAGCCATCGAAATTGTGCCTCGGGCCCCATCCCTTCGTATGACGATGCCCGAGCGGCGGGAACTTCGTGCTGAAATCCTGCACGTCCTCCAGGTCGAGGATCACACGTGAGCGGAGGGATTCGAGCGGGATGAGATGGATGACAAGCCTCGCCCCCACCTTCAGCGGGATCGGGGCGTTCCCATTCTCGATTGCCTGAACTCGCTGCTGACGGAAGCCCCTGACCCGCTCGTACACGGTTTCCGACAGGTTGAAGGCACGCCTGAGTTCCGTCGTGTCCATCGAGTATTTCCCCGCAGAGTTCCTGGCCCAGAACTCCCCGAATTGGCCCTGGTAGACGACCCGATGCGGCAGAATCCAGCTTTCCCTCATGCGGATGACGAAGACCGTCGTGCCGTTGCCTGTGTCGACCGTGTGGATGCCGAAGTCGATCCGGGGGTCGGCTTCGGCTTCGGACACGGGTGGCTCACCCCAAGCCCTACGGTGTGCGATTCCCCATGCACACGCTCTCACTCCAA
>Ga0080006_1145472_pt1 | contig 13761 bp, 13 predicted proteins | sample RS3BMetagenome_FD_69209 | JGI IMG/M metagenome (GOLD analysis project Ga0080006, IMG submission 69209) | Ferric oxide microbial mat and aquatic microbial communities from Rainbow Spring, Yellowstone National Park, USA - RS3B (SPADES... ...
TGAGGTCGTAGAGGATTTACGCACTAACCCGTCGGGCGCACGGCTTGAAATAGTAAGTTCTCGTGATGCAATTCGCATCGTCAATGACGAGGAAGGAGAGCATCGAGCAATAGACGTTCTGGTAAGAGCTACGCTGCCTGTAAAATAATAACTATAAATAATACTACCGAATACTACTTCGAATAAAATATTACTTATAGCAAACCTCGAAATCTAGATCTTAATCTAGCGCCTAGGTAATAGTAGGCAGCTTAGACAAGGCATTTTGTATATGCTCTCTTGCCTCTGTAGCTAGATCTTTGAACTCATCGCCTGCCATTAGCTCCAAAGGATCTACGGCGACTACTCTCGTAGAGGAGTCGCCAAGTGACTCAATTACCACGTTGCAAGGGAGCAAAAGACTCACACTCGGGTCTTGCTCCAATGCTCGATGAGCTATATGAGGATTGCAAGCACCTAGAATCTTGAGTGGAGTTCTTTGCACTCCTATCTTGCTTGCTAGAACAGAGGCAACATCGATCTCGCTAAGAACCCCGAAACCTTCTTCAGCCAAGGCACCTTTCACGGCTGTCTCGGTTTCCGGCATAGGCAGGGAAACTACTACCTCGATCCCACGCATGCTAATTATTGGAACTGCTACGACGAGCTACGAGAGATGCAAGACCTAACTCAGCTTCGATGGATCTACGTGGCTTTGCTCCAATAGTGACCCCAACCAGCTCACCTCCGTCGAACAGACCAATGGTAGGTATGCTGAAGATCTGGTATCTGGCTGCTACTTCAGGATTCGAATCCACGTCAACCTTGACGACCTTTACGGCTCCATCATGAACCTCTGCTAACTCTTCGAGTTCAGGTGCAACCATCCTGCACGGGGCGCACCAAGCTGCCCAAAAGTCGACAACTACAGGTATATCAGAGTTGAGTACTTCGTCTTCAAAAGCTTGTTCCGTATCAGCATGGGTAATGACTGCCACTAAATTTCTTCTCCTTGTTCTAATCTATTGTTTTAATCTTACTGTTTTTCATGCAGTGCATGTCCTTGAGGTAGTCTTCTCAAGATATCTCGTGGTCCCTCGCTATAATCTTCCGAGCTGAGCGACCAACAACTAAAAGTCCTTACTTGTATTTGGCTCATGTGATTAGTGCTTTTAACTTCAACAAAACCCTTCTCGAACTAGTGACTTACCTAAATGTCCTTGCTCAAACGAGAGCCAGTCTCAAACGAGAGCCAGTCTCAAACGAGAGCCAGTCTCAAACGAGAGCCAGTCTCAAACGAGAGCCAGTCTCTAGATGTCATCGAAGTTTGAGAAGCATCTTCTCTATTTCTTCTGCGGTATAACCAGTAGAAGAACTTTCTTCGGGATGCTGGAGGCAGTAGGTCAATCCACTAGCGAGCAACCTTACTCCGGCCTGTTCAAGTGCTCGTATAGCTGCTGCCAGTTGATTGATGATCTCTCGGCAATCCCGCTCTTCGAGGACCATGCGTTCTATGCCTCTCACTTGACCCTCTGCACGTCTCAATCGACGTAATACCTCTGCTACCACCTCCTCTTGGAACTCCATTGATCAATCCTTTGCCCTAATCAACTCGTTGTCTTTGAGCCCTGTGTTGTTGCCAACGTATACCCCCCCGGGTTTATTCCAACTACTGTGAACCACCCGTTCTCATGGGTGAGGCTTTCTCGTCCAACGCTCGGGAATCAAAGGTCCATGGTTGCTAACAAGTTCTCAGGGACTTCTTAGGTTTATCTCAAGTAAATGTTAATTGTCGTAGGAGAGGCTTGAGTTCATGAGGTTTGCCCAGAAGATCACTCATGAAGAAGTATCTGAGACCGTAGTCATGGCCAGATGACCTCTCCAAGCAGTAGTTATGATGTCGCAGTAGTTGGGGGTGGAGTGATCGGTCTTTCTATTGCTTGGAGGCTTGGGAAAGGGGGTTTGAGTGTAGCGCTTATAGATCCCGATCCTGGTGAAGGAGTGTCGGCTATCGCAGCAGGCATGCTGGGTCCTACGACTACAAGATCTCCATATGCCGAGAAGGAGCTGCAAAGATTCAATGCCACTTCTGCTGCAGCATATCCAGCCTTTGTAACCGAACTAGAGAAGAGTTCTGGAATGAGCGTGGGCTACGAGTGCTCAGGAGCTATGCTCATAGCCGTCGAGACGGCTATGGCAGGAAAGAGCTCTGCTTTTCCCCCTCCGGTAGGCGTTGAGCGACATAGCGATGGAGCTGGATTCGTGGAAAGCGTATATAAATATCAGTCCAGTCTAGGACTGCCCGTGGAGATGATGAGCGGAGAGCAGTGCAGAGAGCTCGAACCATGCATATCTCCGAGTGCAGTGAAGGCTATCCTTTACGAGGATGAGGGACGTGTGGATCCAGGCCAGCTGTGCATAGCGCTTGTGCATGCCTGCAATGCGGCCAAGGTAGATATGCTCCGCCAACGAGTTGTCCGCTTGGTTGCAGATGGAAGAGGCGTCCGCGGTATCTACCTGGACAACGGTGTCCAGCTGAATGCAGGCACTACTGTTCTTGCAGCTGGAGCTTGGTCGCATCTGTTGAAAGGGCTACCTGCTGGGGTAGTGCAACCCATACGACCCCTAAAGGGACAGGTTATTCGAGTGCGTGCTCGTATGGATGCAATAGAGAGAATACCCACTCGAACCATTCGTGCTTATGTGGATGGCCGTCATGTGTATGTGGTTCCACAGCCAGGTGGGCAGGCAGTTATTGGAGCTACACTGGAAGATCAAGGCTATGATACCTCTGTTACCGTAGAGGCTGTGCAGAGGTTGCTGCACGATGCATCATTGGTGGTACCGTCCATGGAAGATGCAGAGATAGTTGCGCTCAATGCAGGACTTCGACCGGCTGTCGCTGACAATGTACCCATGATCGGTCCTTCTCTGCTGGAGGGACTGTTCCTGGCGACAGGGCATGGGAGGAACGGAGTTCTGCTAGCACCAGCTACGGCAGAGGTGGTGCATGATTTTCTAGTCAGAGGGGTGGTAGACGAGTCCGTCACCGCCTTCTTCCCTCACCGCTTCACGCTTCGCCATGGAAGGACGTCTTGAACGAGCGAGAAACTGGACCGCATGGATCATGGTATTTCGGAATGCGATCCAGACAGAGGGTGGATCTGGGAGTAGGAGCTGCTACTGTTATGGACGTGGAGTTCGGTAAAGGCGCGTTGGATATCGCCGTGCCTCCAGCGGGAGTTGGCAGAGTTAAACGGTTACGCGACCAAGGTATTATCCCTGGTTTCGTTGATCCAGTGGAAGTGGATATCGACGGAACTGTCCAGAGCAGTCATCCGGAGAGAATACGGGTCGCATGGCAAGCATCTATGTGGTCTCCTGAATGGTTTGCCAATTGCATCAAAGCTCTTCCGGCCCTTGAATGGTTGCACTCTGATTTCGTTGGAACCGATCAGCTCCCCCTCGATGAGTTAGCGAGTCGAAAGATCACCTTCACGAATGGTGCAGGGAATTTTTCTAGGCCAATGGCTGAGTGGGTGATACTTGGGGCAATGGCTGCTTCGAAGGAGCTTTTCCAGTTTGTTCGATCCTCGGACAAGGGAAAATGGAATCGCGAGATCTACCCCAGGGAGTTACCTGGCTCGGTCATGTGCTTGCTAGGCCTTGGTTCTGTGGGGAAGTTGGTAGCAGAGATGGCTTCTAGCCTGGGCATGAAGGTTAGGGCAGTTACTCGGCATCCACGCAACTCGATGCCGACTGGAGTGAGCGAGTTGGTTCCTTACACCAACTGGCGTGATCGACTCGACGATGTCGATTTCCTGGCCTGCGTTCTTCCCCTAACCGATGAAACTGCCAACATGGTGGATGCGTCGGTTTTTGCTGCGATCAAGGATACTGCTTGGTTGATCAATGTAGCTCGAGGTGGAATCATAGACGAGACCGCCTTGGTGCGAGCTCTGGATACCGGTCGAATAGCCGGGGCAGTTCTCGATGCCTTTGTGATCGAGCCTCTCCCCAAGAATCATCCCTTGTGGAAGCGTCCAAACGTACTACGCCTCCCCCACCGTAGTTGGTACTCTCCTCGAGTGGAAGAGCGCACGACACAGCTATTCGTCGACCAACTGCAGCGCTGGATCGAGGGTAAGCCTCTTTTGAATGTGGTAGATCCTATCCTTGGCTATGCTCCTGGTGCATGATCGTACGAGACCAGCAGTACGAGACCAGCAGACCAAATTGTGCAGCTAGACCGTAGATCTAGGCGAGGTCAAAGAGCCTTTTCCAGCTGTTGAGCGGCTATGAGAAGGGGATCCCAAACAGGGGCGAAGGGTGGTGCATAGGAAAGGTCGAGGGCATTGAACTGCTCTACGGTCATTCCAGCGTGAAGGGCAGTTGCTACTACGTCTATGCGCTTGGCTGCCCCTGATTTACCTATGATCTGTCCTCCTAGGAGCTTTCCATCTCTCCGGTCTGCAAGTAGCTTTATCTTCAAAGGAGAGGCTCCTGGGTAGTAGTGAGCCTTGTTGCCAGCGGTGATCAAGGCGGTAGCCACATCGAAGCCTTCGCGAGACGCCTCAGCCTCACCTAAACCGGTTCTAGCTACCTCCAGATCGAATACCTTGGCCACTGCAGTTCCTACGATCCCCCCGAAACGCACTTGGCCTCCCATCATGTTCTCGCCAGCAATGCGACCTTGCTTGTTGGCTGTGGTACCCAAGGGAATCCAGGCACGCTTCCCAGTTATGAGATGAGTGGAAGAGGTGCAATCTCCTGCGGACCAGACACCGTCGACAGGGGTTCGCATGTAGTCGTCGGTGGCTATGGCTCCCGTCTCATCCCTGGGTATCCCAGCAGCATCGGCTAGTTCAGTAGCTGGACGTACTCCACTGGAGAATATGACCAAATCAGCAGGGAGAGATCTTGAAGTCGTGGTTACCCCGCTAACTCTTCCAGTAGGGGTATCTTCTACAGCCATCAGCGCCTCTTCGGTGAATACCTCGACCCCCTTGTCGAGCAGTTCAGCTGCGACCAATTCAGACATCTCTGGGTCAACGGTGGAGAATACATGGGGAAGCATCTCTACGACTGCAACTTCATGACCTAGAGCCTTTACAGCCTCAGCAAGTTCCATGCCTACGTATCCACCTCCTACGATTACCACTCTGAGAGGTTTTTTGTGGAACGACTCGGCATCGGTCAAGATAGCTCTTAGTATCAGTCCGTCGTCAAAGTTGCGCAAGACAACTGACCCCTCTGCATCTGCGCCTCTCACTGGCGGTTTGGTGGCTACCGCGCCAGTCGAAATCAATAGTTGGTCGAAGGGTTCTCGGTACTCTCTTCCTGCTTCTTTATCTACGATCTTTACATCCCGACGATCTAAGTCGATCTCCACTACCTCATTGAACCTGCGGAGGTCTATGCCATCTTCAGCAAAGCGCTCTGGAGATCTTGCTATCAACATCCTGGCATCGGGAACTAGACCCTCGACGTAGTACGGCAGTCCGCATGCTGCATATGACGCTGTACCCGTGCGTTCCAATACTACGACTGATACATCCTTGGAGATCCTCACTGCCTTGGATGCGGCACTCATACCTGCTGCGTCTCCGCCTACGATAACAAGTCTCTCCGCCACTGTTGCTTCCTCCTGATGAGCTTGTATAGAAGATGCCTTCTATTTTTAGAGTAGTCGAACCGATGTAGCCATAGCCCATCCGCACCTCTCAGGTCTGTGCAGGGTCGTAGTGTTCCTCGCCCCACCACCCTGTAGCCATAGCCCATCCGCACCTCTCAGGTCTGTGCAGGTGTTCAAATGGTCAAAATATTAGCTGCGAACGACCTATGATCACTGATACGGCTATTGGTTGGTTCGTTGGAGATCGCAGAACGAAGGGGGCGATTTAGTGGGTTTGGAAGAAGACCTGAGGAAAGTGGTAGGAGAAGCCAATGTGATCGATGATCCAGTTAGTCTAAGCTCCTACGAAGTTGACTGGACAAGGCGGTTTCAGGGAAGGGCTCGGTGTGTCGTTAGACCCAAGAGTACCGAGGAAGTATCTGCTGTGGTGAAGTTATGTGCTGCCTATGGTTGTCCGATCGTTCCCCAGGGGGGCAATACTGGTTTAACCGGGGGATCAGTGCCTCGTTCAGGGGAGGTGGTGCTATCGCTCAAGCGGTTGGATGAGCTAGGAGAGATAGACTATGCGAGTGGTCAAATTACTGCTGGAGCTGGAGTTACTCTATCTCGCCTCCAGCAGTACGTATTAAAGCACGGATATGAATACCCTGTTGATTTTGGTGCTCGTGATTCTGCCACTGTTGGCGGAATGGTAGCTACTAATGCAGGTGGAATGCAGGTAATGGCTTTCGGTTCCACTCGTGCACAAGTACTTGGCTTGGAAGCAGTCCTGGCCTCTGGCGAAATCATCTCTCACCTCGGTGGTTTGGTAAAGGACAACACAGGATATGATCTAGCCGGGCTTCTCACGGGGAGCGAAGGTACTCTAGCAGTTGTCACTGCAGCTCGACTGCGACTCATCCCTAAGGCTCCCTATCGTGCTACTGCTTTGATCGCCTTGGACTCCACTGCTGATGCAGTTAGCTTGTTCCAGGATATGCGTAGATCATTGGAGGGCTTGCGAGCGGTAGAGATCATGTACAGAGAAGGCGTAGAGATGGTCTCTAGGCAGGTTGGTTTGCAGAAGCCTTTCGATGTCTCTTACCCGGTATATCTTACTGTCGAGTTAGCCGGTCGCAATGACCCAGTGGATGGTCTACTTGATTTTCTCAGCACTGCTCCCCAGGTGCTTGACTCTGCAATTGGCACGGATAGTTCCATCAGGGAGCGGTTGTGGGCTTATCGCGAATGGCACCCTGAGGTTTCCAACCGTGCCTCCTCTCCTCAGCACGTCTTCGACGTTACCCTGCCACAAGCCTCTCTGGCTGAGTTCGAATCCTCCATGCGCCAGTTGGTTGCCTCTTTCAGCCATGGAGACAGTGCTCAAGAAGTTCAACTCGTTGTCTGGGGCCATCTGGGCGATGGCAACCTGCATCTGAGCGTTCAGGGACCAGCACCTTCGGATACTAGCGTTGAAGAAAGGCTACTCCGCCATGTGGCTTCTTTTGGAGGGAGCATCAGTGCCGAGCATGGTGTAGGCATTGCCAAGTCACCCTGGTTGTCTCTCTGTCGAAGCGATGCCGAGATAGCCGCTATGAAAGCCATAAAGAACTCTCTGGATCCTCAGGGGCTATTGAATCCAGGGGTGATCTTCTCTGTCAACTAGCGTTCTCTGTCAACTAGCGTTCTCTGTCAACTAGCGTCGGCGATCCTCTCATGGACATGATGAATATGTTCGACTAGGTGATTTTGATCGATACTCATCATTTTGGAGATGTGACTACGAGATAGCTGATTACGGAATATGTTCGACTAGGTGATTTTGATCGATGCACTGAACGCAACTGATCGATGCACTGAACGTAGAGCATCTAGTTTACGGTTGGGTTGGTGGATGGTGTTTGACTGGCTCTCATGTACTGGATATGGAGAAAGCAGTGGATAAGACAGAGGGTGATAGGTCGGAGGATGCCGTTAGGCAATTTGACGAGGTCGAAGGGTCATTGGAGGCTGAAGCCATCCATGAACTCGAGATGAAAGAGGCAAAAGGCCTTCAGCCAGAGGCCGATACCAAGACCAGTGTGGAACCAGCAGGGCGGTTTCGAATATACCTTGGGGCCGCGGCTGGGGTGGGTAAGACGTTTGCCATGCTCAATGAGGGTTGGCGGAGGCATCAACGCGGCACTGATGTGGTCATAGGGTTTGTAGAGGTCCACGGTCGTCTGCATACTGCCGAGCAGATAAGGGATTTGGAGATCGTACCGCGGAAAAAGGTGGTTTATCGTGGTAAAGAGTTCGAGGAGATGGATCTGGATGCCGTATTGGCTCGCCATCCCCAAGTGGCTCTTATCGATGAGCTGGCTCACACCAATGTTCCAGGGAGTGGTCGTCACGAGAAGCGCTGGGAGGATGTGCTCGAGATATTGGATGCCGGCATCGGTGTGATTACTACGGTGAATATCCAGCACTTGGAGAGCCTTGCTGATGCGGTGGAGGAGATGACCGGAGTCCGGGTTAGAGAACGGGTCCCTGATTGGGTGGTACGTAAAGCTGACCAGATCGAGTTGGTCGACTCTTCTCCTGGACAGCTACGTCGTCGTATGCTGCATGGCAATATATACCCTCCGGAGAAGGTTCCCTCTGCTCTGGACAATTTCTTTCGAGTAGAGAACCTCACGGCCCTTCGCGAGCTAGCCCTTCGCTTTCTAGCCGATGAAACCGATGAAGAGATGCTCGCTTATCTAAGGCGACATGGCATGAAGGGGCTGTGGGAGACCACGGAGCGCATCATGGTCGGGGTGACTGCTAGTGGAAGCGCGGATCAGATAATACGACGAGCTGCTCGTATGGCAGCACGTTCCAAGGGAGTTCTGTATGTAGTGCATATACTGCCGGACGATGGGTCGCGTATCAACCGCGAAGAAGTAGAAGGCTTGAAGAAGTTAGCCGCGAATGTCGGAGGCATCTGGGAGGAGATACGGGCACCTGATCCGGCTGATGCATTGGTTGAGTTTGCGCGGGATCACCATATCACTCAGATCGTTCTCGGTTCTACCAGGCGAAAGAGGTGGGAAGAACTTACTAAGGGCTCTATTGTACAAAAGGTGCTGCGTGCCGCTGCAAAGGCCGGTGTCGACGTCCATGTTATCGCTAGAGATGTACCTCCCCCGCCAAAGGATGAAGCTCGAGGCGCAGAGGCTCTTCCTGCGGAGCAATCTTGATTCACCAACTCACCTAATAGCGAAATGTCCCCCTTCTTCCTCTAGCTCCTCCGCGAACATCTCCACGTTGCTTACTCTAGCTCGAGGTGGCCCTACTCTGCACCAGGCTATCAGGGAGTTTACAGCCTCCTCTTTCCCTTGGAGAACAGCCTCTACTCGACCATCAGGCATATTTCTCACCCATCCACTGACACCTGCCCTCTCAGCTAGATCATGGAGGCTAGCCCTGTAGAACACGCCCTGTACCTTGCCTGAAATGATGAGATGCCACCTTACCATCAGTTCGTTGTCAAAGCTCCACTCGACCTGCCGTACATGGCTGTTCCTGTTCCTGTCCCTGGGTCTGTTCCTGTTCCTGTCCCTGTCCCTGGGTCTGTTCCTGTTCCTGTCCCTGTTCCTGTTCCTGTCCCTGTTCCTGTTCCTGTCCCTGGGTCTGTTCCTGTTCCTGTCCCTGGGTCTATCGCACTGCTCTCCTCAGGTGCAGGAGTAGTAGATGCTGGTGTCGTTGCATCCGCTGAGAGCACGCCTCCATGAGAGGGAGTGGTAACGCGGTCTATGTAGCAGGGATCATTGGGATCATCACTGCATCGTTCGCACTCTAGCTCCAGTGTGGAGTGGGCGATGGAGAACGTCTTCTCTATCTTCTCTCGCACCTGATCTCCAACGGCCTGAGCCTCCTCCAAAGAAGGATGACCTTTCAAGACGAGATGGGCAGATAGAGCACGCACCTCACTGGAAAGACTCCAAACATGTAAGTCATGTACGTCAGCTACCGTTGGCATGGTCATCATTGCACTCTCTAGCGAATGGAGATCGATGTCTGAAGGCACGGACTCCAATAGTATGTCTATGCTTGCACGAAGAAGACGCCAAGCCTGGAGAGCTATCAATATGCTTATGCCTATGGATATCGATGGGTCGAGCTGATAAAGACCCCTTGCAAACAGTATTATGACTCCACTGAGTGCGACTGCTGCAGAAACAGCTGCATCTCCACTCATGTGCCAGAAGATCGTAGTGGCGTTCAAATCTTTGGAGCGAGGGATGAGTAGCAAAGTAGTGATGATGTTTGCCAAAAAGGCTGCAGAAGCCACTGCTATGACCAATGGAGCATCTACGACCTCTGGATGGAGAAGATGCCCTATGCTTCCTACCAGTATGAATGCTGTTGCTGCAATCATCATTGCGGAGTTCCCTAGAGCTGCCAGAATGGTACCTCGATAGTAGCCAAAGGAACGTGAAGCAGTTCTAGGCCGCAGAGCCCATCTGGCTGCCGTCAAAGCCAAGAGGATAGCGGCTAGGTCTCCCAGGTTGTGTCCTGCATCGGCGAGCAAGGCTTCTGAGTGACTCGACAGGCCATAGACAGCTTCTACTCCAACGAGAGCGAGGTTTATCCATGCTGCGGTCACCAGGCGCCAGTGTGTTCCCCAGAGCTCTGACATGCTCCGGAGAGACTTGGAGCTCAGTAGAGAGGACTTCACTCTTCTCCTGTGAGAAGCTGCGCCCATGTGCCTGGAAGCTACTACCACAGAACCTCCGGATATACTCCTTCAGCAACCAGTTCTCGCATTTTCCTCTTGACCAACTCCAGGTCGTCTGGGTGGGTAACCCCTATGCACATGTCGTGGCTTTCCAATACCCGTACGGGTGTTTTGGACCCATCTTTCAACATGGAGGAGACCACATCGGGTAGAAGGAGCTCAGCGTAGTCGGCTATGGCTTCGTTGCCTTGACGAACTGCACTTAGTTCGGATGAGGGGTGTTGGCTGTTGAATAGGTCCATGGCCCTTTCGAGTACCGGAAAGATCGAAGGTTGGAAGCCCCACATGTTGACCGAGACCATCTCGTCACCTTCGAGGCGTTCTGGCCCTTCTCCCCCCGTGGCCAAGAACTCGCCACTCTTTGATTTGAGTACGGTTCGTTCGGATATCCCAGTCAGATAGCTGGTCGGACTTATGCTGCAGACAGCACGTTTTACTGGCTTGTCTGTGATGACAGTATTTCGCAGGTGGAAACCCACCAGGATGTGGCAGCTGTCATCGAAGACGCCATGACCGTTTAGAGCTGTACGAAGGAGTTGATAAGAGTCTTTGCCATAGATGTCGTCAGCATTCACAACCCCGAAAGGCCCTTCGATGTATGGTCGTGCTGTCAAGACGGCATGGGCCGTTCCCAAAGGTACCGACTGATTCGGCGAGAGAGTGCTCTCAGCATCTTGTAGCACGTAAGTTACCTCTAACGAACTGGGCCAGCAGCGTTCTATGTGGTACTTGATCGTCGAGTAAATTGCTCTGCGCACTACTATTACTATCCTGCCGAAACCAGCAAGGGAAGCGTCCCGTCCCGCGAAGTCTATGATGGCATCGCCACTACAGCCGACCGGGGCCAATGGTTTTACACTGCCGTACCGGCGAGCTAATCCAGCAGCAAGGATGAGCAACGCAGGGGCTTTTGCACGAGATGCATTATCGCTGTTCTCTGGGTCATGGCCTGTTTTCATTTGTTCTCCTAGTACCATGGTAGCGGTGGAGTGATGATAGGAGAGTATTGATGCTAAGCGAGGAGGAACGCAACGAGCGTCGTCAGGCGCTTGATGAGTTGATAGAGATGATGCGCCCAGCTGTACAAGCTGATGGAGGCGATTTAGTGCTAGTCAACGCAGATGTGGAAACTGGAGAGATTGAGGTGGCACTTCAAGGGGCATGTGGGACCTGTGCACTCAGCTCTATGACTCTACAAGGAGGGGTGGAGAGAATCTTGCGAGACCGTCTACCCTGGGTGACCGAGGTGATTGGCGGAGTAGAGGATCCTGACTCGATAGGCACAGCCATCTTCGGCTATGGGAATTACGTGCCCAAGTATTAGTCGCAGCTGAAGTCGTGGACGTACTTGAGCGATCGAAGTGGTCCTCTGCACTCATTCTCTCCGGTTCTATCGGCATGGGACATGCCTCGGTCGCCTCTGCTTGCAAGAGTGCTCTTGCGTCCATTGGGACAACAGCTGATACAGTTGACTGTTTGAGCTTGCTCGGGACCGTTAACGGAAAGCTGAGTCAAACTGTCTTCAAGCGAATGTTCGCAGTGCAGTCACTCTTCGATGGATATCACTTCACCCATCTCCGAGGAGGGAGCAGGTTGGCTGCGAGAATGGAGGGAGCCTCCACTAAGAGACTCTTGCCAGAGATTCGCAAACGTCTCGATGAACACTCTTATGGCTTGTTGCTAACCGTTTTTGCAAGTGGAGCACCTGTGGCAGGGATACTCAAGAGAGAGAAAGAGGATCTGTTCACAGTTACTTTTTGCACCGATGCTACGGCCCATAGCATGTGGGTTCAGGAAGGGATCGATCTTTACTTGGTCTCCTCTGAACTTGCGGCTTCAACGGTTCGCCAGTATCAGCCAGATGCAGCAATCAAGGTGCTACCCTCGCCGGTGCGAGAGGTGTTCTACCATGCTCCTGACCCCTTGGATGCTCGGCAACGTCTGGGCATACCTGAGGGTGCACCTTGTGTACTGGCAATGGCTGGCGGTTGGGGAGTAGGGCCACTTGCAGAGTTGTCCACTGCACTTGCAACTACAGGGATAGAGGTTCTTGCCGTAGCTGGCAGCAATGGGAAGTTGTTCGAGCAGCTCGTTACCCTTGCAGAAAGATATGGTCATATTCATGCTTATGGTTTTACCGACAGGATTCCAGAGCTCATGGCAGCATCTGATCTAGTGCTTACCTCACCAGGTCAGTCCTGTACGGAGGCTAGAGACGTAGGTCGTCCCCTCGTGCTCTTGGATGTGGTGCCTGGACATGGGCGAGAGAACCTACTGCACGAGTTGGAGATGGGTGGAGCGTTGGCGAGCCTTGCAGATCCGGCCATAGTGACCCAAGTGGTCCACTACTGCCTCGATCATCCCCCGGTTGTCAACCGATGGCCTGTTCCCACTGCTGAAGAGTGGAGAAGAATTTTCATCGAAGCTTTGGTCGAGCATCGAGAGTGACCAATGAAGATCACCGGTATGAAATATACCCTTTTCAACTGGTCGCTTGCTCGTGTTTGCACCAAGTAGCTGATTCGCGAAAGGCTTGGCTTTCATGAACGGGATCAAACGTCAGTTGAGGATCGCCTTCTTGGTGTACAGAGGCAATCCCCGCTGTGGAGGTCAAGGCGTATATACGCGTTACTTGACTCGGGAGTTGGCTAAGCTCGGTCATGAGGTGACTGTATTCTCTGGGCCTCCCTACCCTAGTTTGGACGATGGAGTTGGCTTCGTTCCAGTTCCCAGCTTGGATCTTTATCGAGATTCGGATCCGTTCCGAACTCCGGGCCTTAGCGAGTTCCATGACTATATCGACTGGCTCGAATACGGTATCATGCTCACTGCTGGATTTCCTGAACCACGCACCTTCTCCCTTAGGGCACGGAGAATGCTCGCTTCCCAGCTGGACAGTTTCGATGTAGTCCACGACAACCAGAGTCTCGGTAGTGGATTGCTTGGTATGGTAAAAGATGGTTGGCCTCTCGTGGAGACGATACATCATCCTATTACCGTTGACAAAGAGCTTGACCTCAGCCATGCTCAAAGTCTTTGGCGAAAGGTGACGCTGAAGCGTTGGTACGGGTTCCTGGCTATGCAGAAAAGAGTTGCCTCGCGCTTGCCTCGTATAATCACGGTCTCTAACAACTCGAAGATAGATATATCGAATCAGATGGGGGTGGATCCCGCTAGGATCAGCGTAGTACCTGTAGGTGTTGATCACACGGTATTTCGTCCGCTTGAAGGAATTACCCCTCGCAAGGCTCGGATCATGACTACAGCAAGCGCTGATGTGCCTATGAAAGGCCTTGTTCCTTTGTTGGAAGCCTTGGCCAAGCTGCGTATAGAGCATCCCTCTGCTGAGCTGAAGGTAGTAGGGAAACTCAAGCCGGAGAGTAGGGCCGCATACGCCATTCACAGA
>Ga0080006_1169266_pt1 | contig 13754 bp, 11 predicted proteins | sample RS3BMetagenome_FD_69209 | JGI IMG/M metagenome (GOLD analysis project Ga0080006, IMG submission 69209) | Ferric oxide microbial mat and aquatic microbial communities from Rainbow Spring, Yellowstone National Park, USA - RS3B (SPADES... ...
GAACGGGGGTCGGGGCCTCCATCGTCTCGGGGACCCAGCTATGGAAGGGGAACTGAGCCGACTTCGCCAGGGCCGCCATTGCGATCAGAAGCCCTACGACCCCTAACGCTTGTTCGTGATCCCCTCCCCGCAGTTGCCCTAGGAATTCGTTCAGATCCCATGTGCCCCAATCACGCCGGATCAGAACAATCGCACCAATCAAAGCCAGATCGCCCAGCCGGCTGATCAAGAACTTCTTCCGCGCCGGTCGCCTTGCCTCGGGACGGTCTTCGTAGATCGTCAATAACCCGTGAAGCCCCAAGCTGGTTAGCAACCATGCCACGATCAAAAGAAGCAAATTCGTGGCGGCCATCAGGATGTAAGCCGACACGACGGTTGCCGCCAGAAGCCGGAGGAATCGCCCTTGATTCGGCTCCCTCCCGAGATAGCGAAGCGAATACCGAAAAGTCACCGAACCGATCGACGCCACGAGCAACGTCAGCGAGGCACTCAACCGGTCAATCGTGATCCCCAGGTAGCTCACCGACTTGCCCGTCAGAGCCTGCCAGCCGAGCATTAGCGCCGATAGAACCGATAGTCCCAGGAGAATTCCGAGAAGCAAGCCCGATTGCCTCTCGACCTCTCGCGTCGCACGCTTCCACATGGATAAACTCCCGTCTCTTAATACACGAAATTGCTGTCGTGTAATTTATATCGCACATCTAGGTCTCGTCAACTCACATTTTTTTGGGGTGCGCGCGGGACGATCGCCGAGTCGGAGATCGGCTGAATGTACGGATTGAAGGAAACAAATCGACATGCGCGGCGTCGCGCCCAATGTCGGCACGAATCAGGGACGGGAGGGATTCAATGAGAGCGTGGAGGGCTGATATCGCTTGTTCGGAGGACGCGGATTATACGAACTGGCCTGCCCTCCCGGAGTCGAGCGGATGGGGGACTTCGTCGGATCTCCGACCTTTCAATCCTGCTGACGGAAGGCAGCGAATAGCCTTTGCATCGGCCAGTTCACTTCACGAAGGCTTCCTCGGTGATCAGGATCATCTGGGCGATTTCGACGAGCTTTTTGTTGCGGTCGCTGGCGAGCCTCTGGAGTCGGCGAAATGCTTCGACCTCGTCCAGCCCGGTCTTCTTCATCAGGAGCCCCTTGGCCTTCTCAATTGTCTTGCGGTCCTCAAGGGCCTGCTTGAGGTCGACTGTCTCCTTGCGAAGTGTTTCAAATTGCTCGAACCGGCGAACCGCGAGGGAGATGGCCGGCTCCAGGTCCGACTGTTTGATCGGCTTGACGAGATAGGCCAGGATGTGGTCGGCCTCGGCCCGACGGATAAACTCGGGCTCGTGATGAGCCGAGACGAGGATCACCGGAATCGGGTCCTGTCGGTAGATCTGCACCGCGGCCTCAATGCCGTCCATATCGGGCATCTTGATATCGGTGATGACGAGATCGGGCTTATGGGTTCGACAAGCCTCGACGAGTTCACGGCCCGTTCCGGAGACCGAAACAACCTGATGGCCGAGGCTCGGCAAAATTGTCTGAAAGTATTCCTGCATATCGGGTTCGTCGTCAGCGACGGCGATGCGAATTCCGCGATTCATGTAGCCTCCTTTGGTAAGATCAGGATGATTTCGGCCCCTGGGCCTTCAGGCTGACCCGCGTCAATCCGCCCGCCATGCGCCTCGACAATCCGCCTCGTGATCGCCAGGCCGAGACCGGTCCCTTTTGTCTTCGTGGTATAAAATGGCTCGAAAAGGTTGAGCCTTTGCTCGGCTTTGAGTCCGGGACCGCTGTCCCGAACCGTGATACGGAAGGCACCGTGTGTTTCGTGGTCGATCAATTCGAGCCTAATCGTGATCTCAACCGGATCGGAGCAGGCTGCCAACGCATTATCGAAGAGATTACGAAAAACTTGTCCCATACGGAATCGATCAATATTGCAAATCGCGTTCTCCGAGGGGAGATATTCCCGGATGTTGGCGTGACGGTCGCGTCGCTGGAAATGAAGATCAGTCCAGGCATTCCTCCAAATTTCAGGCAAATCGGTCGGAGTGCAATCGAGCCTGATCGGTGCCGCATACCCTCGGACATCCTCGAACAGATGATTGAGATCGTCCTGGGCACGCTGCACCCGAGAGATCAGATCGAGTGAACGGGGACGATCCCTGTCCGCCAGAGCCAACATCTCGAGGCAGGCCTGAGCACGTTGAAGTGCATTGCGGCTCTCATGAGCGAGCCCGGTCACCATCTGGCCGATCGCCGCCAACCGTTCGGCTTGGAGCGCCCGGTCTTGGGCCTTTTTCGACTCGGTGATGTCCTGTCCAACCAGGAGGAAGGCCGGAGCTCCGTCGTAGTCGTCGAGAGATTGCGACTTCCAGACGATCCAACGGGGGGTGCCGTCGCGACAGATGAACGGCCTGCTGTCTCCGACCGATCGTTCCTTACTAAGAATGCGGTCGATCAGTTCGTAGAGCGACCCGCTCACGCCTCGTGCCGAGGAACGGTTCTCGGCGACATCGGCGATTACCTCCTCGACGGTGTATCCGGTGACCCGCTCCGCGTGGGGATTGAAGTAGAGGATGGAGCGATCGGCCCGAACGATCACGATCAGGCATTCACCGGCTTCAACAAGCTTGCGGAAGGCGGCCTCGCTTTGCTCCTTGGCTAGAGTCAAACGGCGGCGCTCGGCGATCCTGGCCAGGCTGGCCCGAAGCGCGTCGGGATTGAGAGGCTTGAGGATGTAGTCGGACGCTCCTTGGCGGAGGGCCGCGATGACGCCCTGAAGGTCGGAATAGCCGGTCACGATGACCAACGAAGCCCCTGGCGCCTCCTGGCGAATCTTGGGGAGCAGCTCCTCAGCCGTCGCGTCGGGAAGCTTCCGGTCGAGAATGACAGCGGAAAAGTTCTTGAGATCGGTGCGGGATAAGACCTCGGCCGCCGAGCCTACCGAAACGATCCTGTGTCCGTCCAGCTCGAGAATATCGCGGAGATTCGCCCGGGCGTCCGCGTCATCTTCAACGACCAAAATTTGGAGAGAACTCGTGGCTTCCCTGTCCATCAGCTCGCCTCTCGACCAAGCCTTGCCTTGATCAGACGTTCAAGAGTCTCGAGCAGCTTCGGGACATCGAACGGCTTGTAATGGACGGCATCGGCCCCTTCGGCGAGGATCTGATCCACGACGCAGCCGGTCTCCGCGACTTCCCCGGTGATCAGGAGCGTCCGAGCTTCCGGGTTGACTTCGCAGACCTTCCGGAAAACTCCCGAGCCGTTGCAGTCCGGGAGTTTGATGTCGATCAGGACCACGTCATAGATTGACTCGGCGAGCCTTCTGGCGGCCTCTTCGCCATCGTGGGCCAGTCCAACCCGATAGCCACGGTCCTTCATCAGATCCCAAAGGTTCGAGCAGAGTTCGCGATCATCATCGACGATCAGGATCAAGGGCCGATCAACCGCTTCGCCGACGATCTTGATCAGTCGCGTGACCTCGACCGGCTTCGAGAGAATCTCCGAGACGCCGGCCGACATGGCGTCGTCGGCCGCGCTTCCGGCATATGCCGTCACCAATAAGGAGACCATCTCGGGACGGGTTTTCCGGATTTGATGGAGCAACGCGACTCCGTTCATGCCCGGCATTTTGTAGTCGAGCACGGCCACGTCATAGGAATTTTGTCGAATCATCTCGAGGGCCGTCGCGCCATCGTTCGCGCTCTCGACGTGGTAGCCCAAGTCGATGAGGATGTCGAGCATGTTAGAGCAAATGTCAATATCATCGTCGACCAAGAGAATCGAGGGCGGATTCGGTTTCATTCAGAGGCTCCGGCCTGCTGCGCGACGGACTTGAGGCGGACCGTAAAGGTACTTCCACGGCCCGGCTCACTTCGAATGGCAAGATTCCCATTGATCTTATCCAGAATCGCCCGGACGATCGCCAGTCCAAGCCCGAGTCCCCGCGCTTTCGTGGAGTAAAGCGGCTCCGAGATCCGGGCGAGAACTTCCTGGGTAATGCCGACTCCGGTGTCGACGACCTTGACCACAACCTCGTCCCCGGACTCGCTCGCGATGATTGAAAGCTTTCCCTCTTCGGGCATTGCGTCTCGGGCATTGCGAATCAGATTGCCGAAGACGATCCGCAACTGGTTGAGATCCGCGAGAACAAGCGGGATCTCGGGAGGGCACTGGAGATCGACCTCAATCCGGTTGTCGAGCATGTGCAAGTCCAACGCCTCGCGGAGGCATTGCTCCACGGAGACCGAACGGATATCGGGCGTCGGCATCTTGGCGAAGCTGGTGAGGGTGGTGATCACTCCGTCGGCCAGTTCGACGTGACGCTCGATCCGCTTGAGATGCTCGTTCGTTTTCTCGGATGTCGGGTTTCGGGCGTTCAGCAGAAAGTAGACCGATGTCTTCACGACGTTGAGCGGATTCCGAAGTTCATGGGCCACCCCTCCGGCGACTTGCCCCATGGTCGCCAGTCGCTCCGTCCGCTGCAAAAGCGAGGTCAACTCAGCCTGATAAGCATCGCCGATGATGGCCATATCCAGATCGATGAGTTTGGTTAACGAGAGAGACGCCTCCTGAAGGCTTGACGCATCCCCGGTCCACTCGGATCCAAGGGCGCGGAGAATCCCGCCACGAAGCCGGGAGATCGCCGCGTTGGCGTAAATCTGGTCGAGGCCGATCGCGACATGGCGCTTTCCAACTCGCCACCGACGCCCCACGTACTCCTCGTCGTAGCAGCCCGAGAGGAGATCGGCGACCCAATCGTTGAGCGACTGTTTAAGCCTCTCGATTTGCGCCGCCCCCCCGGTGATCACGGAGCGAACATTGGGGTGTCGCTGAATTTCTTCGTAAAAATCGTCGATCAACGCCGGTAGGTGCGGCTGCAATTGAGGTCCCAGGAGCCGGACCCGCTGCTCATCCTGTTCGGTCCAGCCGACATAGTCTTGCAGGAATTGGTATCGGCCGAACAGTCTAAGCTGACCCATTCACGATGACCCCATCCAGTTCAAACGCAACAAGCCCACGCAACCACCCAAAAGATGGCTTCGTGGGCTCTCGTAACCCGTTACGCAAGACAGCCCTATCATGAGCCGACCTGGAACCTATTATCGACACTTCGGTCGTGCGAGGCAAGGAGTCGCCGAACAGGCGTCGGACAAGGAGCCACATTCGCAGCAGGAACATTCTAGTGCGTTAATATCTTGACACGGAGGTTTCGATCGGCGATACTTAAAAACTGAAGTCATTGCTCGAGACGGGCATTGGCAATGGATGACGGCTATGGCGGCCCCACCGTGCGAATCGAGCATGGTCGGGGCTTTTTTGATTTCACAATTCCTTCATCGACTGCTTCCGACCGCCCAGATCTCAGGAGTTTTTCCCATGCCACTCTTCGAAACGATCCTGCTTGCCGCGGACTTCTCGGAGAACTCGAGGGAAGCTTTCCGCTCCGCCTGTTCGCTCGCCACGGAAGGGAAAACGCGGATCAAGGTTCTGCACGTTGAGGAGCCTCGCTACGTCGCCGAGGAACCGATTTACCACGGTCAACCGGCCGTCCGCTTCTCGGCCGTTGAGAGAACTCCCGAAGAGCTCAAAACGCTCGACGAGGAACTCAAGAAATCCTACACACCGGATCGCAAGCTGGCGATTGATTATCTCACGCGGGAAGGCTCCCCCGCGGAACAGATTCTCCTCGCGGCACAGGAATTCGAGTGTAGCCTGATCGTGGTCGGCACCCACGGCCGCACCGGCCTGTCGCGGCTGCTCGCGGGGAGCGTGGCCGAGGAAGTTATACGGGGGGCCAAATGCCCGGTTCTGGCCCTGCGAACACCCGAGCATGAGGGGCACGCTTCGCAACGGATTCGGTGCATCCTAACGCCGATCGATCAATCCGAGTCGTCTCTCCACGCCGCCCGCCTGGCCCGATCGCTCGCCAAACAGCTCGGGGCTCGGCTCGTCCTGCTGGAGGTCGCCCCACCCGAGGTTTTCACCGGTACCGACATCCTCATACCTGTCGACCTCCGAGCTTGCCGCCAGGCCCTTGAGGATTCCCGCCGAGAACTCGATGGCCCGGACCTGAGTGCTCCCGTCGAGGCCGTGTTGCGTCAGGGATATGTTGATTCGGAAATCCTTGATCTTGCGAAATCGCTCCCATGCGACCTGATCGTCATGGGAACTCACGGTCGGAGCGGACTCTCGAGGCTTTTGATGGGGAGCGTCACCGAGGCGGTCCTTCGACGATCGAGCTTCCCGGTTTTGGCTGTCAAACCGGCAAGCTCCCTCCTCAAGGAAGAGGCGGTCCGCGAGCGGATTCAGGATCCCAAACCGGCGGAAGAGCGACATGAACCCTCGCCACTCGCGCCGCGAGCGGGCATACAGACTACCTCGGTCCGGGTGAGCGCCGAGCAACTTCGTGAAGCCGAGGCAAACCGGCATGCCCATGCGGCCGGCCCGTCCATCCGGGATCGGATGGTTGAGATCGGTCGTGGCAATCAGCAGGCGGGGCGACAAGGTTCGTAACGGTTCCTCGGTCCGAGGTCCCGATCGGGATCGCCGGCATTGAACGATCGAGAATGGACTGATCCATGGGACTTCACGCTGACTCTGTCCAGGTGACGAGCGGCAACGTTAATCTTCCCGCCGCGAGCAAGAAGCAAGGGGTTATCTCCGCGTTCGCAATCGCTTCGGTTGCGCTTTACCTCTTCTTTCGCCTCGGCACCGGGCTCCAGACCGAGGTGTTTGGGTTGTCCGCGCCGGATCTTCCGCTTGTGATTTGCCTCCTCTTCGGAGGCGGTCCCCTCCTCTATGAACTCTCGGTCAAATTGCTCCGCGGCGAGTTCGGCTCCGATCTCCTGGCTGGGATTTCGATCCTGACCTCGCTCGCGCTGGGGGAGTACCTCGCGGGCTCGCTCGTCGTTCTCATGCTCTCGGGTGGACAAGCTCTGGAAGCCTACGCCGTCCGGAGTGCGTCGTCGGTTCTCGATGCGCTCGCCCGGCGCATGCCGTCGCGAGCCCACCGGAAGCTGGAAGGAAACCTCGACGATATCCCGCTCGACCAGATCGCGGTCGGCGACGAGCTGGTGATCCTGCCGCACGAGATCTGTCCGGTCGACGGCACGGTTCTCGACGGTCGAGGAACGATGGACGAGTCGTTCCTGACCGGCGAGCCGTACCGGATATCCAAGGCTCCCGGCTCGGACGTGATCTCTGGGGCGATCAACGGCGCCACCGCGCTCACGATCCGAGCCGAGCGGCTCGCGCAGGACTCTCGGTACGCCCGGATCATGGACGTGATGCGGATGTCGGAACAACGGCGTCCGAGGCTCAGGCGGCTGGGGGATCGACTCGGTGCTCTGTACACCCCGCTGGCGGTTTCTCTGGCCCTCGCGGGATGGGCTCTGAGTGGCGAGCCGAGACGGTTCCTGGCCGTGCTGGTCGTCGCGACCCCGTGCCCCCTGTTGATCGCCATTCCGGTAGCGATCATCGGCGCGGTCTCGCTGTCGGCGAGGCGTGGGATCATCATCAAGGATCCGGCGGTACTTGAATCGATCGGCACTTGCCAGACGGCGATCTTCGATAAGACGGGGACGCTGACGTACGGGCGTCCCAAACTGACCGAGGTCATTGACGGTCCCGGTTTCGAGGCGAACGCCGTCCTCGGGCAAGTCGCCAGCCTGGAACGTTACTCGAAGCATCCGCTGGCCGGCGCGATTCTCGAAGGAGCGCGGCTCGCGGGTCTGGAGCTCAAAGAAGTGAGCGAGGTCATGGAAAGTCCCGGAGCGGGGCTCACCGGCATCCTCGAGGGACATTCGATCCACGTTACCGGGCGGGGGAAACTCGTCAAGCAGGATCCATTCGAAGCGAGGCACCTTCCACCGATCTCCGAAGGTTTGGAGTGCGTTTGCCTGATCGACGGCCACTACGCGGCGACCCTGCGGTTCCGTGACGAACCGAGGCCTGGAGGGTCTTCGTTCATTCGGCATCTCGGCCCGAGACATCATTTCAACAAAGTCATGTTGGTCACGGGAGACCGCGAATCGGAAGCCCGCTACCTGGCCGAGTTGGTGGGGATCGAGGAGATCCACGCCGAGCAGACGCCCGAGCAGAAGCTGGAGCTGGTCCGTCGGGAGACCCGGAAGGCGAAGACCGTCTTCCTGGGAGATGGCATCAATGACGCGCCCGCCCTGACGGCCGCCACGGTCGGTATCGCGCTTGGGCAGAACAGCGACATTAGCGCCGAGGCCGCCGGGGCCGTGATCCTGGACACCTCGCTCGAGAAGATCGACGAGCTGATGCACATCGGCCGAAGGCTCCGCTCAATCGCCCTGCAGAGCGCAGTCGGCGGCATGGCCCTGAGCGTGGTCGGAATGGGAATGGCCGTGGCGGGATACTTGACGCCCGTGGCAGGAGCCATTGCTCAGGAAGTCATCGACCTCTTGGCCGTGCTGAACGCACTTCGCATGGCCATGCCGCCACGCTCGTTGAGCGATTTCGATCAGCCAGCGGCCAAGGCCCTTTCAGGCATACCCGCCGGCGTGGATTTCCTCGAGGCTACCGCGCCTGGCGCCCGCCTCCGTCACACGACCTGATGAGCCTACAACCCATCAGCCTGAAAAATTGCGATGTGTCGAAGGGCGAGGAAGTTGGCGTGCACCTAAAAAAATTAATTAGAGATATCTTGACACTGACACTGAGAATAGTACGATCGGAGTTATCGAGGCTCACGATGGGCATTGATGCAGGCCAGGGTGGCTCCGCCGTTCACTTCAGTGTGTGGTGGGGCTTATTTTTTGACCCGCCCCCAGGTCCGATGGCCGGACTACCGGGATGCTTTCCGTCTCGGTTTCGTAATGGTCCGCGGTAATGACTGCCGCATTTTCGAGGCAAAGTGGTGTTGCGCACTTGCGCGCCACTGAACCCGGAGGTGGCGTCATGATTTCAACCCTCGACGCGACGACGGACGCGGGACGAATCTCGGCCGCGGTAAAGCTCGCCCGCCAGATCGATCTTCGACTGAAGGCGACCGGATACCTGACATTTCGAGACGTGGCGTGCGAGGTGCGAGACGGCATTGCCCATCTCAATGGCTGCCTCCGTTCTCATCACCTCAAGCAGATCGCCCAGGCGGTCGCGATCGAAGTGGATGGCATCCGCGCGGTCGACAACAGGATTGTAGTCGTTCCATTAGGTACCCAGCCACGATGACCTTTGGAGAGGCCTCGTGTCCTCATTCATGAGTACCTAACGCTTAGCCTAGCTGAGTCACCACCCTGGAGGGATTAGTCATGTTGGTCTTGAGCCGAAAACTGAATGAGTCCATCGTGATCGCCGGCAATATTCGGATCACTGTCACGAGCATCCGCGGCCAGTGCGTCCGTCTCGGTATCGAAGCGCCCGAGGAAGTGGGCGTCTATCGCGAAGAGCTCTTCTCGGATCCTGCTCCGGCACCCGTCCCGAGCAATGCTCCGATCCAGATCAGGCATTACGGCGAGGATGGCCGCAAGCTTCGCCCAGTCCCGGTTCCGGCTTCCGATCCGAAGTTCGCGGGCCACGAGCATCGTCGCGAGATCTCCTTCAAGGTTTGAACAGGAAGACTCGACGGATGCGATCTCACGAGCAACTTCCGCCGTGATGAATCGAGAAGGCGGCCCAAGCGATTCGACTCGGGCGGCTCCGAGATCCGAATTTGATCTGGCCACGTTCGCTCGAATCCCTCCGCAACCTCGCCCAAGGGTCGATCGGTCCTTCAATCGCCAAGACTTATCTTCAATCTCGTTCCCTGTCAGGATCCAGACGTACGATGCCTCGTGACTAGGCTCCGGCAAGCCATCCGCGCTTTCGATTGTTGTGACCGAGCGGGAGCGACCGGAATCATGAGGCGGACACGCTACTCTCGGGTCTGAATATCCAGGAGACCCCCTCAATGGAGAATCGAGAAACTGTCCGTCCGATTCCCGGCAAGGCCCAATCCGATCGGACGGGAGATTTGTGCAACGAAGAAAGGGAGATCACGCTGGTCGTCGACATGTCGTGTATCGACACCGGCATGCCGTTGAAGCACGTTCATCACCGAGATTTCCCCGAAATTCGCGGTGAAGGAGGAACCATCCGGGAGTGCGTCCTCCAGCTCGCTTTTCATCTGGCTCGGGCTCGGAAACATGCCCGGGAAAGCTGGAAGCGTGACGCCATCGACCATGCGATCCTTGATGTCAACACGTTCCGATTTTCCGATTCGGTTCCGTTTGTCTCCTTCCGAAATAAAGCCTGAGAGGAATCTCACCGAAGTTCGCCGGAATCCCGCTCCTTCTCGTTTCACATCGAAAGTCTATCGAAACGAGGCGAGCACGATCGCGCCGTCGGCGATCATTGCTTAACCGCGGCATCGGAACGCGGGACGGTCGCGGGCTTTTGCTGGAACGACTGACGCCAGACTTCATGGATCTTCCTGGCGATCGTGATGTATCCGCTCGGCCTTGGGTGACTATCGTAGCTCCAGAATTGCGGCCCCTCCTTGGTCTCTGCGCGAATCAAGACATCGGACGTGTCGGCCAAGGGGAGCCCCATGGGCGGACAAAGCTCTTTGAGCATCTTCGATTGATTGCGGTAGATGGGGTCGGTCGCGAGTCGCTCGGCCGTCTGGCGGTCCATGCCCAGCGCGACCAGTGGCTGGGCGTATCGGGGATGCGTGACGCCGTAGTAAGGAACGTAGACAACCATCATCCTAGCACCAACGGCCTTGCAAACGGTGCTAACCCGCAAGAGAAAGAGAACCGGCAAGCCTCCCTCGGAGAAATTGTAGGCGAGCATGGACGGCATGGACTGGAGATGCACAGTGAGCCAAGGGTTAAGCGTACCTGCGACCATCGCTCGATAGACTGCCTCATCAAGACCTGGGGGTGGCCCTTTCGAGCCTGTCCAGGGATTGATCGGGTCGGGGGCAGGGACGAAGAAGCGCATGGCAGGGTGGAACCAGCGACGATAAATCGGTTCCCCTCTCGCCACTCGCCCGATGAGCTCAACCGACCTCGGAACCCACCACGAAGTGGATCGCCTGGGGAAAGGAGCCGGCTGTTCGTGGAGTTCCGGCGGAAAGTTCGGAGCGGGAAGGTCGTTGGCATTCACGACGAAGATGACGTCGGTCGGGTGGAGCAACGCCGTCGCGTCGCGCCCGAGCATCGCGCTGTGGGGGAGTGCCGCCGCGACCACTCCCAGATTCAGCACCTCGGCGGAGATCCCGTCCCGTTCCATTAAGCGGGATAGCTCGGCGGAGATGGTGGCGGACTCGGGTGCCCCCTGGCCCTCGGCCACGCTGTCGCCGATCACCAGAACGCGTCGACGGCCGGGAGACGGATCGATCGAAAAGTCGGGGCCGCGGAAACCGTAAACGTTGAGCTGATGGACTTCGTTGTATCCATCGGGGGAGCTCTCGAACAGGATCCGATCGTAGACCAAACCTTGGCGGATGGTATCGGCCTGGTCGAGCTTCGACCCGGCCATCATCTGGTAACGGGCCCGGTTGAAGCCCATCACCTCGGGCAGGGGAAACATGCCGCGGAACAAAAGCTCTTGCACCAACGCGAAAAGGGCGATCAAGGCCAGAACAAAAGCAACTCGGTGTGCCCTTTGGCGGCGAGTTGCGGCGGACGACGAATATTGCTTGGTGCGTGTATTCATAATGTAATCTGGTTATATCCCCAATCAATTCAGACGTCAAATCCTCAAACCGGCTCGAACCGTTCGTTGTCCGCTCGATCATAAACGCCCTGCGAAGTCGTGAAAATAACAAGGGTGCCATCCAGCCCTTCGATTCGAACGTTCCCCTCGGCGGAGACTTTCACGCACAATTCACTTGCGAGCCTGGTAGGACTGGGTCTATAACCTCTTTGCTTCGATGGTCTAAATACAGCACAGCCGGACCGTGCCCCGGGCCGCCGTCACCGACGGCAGTCGGGCGGGCTCGTTCGATCCTCATCCGTCCTTCCCACCATCACAACCGGAGATCTATTGCGATGAGCCTCCGAGGATTCTCGGTGGCGACGGTGGCCTTGCTCGCCACGCTCGCCGCACCTTTGCCTGCCGCCGACCTGGTCGCCCTTTCGCCATCGACCTGGGACCGATACATCCCTCAAGGGAAGGAAGTCGACGGCATCTACGGCGACTTCACCCTGGCGAACGACCAGATCATCGCGGTCATCGCCCATCCCAGGCGAGAGCGCAACGCGAACATGACCGTGCGGAACGTTGGAGGCTGCCTGATCGACCTCACGCGACGCGATCGTCAGAGCGACCAGCTCTCCGCGTTTTATCCCGGCGCCCAGCTTCGCGAGTTGAGGTTTGCCGGGATCGGCGTCGAGGCCCCGGAGGTGTATGAAGCGGCCGAACTTGATCGGGTCTTTGTGAAAGGCCGCCGGGTCACACTACGGCTCGTCGCCTCCCCGAGAGAAAAGCAACCCGACGTCGAAGTCGCTTACAGCCTCGAGGAAGGACATCCCTTCATCGAGGTGACGACCACCTTCGCCAACCGCGGTAATTCCCCCGTCGATATCCAGCTTCTCGATTCCATGCGAGCCGACCACAGCTTCGAGCAGAGCCCCGAAGCCCCGGCCGACCTCTTTTGGGCCTACGACAAACACTTTGGCCAGGCCTATGGTGTGGCCGCGGAAGGGCTTCGGATCGCCGGGACGAGCGGCCGAGGACTCCTGCTCAAATACTCGGAGCGCGAAGGCAAGGTGAGCGTGCCGCTCGCGCCCGGCGCGTCCTACAAGCTCACGCGCCGGATCATCCCCGGGACGAATCTCTTCGACGTCTCACGAATCGCCGACGGCCTTTTCGGGAAGAGTCCTCGCGTTATCCAGCTCGCGGTGAAGGACAAGGCCGGGCAACCAGTCGCCGGGGCCGACGTGGTTCTCATGCGCAACGGCAAACCCCAACTCTGGGGTAAGACGGAAAAGCGCGGGAAGATCCAGATCGTCGCGGGAGAAGGCCCAGCCATGCTATCGATCTCGGCCATCGGCCACGGCTCGAAGTCAATCGAACTCGCCGCGGACTCTCCGGAAACGATCTCGGTCGATCTTCCCGAGGCTGGAGCCTTCGTGGCGAAGATCACCGACGAGGCGGGCAAGCCGACGCCTTGCAAGGTGCAGTTCATCGGTAAGGGTGAGACGAGGAGCCCCGACTTCGGCCCGGACAGCGGCGAGCATGAGGTGAAGAACGTCTACTACAGCCACAACGGAAGTTTCCGTCGCACGCTCGAAGCGGGATCGTACGACGTGATCGTCAGCTACGGCACCGAGCATGACGCGGTCTTCGGCCAGATCACCATCGAGCAGGGGAAAGAGACCCCCTTTCAGGCGAAACTGATCCGAACCGTGAAGAGCGACGGCTGGATCAGCTCCGACTTCCACAGCCATTCCAGCCCCTCCGGCGACAACACGGCCAGCCAGCTCGGACGCGTGCTCAACCTGGTTTGCGAGCAGATCGAGTTCGCCCCTTGCACCGAACACAATCGGCTCTCGACTTACGACTCTCACCTGAAGGCTCTCGGCGCCGAACGGCGGATGGGAACTTGCGTGGGAATCGAATTGACCGGCAAGCCGCTGCCTCTTAACCACCAGAATGCCTTCCCGATGATCCTCAGGCCCAACGTCCAGGACGGCGGCGGCCCGACCCACGACGACGATCCGGAAGTGCAGATCGAGCGGCTGGCACTTTGGGATGGCGGCACCGAGAAGCTCGTGCAAGTCAACCATCCCGACATGGGCTG
>Ga0080006_1119696_pt1 | contig 13750 bp, 13 predicted proteins | sample RS3BMetagenome_FD_69209 | JGI IMG/M metagenome (GOLD analysis project Ga0080006, IMG submission 69209) | Ferric oxide microbial mat and aquatic microbial communities from Rainbow Spring, Yellowstone National Park, USA - RS3B (SPADES... ...
CACCTGCCATGGGCAGTTTGTCAATATGTCTAATGTGCTCCTCGTATTCGTTTAGAATCTTTTCTGCTTCTTCTTTAATTAGCCGCTCTTTTCCAAATATATACTTACCCTTTATCTTTCCAGTCCTGAACGCGTACGGCACCATCTCCTCAAGCAATTTTATGTCTACTAAGCTTGGCAAAAATTCAGCAGCGCCTGATATTGCTTTATCATAAACAGCCCGGTATTGCCTATTACCTTCGGTTACACGCAAAGGCTTAAGCGATTCACTGGAAGGGAAGTATATGTGGTAGCTAGAGTTATATTCCATAATACTCATCGGTATTACGGCGTTTTTTCCGTGATACTTTAGCGGAACATAAAAGTAGTTCCATCTTTTGTCTTGTTCATTTACTTGCGTGGGATACGCCATTTCGATAAGCTCTTTTACCCGCGTGTAGAGCCGCGTGCTTTTAATAGTAATCGGTTTAATTGCGTCACTTAGGGATTCACTTTTCAGCGAGCGCGCAAGCTCCTCATAGGTAAGCACTTTGTTGTCTTTCTTTTCTTTTACTCTGTTCATTTTATTCATCAATTCATTTACCTACATGCGTCATACTTTTATATATTAGTAGCGTGTTGAATTTTTAAATACCTTCTTTTCGAATGTAAATTTAATTCCCACAGCGGGGGTTGCTTTCTCTTTTTCGATGACAAACCCCTGCAGAAAGTAGGAATATCACAGATAAGATGACTATAATTAATAAGGCGACCGTAAAAATAAATACTAGAGGTATGGATTTGCCCAATAAGTACATTATAATAAAGCGGTTTGGTGGCTTGCTTACGATAATCCTAGTTTACAGGAAAATACATATACTCTATATAAACAGCCCTAACTCAAGAGGCGATGTATACAGCCCGAAAGCATGGATAGTAAAAACAGTTAAGCACAAAAAGGATTAACAAACTATCCTTAAGACTGTCTAAGCATTATTGTAACTGAAATTGCATTTTATGGCTTTGTAGAATTCCTCTATTTTTATGACAGTAGAAGGTTTTAAAACCTTCTACTGATATTGGTTATTTGGCGACCAATATGATACAAAAAGGCGACTCTAAGTATAAAAAGTTTATTGATATCTGTTTCATGGAAGTGAAACGGGTACTGCGACCATACTCCGATAAGTTCTCGAAGAAGATATATGCGCAACATCAACATGCAGTTGCGATATTGCTGATGAAACGTGAGAGAAAACCGTACAGAGATGTTGTCGAACTGTTGAAGGAATTTTGGGCATATTTTGGGTTCAACAAGTCGATACCACACTTTACCACTTTAGAGACGTTCTTCATGCGAATACCGACTTATGTTTGGGACTTCTTGAGCGCAAAGACTTACGAACTGTTCGCAGGATCTATCGCAGATGTGGCAACTGACTCAACAGGTTATAGGCTGCATCACGCATCGCAACACTATGAAAAGAGAATAAACAGGCCGTTCAGGCGCAAACGCTTTATGAAACATTTCCTGTCTGTAGACACCGACAGGCAGGCGATAATCGCATCATATGATAGAAGGTCATACGTGAATGATACTCTGATGTTCAAACCAATGCTGAAGAAGATAAAGGAAGTTATAAATATTGGATATGCTGTTGCGGATAAGGGTTTTGACTCAGAGAGCAACCATAAGTTTGCTCACAAGATCGGCGCAGATTCTGTCATACCATTGAGATATAGGACATCCTTATCTAAAACGAAAGGATACTACAGGAGAAAGTTGTGGCGCAATTTTCCAAAAGAGAGATACGACAGGAGATCCATCGTTGAAACAGTAAACTCGGTTGAGAAGAGAAAATTCGGAGATGAACTGAGGAGCAGATTGTTGAAAACGCAGAGGAGGGAGATGAAGATAATCGATATTGTTTACAATATCTACAGATATATCAAATATACCGTATCGATTCTGGAAGGATTTCTACAGGGCCATTTTAGGAAGATTTAAGGATTAGGATAAAAGAATGGATTATTATAAAACACCCGCAAGAAACATAGTTCTTAATTCGGGCAAACCTGCAAAGTTCTCTCCACGCTTAGCGTTGCTAGACACCTCAAATATATCATTAAGCAATCTTGCTCTTTCACCTTCAAATTCCTTTGCAGAAATTTTATCTTCTAATAAACCTTTAAGGGCGAACCTAGATTCAGTTATACGTTGATTATTAATGAGTTCTGAATCCCTTTTGAATGGTACGCCAAGCTGTGCAGAAATCAGGAAAATTAATTTACGTATATCTCCAGAATAAAACGAAGATACATCTGTGATATCTCCCGCATAAGGAATTTGTATAATGCCTTTTATTTCAAAGATTTTTTTAACAACTTCATCGCGCTTTATTTTTTCTGGGTTATATATAACATCACCTTTATCTATGAATTCAAATGCCCCATCTCCCTTTTCTAGCGATTGCTTTTCTTCGGGTGTAAGCGCAGGTCTTATTACTATTGTTCCATCAGGTAGCTTTAATCCTTCACCCGGAGATACTCTGAAAAAAATATCTCCCGGGTTTATAGAACCTGGATTCCCATTAAGTTGTATTAGTGGCTTCAATGGAGCAATTATTACAAATGGCATATTGCCCCAGTCACCTGTTAGAGGCTGAATGGTCTTTACAGTATCATTAGCTACCCCATGAACTGTGTTTCTAGGTGCAGTTGGAGTTTTGCCTATTTTTTCAGCATATTTCAAAAAACTATTATAATAATCTGATGTTGTTATCTTTATCCTTTCTTTTTCAAGACGGTTGGCGTTAAGAGTAGCATCAAAAAGAGGCACAATGACTTTTCCATTAGGTGCTTCTGCTGGTAAGAACTGTGTTACATGAACAAAAAAGATCATCTAGAGACTTAACTTTAGATGAAAGTGAATTTTCCATAACTTTGATTAGCTGATTTAATAAATCTTTTTCATTGACTACTAACTCTTTAATTGTCTCGTATATTTCTTTATTTCCAAGATTATATACATTATGGTTGTCCAAGTAAATACTCACTTTTTCTCTCCAATCTCGAATTATTTTTATGGCGTCTATTTTTGGAATTAAATTATCTATATAAGCTTTTTCCTCATTTATATCGTAGACTTTATAGTTCGACTCTCGAATCTCTTTATTTAACCCTTGAATCTTTTCATCTAACTCTTTAATTTCTTTTTTTTCTCCTCTTTTAAAAAAACCTTTCACACCTTTAACTTTTTTACTTTTGGCATCAATTTCTTCTTGCATTGTCTTAATTTTTTCTTGTACGTTATTTTGCAATGCCTGCATATTAATTAGTTCTTTTTCACATTCTTCCCTTCGTTTTTCCAATGCATTTTTTATATCTGGAAGCCTACTAGAGTCTAATTTTAAATTATTATAGTGTTTTGATAAGTATCCGTCGCTTTCTATCAAATATGAACGGATCTTATCCATCCTATTAAGATTCTCGATATCTAAAAGTTCCGCCTCATTTAAAGCACGAATTGTGTTGTAGATTCCATGCTTATACTCCCAGTTTTCAATAATTTTGTTTAGCTTACCTACTTTTTCTTGTACCTTCGCCTCTGCGACTTTGTCTCCAATTAACCACATAAATACATTATAAGCAGCATCATAATTTCTCTCAGAAGTTAAGCCACCTTTTTCATTAATTATTGTAGATGCTATAAGCGCATCCATAACCTTTTTCTCTTCTCCACTTACCATCCACGTGTTTAACTTGGCATGATCTACTATCTTATTTACTAAGTCGCTTTTAGACCCTAATGATTGAGCAAGCTTTGCTATCTGTATTGGATCAATTTCAACAAATACAACAATATCCTTATCTGCATTTAACAGATTTCCTACTTCTTCTCTAAATCCAGAAGAGTTTTTACGCAAATTCTCAAAAAATGCTTTTGTAGCTTCAACACTTCTGCTTTTTGGTTCTGTCCCTAAAAATATAACCTCTTTGTTATTTACTATTTCATCGTTATATGGAAGCGCATTCTTTGGGTAAAATACTATTGTAAGCGACTTCCCTGAAGATAGTTCAAATGTGTATGCTTTCCTTTCAACACCCTCTGCATCTGTAAAGGTATACGCACTAATAGGTGTTACTTTTTGTTCGTATTCTTTTTTCTCTGCCGGCAGAATCTCAGATGTTCTTGTTAAAGTTCCACTTTGTTTATACTCATTTTGCCCACTTTGCTCATCCCTCTGTTTAAAAGCAAATGCAGCAGAATTTAAAACTTTCAGTTTTACTTTTTTATTCCCTCTAGTATTTGATTTACTAATCTTTACAACAAAAGGTAAGTAAACTATATTGTATTTTGCTTCAAAATCTTTATATACACTATTAAGAGAGTTTAAAAGTTTTAGGATTCGTTTGGCGCGAAAAGAATTCAGATACTTATCTGAGATTAAATTAGTAATTTCTGTTATACCTGTATTTAAATAGTTGAGATCTAATATTTTCTGTTTGCTCGGCATTGATACTTCCTTCGATAAAGAAATTAATTTCTTTAATTTTTCTTCTATTGACGCTGAATCATTATTGCCATGATTAACCTTTTCATAAGCATGTGTATTTGCTGACAAGTCCTCCATATCAATAAATAAGAGATTTGACTAGATATTTAAATATTTGCATTATTGAATGATTTCACTATTTCTCTCTACAAATATAACGAGAACCGTTATTAGGAATATCATCTATCTTGATTTCGGCTTTGTAGGAAACTTGAAGCAGAAATTGTTATAGATCTTGTCTTGGGTATCTGTTCAACAGTGCACAAATAGATATATATTTAAATCAAACTAATCAGAAATAATATTTGTGATTCCATGGGAATACTGATCGAAGGGACTATAGGGCTAATCGTACTGATTGTGATAATAGCCTTTGTAATAATATACAACACACTGGTGTCACTGAAAAAGAATGCCGACAAAGCATGGGCGAATGTTGATGTTTTGCTGCAGAAAAGGCATGATGCACTTACAAAGCTCATAGACACAGTGAGCTCATACATGAGGTATGAGAAGGGGCTTATGACACAGATAACACAATTGAGGAGCCAATGGATGAATATACCTCAAAATGATATCCAGTCAAAGATAAATGCCTCAAACCAGATTTCAAGCGCACTTAAGTCTATTTTTGCTGTTGCTGAAAACTATCCTGATTTGAAGGCAAACAACAGCTTCATTCAGCTGCAACAAAGCATAGTGGAACTGGAGTCTCAGATTGCAGATGCAAGGGAGTTCTACAACGACAGTGTTACGCAGTTCAACATAAGAATTAACCAAATACCGTACAACTTCTTTGCAGGAACGTTGGGCTACAAGGCGATGCCTCTCTTCCAGGCACCACCAGAGGAAAAGGCTGATGTCAAGATAAACCTCGGCGTATGAAATGGCAAAGAAGCCAATAGGAAAAGTAATTTCTATAATTAAAACGTCTTATTCTGAAAATGGAATCGTTCTAAATCTCATAGATTCGCTTAGTGTCGGGGACAAGGTAACATTTGACGGCTGGCAGGAAGGTTCGAGCATAGCAGTTGAAAAGCTCAATCAAAACCACAAAAATGTTACAACTGCCGTGCCTGGAACTGCCAGCATCTTTGTAAACTCTAGCTTATTTATACAAACAGGATCAGGCATATACAAGATTACTGAAGATCAGCAAGCCCAGGGAGGCCAAACTGCAAGTACTAATTCACCTTCGCAAGGAGAGCAAGGCCCAGAGGTAATTCCAATTGCATTCGGTGTAGGTGCTGCAGGACCTATGCGACAGTCGCAAGGCAAAGCAGCAAATGAAGTTAATCAGCAAGCTCAGCAAAATCATGGAACAGTAGTATCAAATATTGGCATCAATAATTTTTTATTAGGGCAAAATCCTTTCGCAAACAATGCTACTTCAATTAGCATACAGTTAATTAACCTTCCTGCAACCGCCACGGAGTTCTTAAAATATGCCCCAAGCTATACAACAAATATAAAGTCAAAGACAATGAGCTACATGTCGTGGTATGTGCTTATTGCTTCAATGTTTATAGTAACAATAGCTGTGCTCGGCCAATTTTATCAAGGCGCACCGGTAATGCCTTTATCAATACTCCTGCTCACTTTTTTTGCAGAGTTTTTAATTTCAGGGGCAATACTTCTTTACCTAGGCTTCAAAGATTTTTCATTTGAACAGTTTTTACAGTCAATTCCTGTTGCAAAAATAGATGCAGCAACGTATAGCCTAAACAAAATGCAGGGAAAGTTTATACCTTATAATACAGGACCACTTAAAGCACCAATCAGCGGTGCTGAATGCGTGTATTATTCTGTAGGGCTATATGTAGGATTTTATGAGGGTTTTGGTAGAAACAGGCGATTTGTTGTGCAGCGGCTAGGAGGGATTGGAAAAGGAGCACCAACCCTGTTCACAGATGGTAGCGGGTATCTTGCTGTTGACTTGGTGAAGGCACCGAATTTACAGGCAACATCAAGTGTGCTTATATTAAACAAAACAGGGAGTGGCGCCACTAATGTAATAGAACAGGGCAAAGAGGCTGCTGCTGAAATCTTGCCAAAGATTGAAGAAGCATCAAACAGCAACAGCACTGTAGACTTATCTAAGATACCTAGCTTCAAAGTTAAACCCTATTTCCAAAACAGAATTAAAGACCTTAAGAATGGTCTAAACTCGTTGGAGATACCCGACGGAATCTTTCTGGTGGAGCAGTATATCCCTGTCAATTCAGATTACACGTGCTTAGGCGGTGTGGCAGATACAGACAGAAGCATAGATGGCAAGCCTGTCAAAGTGATGGTGCCAGATCAGGGTAGAGGAACAATGGCTGTGTATGCTGGTGCAGCAGAGAATATCAAAAAAAGTATAAGCAAGCGCACAATGCTTAACATAGCGATTGGAGTACTGTTCATCATAGGTGCACTTGTGCTGCTTTCGTTCTACTTCGGTAGCGCTTCGGCTGCATCTGCAGCAAAGATAACAACAATAGGGGTGGCGGAGGATGCCAACCTAATGCAACTGTAATATTATCAGACTAAATAAATAGTAGAAGATTTAACTGCATTTTACCGTAATTGGCGAATGAAATGGAGGATAAAGTCCCTGGTGGTACTGCATCAGAAAATTTTTCAAACAATAAAGAAAACAATCAGCAAGCTCAGCAAAATCATGGGGCAGCAACATCAAATATTGGCGCTGGCGGTGTATTCAGGCAAAATTCTTTTACATACGATGTAGATTTAATTGGCACACAGCCAACTGGCCTTTATGCAACTGCCACAGAGTTCTTAAAATACGTTCCGAGCTATGCAACAAATATAAAGTCAAAAACACTGAGCTACGCGTTATGGTATGCACTTATTATCTTAATGCTTATAGTGCCAGTATCAGTAGTCGTAGTAATATATCGAAAAGTACCAAAAATACCTTCATTACTGGTCCCGATTACTCTTTTTGCAGAGTTTTTAATTTCAGGGGCAATACTTCTTTACTTATTCTTCAAAGATTTTTCACTTGACCAGTTTTTGCAGCCAATTCCTGTTGTAAAAGTAGATGCAGCAACATACAATCTCAACAAAATGCAGGGAAAGTTTATACCTTATAATGCAGGACCACTTAAAGCACCAATCAGCGGTGCTGAATGCGTTTATTATTCTGTAGGGCTATACGCAGCATTTTATCAGAACGCTGGGAGAAACAGGCAATTTGTTGTATTACCTATAGGAGGGGTTGAAAAAGGAGTGACAACCCTGTTCACAGATGGTAGCGGGTATCTTGCTGTTGACTTGGTGAAGGCGCCCAATGTACAAGTAACATCAAGTGCACTTGAATTGAACAAGGCAGGGTTTGGTGCCTTTGTTCTACGGGAAGTCTCAGGTACACTTGCATTCATTGAACAGGGCAAAAAGGCTGCCGCTGAAATCTTGCCAAATATTGAAGAAGCTGCAAAAAGTAACAGCACTGTAGACTTGTCGCAGATATCTGGCTACAAATTCGATTTTCGTTTCAAAAACAGGACCAGAGATCTCAAGAAGAAGGTTGCATATGATATACATCTGAAACCGCTACAGAATTTTGGACTCTTTCTGGTGGAGCAGTATATCCCTGTCAATTCAGATTACACGTGCTTAGGCGGTGTGGCTGACATAAGTAAAAGCATAGATGGCAAACCTGTCAAAGTGATGGTACCTGATCAAGGCAGCGGCATAATGGCTGTGTATGCTGGCGCAGCACAGAATGTCAAAAAAGGCATGAGCAAGCGCACAATACTTAACATGGCGATTGGCGTACTATTCGTTATAGCTGCCCTTTGGGTACTTTCAACTCTATTCTATTAGGCTTCTGCTGCAACTTATGCTCCGTTTGGCGAGAACATCAGGTGCATGTAGCTGGAATGGCTGTATGATTAATATATTTGCAAGAAGTGGATCATCAGGATATATATCGTGTAAATAGTAGGCGCATACGGCAAGAAATGTTTCAACAATGAGACTACAAATTGGTGTACAGCAAAAATAAGTGGTGGATCATGCGGCAACCCTGACGCAATCGCATATTATCGAGTAGGCCGATAAAAGCTCAACTTAGATGTTTATTCAACATTACAATAAACCTTTTATTCTGCAAAAGAGCCCAGCTCGTGCATACTTGGCTCATGCATGTTTACCTTTTTCTATATTTTCTATATAATCGTTTATCGCCTTTTCAGCCAGATCAGGCTTGCCTATGCACACAAGCACATCATCGCCTTCTTTTGCACCAGTTATTTCTCTTATAAACTCAAGCTCATCAGCACTCGCATAGCCTTTATGCTCCTTTGTTGTAAAGACTATGCAGCCATATTTGCTTGCATCAAGCAGCTCTGGCTTTGAGTTGGCTAATCCTGAGCCTAGCTTGACCCCAAGAGCCCTGCCACTTCTTCCTATCACATTTATAATCTCGTTGTTCTTTGTGTTTATGAATGCGCCACTTAAGTCAAACATAGGCAATTGCATAGCATGCTTATTGCCGCTTGCCTTGTATGTTGGAGCCCTGCTGGCATAACGCTGCTGTATAAGAAGAGCTGCTATTATGAAAGCGAATGAAACAAGATAGTAAGGGTAGAGCTTTGTACCAAGGACCAAGTATGAGAAGAATATTGTTAATATAGGAGTTAAGTAGGTTGCATTTGAGATAAGAAGGGGATCGAATAATTTGAATGAATAGAAGAACATTAAGGCACCGAGCGAATAAGAGATCATGCCTAGGAAGAGAACCGAGAATAAAGTATATGCATTCATCGGAGTAAAATTAGTGTTAAAAAGTGTTATAAGAAGTGCAATAAGAAGAAGTGATGCAAGATTGAATATGAAGACCTGGCTGAAGATATCTTGGTTCTGTCCTTTTATGATTGCATTTGAGCCCGCTGTAGAGAGTGTAGAAAGAAGAGCTATACCTATAAAACCTATGCCATAAAGCCTTGGCAGCAAGCCGCCATGTGTTGCAAGAAAATAAACACCCACAAATCCTATAAAGAGTGCTATGAGCTGCATTCTGCTTATCTTTATTCTTACTGTAAACGGCAGCATTATGGCAAGAAAGAGGGGCCATAGCTTGCTTATTAAGCTAGCAACTATAGGGTTTGTGCCTTTTATCGCAATTGTTAAGAAAAGCTGTGCAAAAGCGTAGTTAAAAACACCAGCTATTACAAGGATTGAAAAGATCCTCGGATTGGTAAGAATATAAAAGAGATGCTTAAGCTTCTTAGCAAATATAAGAGCGGCAAAGGAGGTTGCTGTGCTTACCAGAAAGGTGTAGAAAAGAAGCTCTAGCGGAGATATGTTTACCACAGCTAGCCCTAATAATACTGGAAGAAGTGAAAGCTCAGTTACCGCAAGAGCTATTAGTAGATAGCCCCTTGTTTTCATCTTCATGCTATCTAAGAGCATTATCTTTTGGAATAAATAAAAATGATACCGTTTTGTTCAAAAATATTTTAAGGATCTTGTCATTTTGGCAAGCTATTTAAATATGTTTATTTAAGATTGTTTTGTGGAGTATAGCTTTAAAGAAAAGATAATATTAAGAAAGCTAAGCGAAGATGCAACCACCTCTATAGAGGAGCTTGCAAGCGCCGCCAAGTGCTCACGCACCACAGTATACAAAATACTCTCAGCGCTTGAAGAAAAATATAAGATAAATTATACTGTTGAGCTTGATGAAGATAAGCTTGGCATAACGGAAAAGCATCTGCTAATTATAAAGCTTAGGGAAAAGCCAAATGAAGAATTTTTGCGCGGCCTTTTTGCAAGCGACAATTACATAAGCGATGCCTATCTGTGCGAGGGCGACTTTGACCTTATTATATATGCAACATCAAACGAGCCTATGCATTATATAATGTGGGAGAGCAGGCTTCCAGCTAGGCTTGCTGAGTTTGAGCCAGAGATGTATCCAAGCGAGGTTATGTTCACCCAGTTTGGCTATTTTCCATTGAATCCGGAGCAGATAAGCATGGCCAAGCTTAATGAGAAAGACAAGCCCATACTTGCTGAGCTGCTAAGAAATAGCAGGCAGAGCATAACCAGCATGGCAAAAAAGCTAAACATAGGAAGGACAACCTTGGCTTATAGAATATATATGCTGAAGAAGCGCGGCATGATTAAGAGGTTTACCATCTCTGTAGGCAAGCCTCATAAGCCTTATATACTTGTTTTCTTGGCAAATTATACCTTTACAATAGACACGCCTGTTAGGTCTACAAGGATGATGAATTATTACAAATCCTACGATGAGCAGTTGCCACTGCTCAATACATTCCAGCTCCTTGTACCAATGAGCGGCAGCTATAGGTTCCTTGCTGTTGGCTTATTTGACGATGAGAAGGATGCGATGAAGCATGCAATAAATGCTCACAAGCAAATTTTTGAGAAGGAGAATGTGAGTATAAGAAAGGCCAGGATTACAAGCGTTCTGAAAGGAGGCTACCCATTCAGGAACCTCGACATAAATGCAGAGTACAGAAGGTACCGCTGGAACGAGGTAGAGACAAAATGACAAAGTTTTTCAAATAAATGCGACATTTTAGAACCATTTAAATACCTGTTAGCTCATATATTTATTTCGAGGGCCTGCATGTTTATAATCTTCCCCACCATGCTGCTCTCAACTCCTTCTTCCCCACTTTTGATTTTTGCATGGCTTAAATTAAGCCCGCATCTTCAAAAAGTCTGCTAACCTTTTCTTTAGCAACTGCGTAGCTGATAAAGCTATTTTTTGAAATGAGTCTTTCTAGCTCTTTGCCCCATATCAATGCGATCTTATTTATTCTCAATTCGAACCTCCTGGGGTTAAAAGCACGCCCATACAGCTTCATCTTTCTATCTAACAGTGCCACATCAATCTCTGTACCTTTCGATAGCAAAAAATAGATGTCGTATAGATCTCTTGCCTTGAGATTGTGTCTATACAGCAAAGCAACAGTCTTCTCTGCAAGTATCTCCTTCTCGTTCATAACAATTGCGGTATAAGGTGCAATATCAACATATTTGGGGTTTCTTCTAAAAATTAGGGGCTTTTCAAGCACGGGCTCCCTCTTACCTATTTCTATTTTCAAATGCTGATATTTGTTTGAGCGTTCAAAGAGCGGACCTCTTATACTGAGCTCATATACAAGCTTTATCTCGCTATTAAGCTCCCTTAATATCCTTACAGGATCTTCTTCAGTAGATCTTTTAATAACTTTATCTATCTTTATTTTTATGTTTTCGTATTCTTCTCTTCCCAAGACAATTGAAAAATCAAGGTCGTCAGAAAATCTATTAGAGCCATAAAATTTCGCGAGCGCTGTGCCTCCTTTGAAAACTATATTATTGCAAGAATTGAAAAGCCTGCTAAGAAACAACTCTTCAATATAGTCCTTCTCTTGCTGATAAGGCTCTTCGTATATTTTATATGCCAAAAGTTCATCGTAGCCCAGCATGCTCAGCACCATTTAGCAATTCGTTTGCTTCTTTACCATGCCCATTCCTACGCAATAGTTCTGCTACCTTTTTCACAACATACTTGTTTCTGCTTTGCTTGGCATATGCAATTAGTTTGCTTATACTTATCCTTGGTGGACTTCTTAGCACATCTTCATCAAGATCATTGAAATCTCTGAAATAATATATATCTACAATAGCCTTCTCTGGGTCTGCAATAAATATATTTCCATTTAACTCTTTGTGGTAGCCGAAGATAAGTTCCTTTTTGGCGTGCTTAAAGATTATATCGTATCCTTCTACATTTCTTATTGCTCTGTGCCTTTTTGGCGATACTACATACACAACATGCGGTATTTGCGTTGTAAGGCCATAATAGGCAAGTGCAGAGACCAAACTAACATAAGAAGGTTTTATTATGTTTGAAGCAATTGCATATTCATTTGCATAACCCTTCAAGTAGTAAACACCACGCTCTACTCTGCCCACTATTCCTTTCTTAATGCATCTGAGTACAAACAGCTTAGCGTAGCCCCTGCTTGCATTTAGCACTTTAATTACATCATTGATCCCAAATACCACAATATGCCTGTCTAGCATGAATTTTATAAATTCATTCATCTGCATGCTCTCAATACTTTATTGTAAGCATAGATATTTATATGTATCATTAGTTATCAAATGATAACCAAAAGAACATGCAATTTAAAGCAAAAAGAAATGTTTAAAAAACTTTAACTCTGCTCGCGAGAAGTCCCCTTTCGTAAGATAGGGGATGAGAGCGAGCGAAAGTTATAAATAGGATCCTGAGATTTATATTTTATCACTCTCGTCAAATCCATAAAATTACTTACATACCTTATGAGATATGCAATAAGGCACGAAAATACGTGTATTGTGACTTTCTTTATTCCTACAAACCTGTCTCTTGCAAGGCCGAACATCTCTTTCAACCTCGCAAAAATCCTCTCTATTGCTCAGCACTTCTTGTAGTCTTTGTCTCTAAGCTTTTCTGATTTGCGAAAGCGTTTTTCAATTCCGTGCAATTACGGGTATTACATTGTCGTGGCGCAGGGTCTGCTTTACTTTGGAAGAATCACTGGTAGAATCCACAAGGTACTTCACCTCAAAACCAAATGTAAACATCTTCTTTGCTCCTTCGTAAAGTTTTGAAAACAATCTACTATCGTGTTTATTTCCAGGTTCTATCGCAGCCACAAGAGATATCTCTCTTTCTGCATCCACATTTAGGTGCAGTTTGTAGCCAAAGAAATATTCTGCTTTTCTCTGCCTCTTCTTTGGTATAGTCCTAATGCCCCACCGTGCATAAATGTCCTTACGCGAATACGCAGGCACATCTGTACTATCTTGTGCAATCAGCCTTAACTGCCTTCCCTTCATTGCGTTTTGCACCAACCAATAATAAAGGTCCTCAAAGATTCTCGGATCGGGTCTGCTTCTTACTTTGGAGAAAGTGGAAGGATTTGGTTTCCTTTTGTAACCAAGCACTCTGCCTATTGGATTTACTGCCATAAAACTCCACAAGTTCTTCGTCTGACAGTTTCTTCTGCACTTTTATTACAAGTACAACAATGTGTTTTGCGAACTTCTTCGTATGCCCGTTTCTCTGCACGATAACGCGTGCAGCCGCGTATACCTCTGGTATTTTATTTTTTATGGTCGCCTTATACATTATAGTCACCTTGTTCGTGACTATCCCTACTTATTGCAGGGGTTTTACCGTCGAAAGAGAGAAAGTA
>Ga0080006_1134949_pt1 | contig 13738 bp, 16 predicted proteins | sample RS3BMetagenome_FD_69209 | JGI IMG/M metagenome (GOLD analysis project Ga0080006, IMG submission 69209) | Ferric oxide microbial mat and aquatic microbial communities from Rainbow Spring, Yellowstone National Park, USA - RS3B (SPADES... ...
GGGGCCGCCTCGGGCCGGACCGCGGAGGGCCGGCTTTGCCGGCCCGTCCCGGCTCGTTGCGCCCGCGGCCGCGCCACGACCGCAGGCTTCGGCCGCTCCCCGTCCGATGCCGGTTCAGGCAGTCACGAGGCGTTCGGTTGCGGCCGAAGGCTGCGGTAGGTACAGCTTCCGGAACGGCCAGGTGACCAAGAGGTAGTTGATCAGCAGCACGAGCCCCTCGAGCGAGCCAGCGCCGGCCGCCGGATCGCTGATCGCCGCCAGGTAGGCGTACCCGTCTTGGGGGTTGGCGTTGTAGGCCACCACCAGGCCGATCATCTGCTCGGGACGGTCACGTGGGGTCACGGCGAACTGCACCAGCACCCCAGCATGGACGGACCGCTCGAAGGCGTCGTACGACGGCATGATCCCGTTGAACCGCCACCGGAAGGCGGTCGGCTCGGCGATGGACAGCGCGTAGGCGGGCTGGTGGTATGCGGGGGGGAAGGGCGCCAACCGGTACCGGCGACCTTCGAGCACCGGCTGGGTCAGCGGGTCGTCAGGGCGCTTCGACATGGCGCTCACGGCCGACGACCCAAAGGTAGTGCCAGTAGAAGTCTCGGGCGCGCCGTGCACCGTGGATCTCGCTCGTCGAGACGCCGTCGCACCCGAGGAGCCGGTCGAAGTGCTCAGCCAGGTCGAGACGCGCCAGGTGGTCGGGAAGATCTCGTCCATGCGCGACGCCGGCTCCAGCGGTTCGTCCCAACCCGCCACGTCGGTCAGCCAGCCCAGGAAGACCGAGAGATCGAGCGGTCGGCTGGGCCCCGGCCCGCGCACCTAGGGACCCCCCCGCAGGCCGGCGGCCGACGACCCGGTGCTCAGGTCGGCCGCCAGCACCGACACGGTGCTCGTCCGCGGACCGAACCCCACGGTGAAACCCGTCGCGAACGGGCGGAAGGCGGACGTGGCGGGCTCGACGGGGATGTCATCAACCGCTTGGCCGTCGAGATCGAGGGTCTCCACCCTGTGGAACTCCGATTCCTCGACGTCGTTCCATGTCGCCAGCTGATCGCGCCCGAGCTCGATCTTCATCCCCCAGAGTGAGCCCAGCTCGTGGACGAGCACGGCGCGAACTCCGGATCCGAACTGGTAGACAGCAGGACCGAGGAAGACACGCTCCCCTCGATCCGTGTGCGGGGCCCGATCCGTGTGCGGGGCCCGAAGGAGCACTGCCATCGCAGGCTGGTCCGCCGCGGCGCGGGTCGTCGCGTAGGAGGCGAGGGCGGCGTCCTCCATCGTCATCGACGACGTCGCGGGGCCGCAGGCCGAAACGGGCAGCGCACCCCGCTGGGCGACCTTCTTCGGTGGCGGCGCCAGGCAGAGGAGCGGCCGGACGAGCACCCGTCCCGGCGCCGTGGCCGCGTTCACCATGGCGACGCCGGGACCGCGCCACCGGACGACGACGGAATGCTCCCTGACGCGCACCTGCGCGTCAGGGACGCCGAGCAGGAAGAGCCGCCGCTCGACCGCCCACGCTGACGCTCGCACCGCACGCCGAGAGGCGGAGGGGTTGGCGAGGTAGACGCGCTCGTGGCGGGTTCTGCTCGTCGAGGCCGCCGCAAAGCTTGGCGCAGCGCCCAACCCGGCCAGAACGGCGCTGAGGCCGACGATCGACCAGCGACCTCGGCGAGGCAGGTAGCGAGTTGCCGGCGGCGACATGGCGCTCGGCCACGTTCGCCTGCATCGGAGACTGGGCGACGGCTGCACGGCTCGACTACGACGGCGGAGGGTCGCCAGGAATGTTCAGGCTCAGAGGTTGCTCGGCAGGTCTGCCGGCAGCGCCGAGAGGGCGGGCGCTCCGGCGCCCTTCGTCGACGAGCCACCCTGGGCCAGCTGGTTGGCCATCCATGACGCCAGTGCAGGCGTGCGGTCCCGTGGAAGGCCGTTCAGGGTACTGGGGCCAGCGATCTGTTCCTCCTGTGCGTCGATGGTCAGCTCGATCTGGTAGCCGGCCAGCGCCGTTGGCGACTCGAACATCGTCTGAAGAGACTCGCCGGCGGGGACGTCCGCCTGGTACGAGGGAACGTGCTCGAACGCGACCTCCTGCTGCTGCGCGTCGCTCTGGGCGGCCGCCATGCTGACCACCCCGCCAGTCTGCTGGGCGTGCGTCCACAGCAGGGTGTCCAACGACGCGACAGCGACTGCTTGCTGCAGGACGCCACCGTACGGTTTCGCGGTCACCGCGGCTGCCGCCGTGCCGACCCCCGCGGTGCTTGGCTGCCCGCCTGATCCGGTGGCTGCCAGCCGGATCGCCTGCTGCTCGAAGCCAACCACCTTCGAGGCGACGGCGCCCAACGGCACCTGCGCTCCCTCGACCGTAACCTGCAGGCCCTGCGCCGCCAGCTCGGACGCAACGCTGCCGGTCGACGGAAGGCTGCGGAATGCGTGCTTCAGCGCCGCATCGAGGGCCGCCGAGCTCGCGGGGCCGGTGGGGGCAACGCTCGCTGCCGCCTGCACCAGCGGAGCCGCGTTGTGACCCCCTCCGGCCGTGCTGGCCGCTCCCGCGAGGGCCGCGACGCCCGCGGCCACCACGCCGCACAACGAACCGAGCAGCCATCGGCGAGCAAACCTCCGTCGCGGGTAGGAGCTCTCCTCCATTTGCCGACCTCCTCGGTCGCTCACGACGGTGGTCCGTCGAGCAACGGGAACGCCGTGCCCACGGCCCCGGACCACCACTGCGAGCCATCACCGGAACCGATGTACAGCGTCACTTCGACCTGCGGGTCGGTGTACGGCCAGCCGTTGCCGTTGTAGTAAGACTCTGCGCAGTAACCCCATTCCTCGTTCTCCCCGAGCGCCTGGTCCTGCAGGGGACCGCATGCCGCAGCACCGCTCGGATCGGCTTGCGAGATGTACATCGAGTTGTCGTAGTGCGTCGAGTACGCTGCCGCGCCGAGGGAATCGGGGTTCTGGTCGCCCGCGTACAGCTCGGGATCAATGAACATCGCCCAGAAGTCCTGCACGAGCTTCCAGTAATTCCCCCTCCGGAGAACTTCCACTCCTGCCATGACACTGCGCTGGCTGCGTCCCAGTTCGTCGTGTTGAAGACGCAGCTGTCCAGATCGCACGATTCGAACGTCGTGAAGTACGGCGAGGTGTAGGCCTGGGCAGCTCCCTCGTTCGTCTGGGTGTCTGCCCCTGCGGGCCCCGGCGCCGCACCTGCCACGACCACGGTGCTCGTCACCGAGGCAGACACCACGGTCGAGAGCAACGAAAGGGCGCTGCGGCCGGACCTTTTGATCGTCCCGCCCATCTTACGGCTCGCCACCACATAAGGGAGATGCTCCTCCACTCTGCACGGTCACCACGCCAGCTTTACCGCCTCATTGCTACATGTAAGTCTACGTATCAACGTGACGCCGTCAAGGCCCAAAGTCTTCAAAGCGAGTCGGCACACCCGGCTGCTATACCGCTATCTCTCGCGGAATAGCGTGCATTAACGAGAAATGAGCCGCAATGGACCCATGCAGCTCGTGCCCGACGCACACCAGGAACTGGTCGAGGTCGAAGGTCGGCGGCGCGGCTACGAGCGCCCCCGGACGACCAGCGAGATGACCGCCGCCACCACTCCCGCCACGACCAGGCAGCCCACCACCACCGGCCATACGCCCGAGCCGGCGATCAAGGCCAGGGTCGTCGGCTCGCTCAACCCGGACAACTCGATCCGAACACGCCTCAGGATCCAGAACCAGGCTGATCGGCGAGCACGAGGGCGGCCGAGATTCCCGACGGAATCCCTGCGGTCATGCCGACCTTTAAGAACTGCCTCGCCGGCGAAACGTGATCCGAACGTGGGTCGGCATTGTCCGCGGGGTGCATATCACATTCTCCCCTTACGAGCGCCGGTGCCAGATCCATGACCCCTTTAGAAGGCTACTACCCGACACCCCCCAAGAGACGAGCCTCAGCACCGTACTCAACGCCCTCACGAGGTGCCTTGCCACTGCATCCTGCCACTCATCAGTGTACGGTACACCCCCGTGCGAGTCAATGCACTATCCGGCAAAGACCCGCGTCACGTCGTCGGTCTTTGCTCGTTACGGATTGCGCAATATGGTGCGGATTTGAGAAATGAGGTGCCGGCGGTGAGGCGTTGAGCGCCACCGGCGACAGCCGTTCGCACCATCAGCACGATCGACCATCGCCGCCGAGGAGCCTCGGGAAGCTCGGACGCGACCCCGGCCGGCTCGAAGCACGACGGATGGCGGCGGCCGAGCTCTTCGAGGCCGGGGCGCGCCAGGCGGAGATCGCCCGGCGGCTGGGTGTCAGCCATCAGACGGTCTCGCGCTGGCACGCCCGATGGCAGGCCGGTGGCCGCGCCGGGCTGGCGGCCGGCACCACCGGGCGGCGGTCGAGGTTGCAGCCCGAGCAGCTGGCGACGATCGCCGCTGCTCTACAGTTGCCGCCGTCGGCGAGCGGCCTCTCCGGCCGGGTCTGGACGGCGCGCTCGGCCGGCGAGCTGATCGCACGGGTGGCCGGCGTGGACTACCACCCGAGCCAGGTCTGGCGGATCCTGCGGCAGCTGGAGAAGGACCGGGCGGTGGGCAGCGAACAGCCACCGGGCCCCGGACCGACACATCCACCACGGACCGGCCCATCGGCCCGGGGATGACACCGGTGAGGGGCTCACCCCTCAGCGAGCTTGCGGCGCACCTCCCGGAGTCGGCGGCCCTTGTCGGCCCGCTCGTCGCGGAAGGACCGGATGCGTTCCAGCGTCAAGTCGAGCCTGGCGAGGAGGCGGTCGTTGGCCTCGATGGCGTCGTCGACCAACTGGCGCCGGCGGCGGTCGTCGACGGTCGGGTACTCACTGCGGACCCGGTCGAGCACGTCGACGTCCTCGGTGTCGAGCACCACTCGGACCTCGGCCAGGGAGAACCCCAACAGCTCCTGGAGGTCCCTGATCCGGCCGACCCTGGCCATGTCGGTCGGCGTGTACAGTCGCTCGCCGCTCTGGCGGTGGGCGCTCGGGCTGAGTAGCCCGAGCTCCTCCCAGTAGCGCAGCGTCCTCGTCGTGAGGCCGGTGAGCTTGGCCACCTCGCCGATGCGGAGGTTCGCCCCCGCCGGCAGCTCGGTCTGGCGGCGGGCCATCACGCCGGCTCACCCGCCGGGATCACACCGGCCGACTCGTCGGCGACGACCACCGGTACGCCGAGCTCGTCGACCACGGCGTCGGTCCGGGGGGAGAGCTTTCGGTGCCACGACGCAGCCGCCGCCACCACGCAGGTGGCGATCGAGAAGTCGAAGGCCGCCCGCAGCCCCTGGCGGAACGGACCGGAGATGAGCCCGGGGAAGAAGCTACGACCGGTGAGGACGTGGCGCTGGGCAGTCGTGAGATGCGACAGGACACCGCTGCCGACCAGGTGCTGGACCGGGTCGTAGCCGAGGAAGGCGGCGAAGATGGTCGAGACCGGCGGCAGGCCGGCCACCCGGTGGGCCACCGCCGCCGGGACCCCCTGATGGACGAGCCCGGCGAAGAGGTGCTGGGGCAGCGAGGCCGCCAGGCCGGCGATCATGAGGGAGAAGAAGACGCCGATCGAGAGCACCTGGGCCGAGTTCTGGAACGTCGTGTTCATGCCCGAGCCGGCGCCTCGGTCCTGGGCCGGGAGACTGTTCATCACCGCCGCCCGGTTCGGCGACGAGAAGCTGCCCATCGACAGTCCCATCACGAAGAGCAGGACCCCGAACACCCAGTACGAGAAGTCGATCGGCAGCAGTTCGAGCAGCAGGAAGGCCACCCCCGAGATCGCCATCCCGCCGACGGTGAACCAGCGAGGTCCGAGGCGGTCCGACAGCGTCCCCGAGACCGGGCCGGCGAGGATGAAACCGGCGGTCATCGGCAGCATGAAGATCCCGGCCCACAAAGGCGTCACGCCGAAGGCGTAGCCGTGGAGCGGCAGCCAGATGCCCTGCAGCCAGATGATCAGCATGAACATCAGGCCACCGCGCCCGAGCGCCGCCAGGAACCCGGCCAGGACACCGGTGGTGAAGGCGCGGATGCGGAACAGGCGCAAGCGGAACATCGGCTCGGCCGATCTCATCTCGATGACGGCGAACGCCAACAGGAAGGCGACGCCGAGCGAGAGCTCGGTCAAGACCGCCGGGCTCGTCCATCCCATCGTCTCGCCGTGGTACGGCTCGATCCCGTAGGTGATGCCGACCATGACCAGGACGAGCCCCAGAAAGAACGTGACGTTGCCCGCCCAGTCGATGTGGGCTCGCCGGCGGGTCCCGACTTCGTGCAGGGCCCGGTAGCCCCAGACCGTCCCGAAGAGCCCGATCGGCACCGACACGAGGAAGATCAACCGCCAGTTGACCGGCGCAAGGATCCCGCCGAGCACGAGGCCGACGAAGCTGCCGCTCAGCGCTGCCGCCTGGTTGATCCCCAGGGCCATCCCGCGCTGGTGGACCGGGAACGCGTCGGTGATGATCGCCGCCGAGTTGGCCATGAGGAGGGCCGCGCCCACGCCTTGGAGCACCCGGACGGCGACGAGCCAAGCGCCGGCCGCCCGGCCCGACATCCAGGTGACGGTCAGCAGCAGCGAGAAGAAGGTGAAGATGGCGAACCCGAGGTTGTACATCCGGACGCGTCCGAAGATGTCGCCGAGCCGTCCGAGGCTGACCACGAGGACGCTGGTGACCACGAGGAAGCTGAGGATCATCCACAGCAGGTAGAAGCTGTTGCCGGGCTGCAACGGGTCGAGCCTGATCCCGCGGAAGACGTTCGGGAGCGCGATCAGCATGATCGTCCCGTCGATCGTCGCCATCGCCATCCCGAGGGTGGTGAGGATCAGCGCCACCCACTTGTAGTGCGGGTCCTCCGGCCGGGCGCGCCCGGGCGGCCGCTGCCGGCGGGGCCTTCCGGTGATGATCGCCACCCTTCTCCTGTCGCCGCGGGTTGACGTCGACGGTAACGATCCCTTACGTCAACGTCAATATCGAGAGGGGCGTCGCCGGCTCCGGCACGGGCGTCCGCCGGCGGTCGCGGCCTACGCTGCGGGGTCCCCCCGCCACAGGAGGTTCGGAGGTGTCCTTCGTCCGCATCGAGCGGCCCCGCCCGGAGGTGGCGCTGGTCACCCTCGACCGCCCCGAGCGGATGAACGCCATGGCGTTCGACGTGATGGTGCCGCTCCGTCAGCGCCTCGAGGACCTCGGTCGGGAGAACGACGTCCGCGTGGTCGTCCTCACCGGCGCCGGCCACGGGTTCTGCTCCGGCGCCGACCTCGAAAACCCCGGCACCGTGCCCGACGTCGACGGCCTCACCCTGCCGACCATGGCGCTCCGCTCGATGGAGCTGCTCGACGAGGTCGTCCGTACGCTGCGGCGCCTCCACCAACCGGTGATCGCCGCCGTGAACGGCCCGGCGATCGGTGGCGGCTTCTGCCTCGCCCTGGCGACCGACATCCGGCTCGCCTCCGAGTCCGCCTACTTCCGGGCTGCCGGCATCAACAACGGCCTGACGGCGGCCGAGCTCGGCCTCAGCTACCTCCTCCCCCGGGCCGTCGGTTCTGCGCGGGCGGCCGAGATCATGTTGACCGGGCGTGACGTCGACGCCGACGAGGCAGCCCGCATCGGCCTGGTCACCGCGGTCCTGCCCGGGGACGAGCTGCTCGGGGCCTGCTACGAGCTGGCCGAGCGCATCTGCGGTTGGAGCCGGGCCGGGGTCGAGCTGACCAAGCGTATGTTGTGGAACTCCCTCGACGCCTCGAGCCTGCAGACCCACATGGATGCCGAGGGCACCGCCCAGCTCTTCGTCCGGATCACCACCCAGAACTTCGAGGAGTCGGTCCGGGCCCGCAAGGAGGGACGCCGCCCGGTGTTCGGGGACTGACCCCCACGCTCCCCTGGCCGTCAGCCGGTGTTGACCAGCGTACGGGCCGCCATCGAGAAGTACTCGAGGAGCTCCTCTTGCTCGGGTGCCGCCAGCCCGGCGGCGTGGACCGCCTCGGTCATGTGCCGGAGCCACGCGCCGCGCTCGAGGTCGCCGATGACGAACGGGGCATGGCGCATCCGCAGCCTCGGGTGTCCGCGGGTCTCGCTGTAGGTCCGAGGACCACCCCAGTACTGGACCAGGAAGGACGCCAAATGCGCCTTCGGTCCGGTCAGGTCGTCGGGGTAGAGCGGGCGCAGCACCGGGTCGCCGGCCACTCCCTCGTAGAACCGGTCGACGAGGGCCACGAAGAAGGCCTCACCGCCCACTCGCTCGTACATGGAGCTCACCGCGACGACCGTACCGGCTCTGGCGGTGTGCCCGATCCGCCTACACTTCGCCGTGGTCCCCGGCGCGATCCTCGCCGGCGGGTCCTGCGGGCGTAGTTCAGCGGTAGAACCTCAGCCTTCCAAGCTGATGACGCCGGTTCGATTCCGGTCGCCCGCTCGGAGCAGGTTCCCTGGTCGAGGGCCCGAAAGCGGCGCCGAAGGCGGGACGGGCAGCGCGGCGCCCCCGGCGCCCCTCGATGAGCCCGCTACGAGGACGGCAGTGACCCGGTGATGACGACGACGTCGGCTTGCACCGTCCCCACCAGAGGATCGGTGCATGGGGTGGACGTCGATGGCGCACGCGCCTGGATCCAATAGCGGGCCGATATGTTCCCCGAGCCCGGAGCGTCGGCATGGAGCACGACGTCGACCGAGTTGCCCGACACGGTCATCGACGTGACCTGAACCTGGCCACTCGCAGAGACCGGACCCCCGACCCCTCGCACGTTCAGCCATTTCTCTACCGAGGGACGCTGGGGCTTCTGAAGCACCAGCGTGAATGAGGAACCGGGCGTCACACAGTAGGTCGGTCCGACCCCAACCAGAGGAACCGTCTGCAATGGACCTCCCGACGGTGTCGCGATGGATCCCGCTGGGCAGGACGCCGGTGGAGTCGTCAACGGGGCAGCGGGGGGCTCTGTCGCCGGTGCCACCGGAGTGGGTTCGTGGGGCACCGAACCATCGACAGGATCCTATGCCGACGACCTGGCCATCGTCCGTGCCTGCACCTTCCTGCATCGGGTCAACGTCACTAGCTCGTCGTGACCGCGTTGTTGACTGGACAGTTGCCCTCGCGACGGCCACAGGCGGCGAAGTCGCAGAGGCGACACGACCAGGGCTGTGGACGGTCGGTGCTGCGGGCGGAGCGCTCCTCGGCTCTGGCGAGGGTCACCGTGGTCAGCATCTTGTCCAGCACTGCCGCAAGACCGTCGATCTCCTCCGGGGACAACGCCGACAATGCGGCCGTCAGTGACTCTTCGCGCGTTCGAAGTATCCGCACGGCGCTGCGCCGACCACGTCGGGTGAGGACAACGGAGACGGCCCTTCCGTCTCGAGCTCCGCCGCGCTCGACGAGGCCCTCAGCCACGAGGCGGTCGACGAGGCGGACGGTGCCCGAATGCGTCAGGCCGAGCACGGAGCTCAGCTGGGTCACCGACCCGCCGTCGAGGAACTCGTGCATCGCCGCGACGGCGGCCGGCGCCGACGGGCCGAGCGCCGCGACCGCCTCGACGGCGGCGTTCATCCGGTCGGCGATCACGAGCCGAGTACGTCGACATGCTCGCTCGTGGTGAGTCTCTTCATCCCCGAAGGCCCCGGAAGGACCATCGCTGACGGTTTCCCGACCCTTCCTACGCCGAAGGCACGCCGGGAACCTGGGATGGAGCACTTGACCTTCACGCGGCGTGAAGGGTTAGCAATGACGTCGCCATGTTGACCATCGGAGAGTTCGCCCGGCTCGGGCAGGTGTCGCCTCGCATGCTCCGCCACTACGACGAGCTCGGCCGCCTCCGTCCCGAGAGCGTCGACCCGACGACCGGCTACCTGTCCTACAGCCTTCGTCAGCTCGAGCGCGTGCATCGCATCGTCGCCTTGCGCGACATCGGGGAGCGGGACCGCCTGCGACGGGTCGCCGCACACCTCCGAGCACTCGAATGGAGCGATGCGATGGAGCTGCCGGATGTCGTCGTCAAGCAGACCCAGCCGATCCTCCTCGCGCAGGCGACGACCGGTGGGCTCGGCCGACAGCGACCCCGTGCGGGTGGTCCGCCTGCCGGCGGTCACTGCCGCGAGCTCTACGAATGGCACGACGACGACCCTTCGCGCAACGTCACCGAGCTCCAGCAGCCGATCGCCCGATAGGCGTTCACCTCCCCCCGGCCCGCCACCTCGGGGGGAGGCAGGCGCCTGCGGACAGCGCTCTGGGGCTTATGCTCCAGCGCATGGAGGAGGAACGGCGCCACTCTCGGGAGGAGTTCGAGGACAGCTACCGCACGACCCCACCTTGGGACATCGGCCGTCCGCAGCCTCCCTTCCTGGCCCTCGCCGACGAGGGTGCCCTAGAGGGTCGCGTCCTCGACAGCGGCTGCGGCACCGGCGAGCACGCCCTCCTGGCGGCGATGCTCGGCCACGAGGCGACGGGCATCGACATCGCGCCGGCCGCCATCGACGCCGCTCGCCGGAAGGCCGCTGAGCGGAACCTGGAGGTCAGCCTCGTCGTTGGGGATGTCCTGAGCCTGGACGCCCTCGACGAGCGGTTCGACACGGTGCTCGACAGCGGCGTCTTCCACGTCTTCGACGACGTCGACCGTGCGCGCTACGTCGACGCGCTGCGCGTCGCCATCCCGCCGGGCGGCCGCTACCTCATGGCGTGCTTCAGCGACCTCGAGCCTGGCGAGTGGGGACCCCGCAGGGTGTCGCGTGACGAGATCGTGGCGTCCTTCGCCGACGGCTGGCATGTCGAGTCGATCGACGAGACCGAGCTTTCGACCAACCTCGTCCCCGAGGTCCGGGCGTGGCTCGCCCGGATCTCCCGCACCTGACCCCGCCTCATCCCCCGCGCTCCTCGCTCCCGACCTCCATGGCCCGACACGGGCTCGCTTCCCTCGGCGCCGTCGATGTGGTGGACTTCGACGCCATGGTCGAGAGGATCGAGATCACCAGGGAGATCGCCACTGCGCCCGAGCGGGTGTACGAGGCGATATCGGACGTCAGCCGGATGGGTGAGTGGTCCGCGGAATGTCACGCCTGCGAGTGGCACGAGGGCTTCGACGGTCCGGTCGTCGGCGCCACCTTCGACGGTCACAACCGGAACGGTGACCACGAATGGACGACCCAGGGCAAGGTCATCGCAGCAGAGCCGGGGCGGGCGTTCGCCTTCGAGTGCTCGATGATGGACTTCCACTACTCGACTTGGGGCTATCGGATCGAGCCGACCGCGACCGGGTGCCGAGTGACGGAGTGGAGCGAGGACCTCCGCCCCGAGTCGGCGCTCGAGTTCAGCAAGCAGCTCTCGGGCGTCGACGACCGCGGCGTCCGCAACCGCGAGACGATGAGCCGGACGCTCGAGCGCCTCGCCGCGGTGCTCGAGCGCTGACCACCGCACCGCCGGGGCCGACGCCGGTCGTCGACCCCGGACGTCCGATCTAGGTGATCGAGAGCGAGCCGGCCACCTGCGACCCGCCGGTCGTGCCGTCGCTGACGCTGAGCGGCAGGCCGTTGGCCGCCGACGCGTCCGGTGCGACCGTGAGCACGGCCACCACCGTGTCGGCACCACCGGGGCCGAGGAACACGTTGACGTCGGAGAACACGACCCCCGGCGGCCCGTCGACGGTGGCGCCGGTGTCGATGCCCGAGGCCGGGAGCGCCACCAGGATGGCGGTGCCCGGCGCCGCGCTCACCGTGGAGGGCCCGTTCGCTCCGTTCGCCGTCGCCGTCGCCGTCGCCGGCGCCCCGGCGGAGTGGCCGCCGGCCGCCGAGCCGGGCCCGCGGCGAGCGCCCGATCCCTTCGGCACCGAGGTGCTCGTCGTCGGTGCCACCGCCGTGGACGAGGTGGTGGAGGAGGACGAGGTGGTCGTGCTCGACGACGCCGGTTCCCCTCCTGCGTTGCCGGCCGTCGTGGCCGACCACGTCCAGGTGTCGTCCAGCGGACCGGTGGCCTCGCCGCCGAAGAGGACGACGTCTCGAGCCGCGGCGTCGTAGGCCATCGACGCCCCCGAGCGGGCCGGCGGACCGGGCGACGCCGTGGCCTCCGACCAGCCCGTGGCGTCCCAGGCCCAGGTGTCGGCCATCACCGACGACGAGTTCCCGCTGACGGTGGTCGCGCCGCCGCCGGCGGTGCCGGCATCGCTCGACCCGCCGAACAGGACCACCCCGCCGGCGGCCTGGTCGTAGGTCGCCGAGGCTCCCTGGCGGGCCGGCGGGCCGGCGGGGGTCGAGCCGGCGGTCCAGGTGGTGCCGTTCCACGTCCAGGTGTCGGCGAGCGTCCCGTCGGCGCCGAGGCCGCCGAAGAGCACCGGCTCGGCGGCCTGAGGGTCGTAGGCCATCGAGGCGTCGGCCCGAGCCGGCGGGCTGGCCGCCGGCGAGACCGGCGACCAGATGCCGTTCCACGTCCAGGTGTCGGCGAGCAGACCGCCGGCGCCCCGGCCGCCGAAGAGGACGACCTCGCCGGTCGCGTCGTCGTAGGCGGCGCTGGCCCCCGACCGGGCGCTCGGCCCTCCAGCGGGCGATTCGGCCCACCGCGTGCCGTTCCAGGTCCAGGTGTCGGCGAGCAGACCGCCGGCGCCCCGGCCGCCGAAGAGGACGAGCCGGCGAATGGCTGGGTCGTAGGTCATCGAGGCGCCGGCCCGAGCGGACGGGCTGGTCGCCGGGGACAACTCCGACCAGGTCGTGCCGTTCCAAGTCCAGGTGTCGGCGAGCAGACCGCCGGCGCCCCGGCCGCCGAAGAGGACGACCTGCTTGTTCGCCGCGTCGTAGGCCATGGCGGCGCCGGACCTCGCCGGGGGGCTCGTCGTCGGAGCTGCCCGCGTCCAGCCGGCCGCCGGGGCGCCGCCGGCAGCGCCGACCGGGGCGCCGAAGCCGGCGATGACCAGCACGACGACGATCGCCGACCACAGGGTGCCGCCCCCGGCGCGGGCCGCAAGTCGGCGGGTCGCCGGTCGGGGGGCGACGGTCGGGAGGGGCATCGGCCGCCTCGATCGCTCGAACGACACGTTGCGGATGCCAGCCATGGCTGCCTCCTCCGCCAGTGGCCGGGCCGGGTCCGGCCGCCGTCGCGGCCATGGTAAGCCAGCCGGCGAGAACTGGCCAGCGCCCCCCTGCGTCCGGGTCCGCCGCTAGCCTCGCGCCGGTGGAGCCCGACGATCGGCCGGTGATCATCGAGGCGGCGATCAACGGGGTGACCAGGCGCGATCGCAACCGGCACGTGCCGATCGCCCCGGACGAGATCGCCGCCGATGCGCTCGCCTGCCTCGGCGCCGGCGCATCGATCGTCCACAACCACATCGACCGCACCGGGATCGATGAGCGGTCGGCGGCCGAGCGCTACCTCGAGGGTTGGCGCCCGGTTCTGGCCGAGCGACCGGACGCTCTCGTCTACCCGACGGTGCACCTCGGCGCCCGGCCCGGCTACGGGCACCTCGCCCCGTTGGCCGAGAGCGGCCTCCTGCGCCTCGGGATCGTCGATCCTGGTTCGGTCAACCTCGGCGGGGTCGGCGACGACGGGGTGCCGGCCGGCGACTTCGTCTATGCCAACTCCTACGACACGATCGCCGCCGCCTTCGCCGTCTGCCACCGGCACCGGCTCGGCCCGAACATGGCGATCTACGAGCCCGGCTTCCTCCGGACGGTGCTGGCGTGGGGGCGAGCCGGCCGGGTCCCGGCCGGGGCCACGGGGAAGCTCTACTTCGCCACCGAGCGCGGCTACCCCGGGGCCCCCTTCGGGCTCCCC
>Ga0080006_1199942_pt1 | contig 13737 bp, 16 predicted proteins | sample RS3BMetagenome_FD_69209 | JGI IMG/M metagenome (GOLD analysis project Ga0080006, IMG submission 69209) | Ferric oxide microbial mat and aquatic microbial communities from Rainbow Spring, Yellowstone National Park, USA - RS3B (SPADES... ...
TCGAGAAGCTACCTTTCGTGGAGGTATGCGGGAATGTTTGCCCTCATCCATGCGAGGATGTTTGCGTTTTGGAAGACAACAGAGGGGCCCTCGCAACTCGTCACATCAAGAGGTACATAGCGGAGAATATCAAAGATTACAGGGAAGTTCTGGGAGTTCAAATACAGGACCTTGGGGGTCATCCGTCTGTTGCCGTTGTGGGGGCGGGACCTGCAGGTCTGACTGCCGCTTTCTACCTATCAATAAACGGAATAAAGGTCGATATTTATGAGGCAAACCCAAACGCAGGCGGGATAATGGTACACGGAATCCCATCGTTCAGGCTGCCCAGAGAATCCATTAGGAAGGAGGTAGACCACATTCTTTCGTACGGTGCCAAGATATTCTACAACACGAAGATAGGAAGTGATATTCCTTTTGAGGATCTCTTAAGGCATTATGATGCTGTGTATATTGCAGTTGGGAACTGGCATCCAACCAGAATAAAGATAAAGGGTGAGGAATTGGAGGGAGTCTATCATGCGCTGGACTTTCTGAGAAGAGTTAACGGCGGGGAAAAAATAGATGTGGGGGAGAATGTTGCCATAATCGGGGGCGGGTTCACTGCCTACGATGCAGCAAGACTGAGTCTGAGACTCGGGGCCAAGAAGGTCACTATGATGTACAGGAGGTCAGCCACCGATAGACCTGGGTACCCTTCAAGCAATGCAGACGAGGAATTGCAAGAGGCTGAGGAGGAGAGGGTAGCATTTGAATGGGAGACTACGCCTATTGAGTATATCGGAGAGGGCGGAAGAGTCAAGTTACTGAAATTCTGGAGAAACCAGATGGTTGATACGGGGAAGGGCAGAAGGCAACCGGTGCCAATAAAAGACAAAGAATATTCTATCCCGGTGGATACTGTCATAGAAGCCACAGGCCAGAGGGAAGATCTGTCATTTATACCCCCCGATATTATGGAGAAGCTCGATACTGCACCCTCAGGTGACCTTGTGGTGAATCAATATAACATGACGTCATACCCAGGCCTGTTCGCAGGAGGCGACATAACCAATAAACGTAAGGACATAATCAGCGCTGTGGCTGACTCCGGGAGAGCCAGCATGGGAATACTTCTCTACCTAAAGGAAAGGGGTCTAATAAAGAGGGTTCCCCGTAGGCTCACGAACTACTCTGGAGGGCCATATTCCACAACATACTATGAGATATATAACGATAAGATCGTGACACAAGTAACACGGTTGGCGGGGAAAACATAGTCAGTGTTTTCTCCCCGGCCCCTTGTTGATATGAATTCCGTTCTCAGCTGTATCTTTTTTCCTCTGAAGGTCTTTAATATCTCCGGATTTCTCCAGTTCCATTATTCTCTCGCGAAACTTCTGATCAAGATACTGGTAGATACCGCCCATAACCGTCCCCCTCATAATCTCTGAACAGAGTACTCGAAGATGCCTCACGGCAAGCACCTTCAGGGACCCCGAAATTTTTTTTACCACAGTAATGGATATCTTTTTTCGCTGCACTATGGATGCCCATCTCTATTCCATCATATAATGCGTGAGGATTTATAATGTTATCTATTACGTAATACGTTACCGATGATAAGACGTTATCTACGAAAAATCAAATTCGGATTATGCCAAAGATAAAGGCGCTGGAAACTCAGTCCGGCGCGATGCGACTTCTCCTTTACCTGCTAAAGGGTCCGTCCTATGTAACCCTGATACTAGATGAGACGGATATTCCGAACATCCAGCTTCTCAGATCAATCGACCTTCTCGAAAAGCTTAAGCTAATTCAGAAAAGGGTCGATTCTTCAACTTATCCCAAGAGAAATATCATTTCCCTCACCGAAAAAGGAAAGCTCGTGGCAATGAAGGTACAGGAGATAGAAGATCTGCTTAATGAAAATTAATCTAGATCATTAATCGTCGGCCAGTTCTATCTCGTCCTTCAGATTTTTGGCCCTTTCGTAAGCGATTCTGGATATTATTAGGGACATCCTGTCTCTGAAAAGGTTGATTAGTTCTTCACGTGTCTTTGTTTCTTTAACGCACTCCCAGAAAGTGTTGAGATCGAGATCGAACTGATCCCTCCTTCCCGAAATATACTCTTTATTTGAAGACCCCTCCGACATATCGATCACGGTGAAATTTCTCACCCGGTATTTAATTATTTCTCCGATCTTCCTTCTCGGAACCCTGTCTTAAGAAAGCTTCTGAAGAGCCTGCTGTGCAGCAGCTATCCCACTACCTGCTTCTATCCTGGCACCATTGTTCTTCAGCGAATTTTCAACGGCGCTGATTGTGGCCAGAACTTCAACGGGACCCACTGAACCCATGTGGCCTATTCGGAAGTATTTCGAAGAAATTCCCTCGATTAGCCCCCCAGCAAGCACCACTCCATTTTCCTCCGCCTGCGAGAGGAACTTCTGAAGTTCAACATTCTTGGGAAGATAAACGGCGGAAACCGTATTTGCGTAAGATGATTTCGGAATCATCTCAAGCCCGATCGTATTCAAGGCGCTACGAATTGCATCCCCAACGATCTCATGCCTTCTGATCCTTTTCTCCATTCCCTCTTTTTTTATAGAGTTAAGACTTACGGAGAGGGCCCTGATAAGGTTCACATTCGGGGTTCCGAAATATGAGGCTCTTCCTTCAAGTGCTGACTTAAAGACAGGCAGCCATTTCCTGAGATCTGAATAGTACGTCAATGGATCAACCCTTTCCATCCTCTCCAAGCCTCTTTTACCAACAACGCCTATGGCAAGCCCCGGCGGTGCACCGAGAGCCTTCTGTGAAGAGGTGAATGCTATGTCCACCCCCCACTTCATATCAAACGATTCGCCACCCACGGAGCAGACCCCGTCGACTACCAGAAGTGAATTCTTATCCTTCAGGGCTGACGCGATTGCCTTTATGTCGTTTCTAACACCGGTGCTTGTATCCACGTGCGTTACCGTTATCAGATCATAATCTTTTTTGGAGGCTGCATCCCTCACATCTTCAGGGTCAACAGCTAGCCCCAGACCTGGCTTAAGGACATCTATATTCTTGGTGAATCTGGATATCAATTCCGCGAAACGGTCCCCAAAGTATCCTGTGTTTACAACGAGAACCTTAGAATCCCTTTTAAGGAAATTGGCAACAGAAATTTCCATGGCAAGTGTACCCGAACCAGATATTATATACGGGAGCGAGTCTTCCGGGGCACCAAAAATCAATTTCACATTCCTGAGTGCGTCCTGCAGTATCTCTATGAATTCTCTGGAAGTGTGTGATATGGTCGGTATGGACATAGAGGCAAGCACGTCTCCATCGTACTCAACAGGACCGGGGATCATCAATATCTTTTTCATAACTGAGTGATGTCACGGTTAAACTAAGATTTTTCCGAATGAAATTTTGCTTTCAATCCGAAAATTGAACTCTTTGGAGATGGTCAATTTTCTATGAAAAATTATGGAATTTCTCACCGCTGAATTCTCCTTTTGGAATAGTAAGCGACAAAGACATCAGACAGATTTGTACCCGTAGGTCCTGTGAACAATACATCCTTCGTCTCCAGGAGAGGCAAGAGGCTTTCGCTCCTGCCGAGATGTGAAAGGATTCTTTCCTTGCCGAGGGAGGAAAGAGTCTTGCTATCCACTATTGCTCCCATGGCTCCGCTGGAACCGTCAATTCCATCCGTTCCAAAGCTGCCAAAGTATACCTCCTCATCTTCGCCTAGCAGCAAAAGGACCCTCAGGCAGAGTTCAAGATTCCTGCCACCCTTTGCCTCACCCAGCCTCACTGTTGATGTTTCGCCACCCCCCACCATTAGAAATCCTCTCCCGTATGTATCGAAGTTCTTCCTCATCTGTGACACCAAAAATGAAGCAACCTGCTGGGTAGAACCCCGAACTGTGGAACCGAGATTCACAACTGTGTACCCTCTCGATCTAAGGTATTCAACGATGGATTCTATGAAATCCTGGTTCCTGAGGATTACGTAGTTCGTGGAGGGAGATCTCCGTCCCTTGATGCTTTCTGGGGGCCTGGGAAGGTTGCATACGTCGCCATACTTCCTCAGGGATGCGTCGATCCTTTCAGCACTCGGAGCATTAGCTGTGGGACCTGAAGATACGGTATCAATATCGTCACCCGGTACATCCGAGATGATAAGACCCAGCACCTTTGCCGGGTATGTATACCTTAAAAGACCGCCTCCCTTTACCTCGGAGTACAGATAACGTATGGAATTAAGTTCGTATATATCCGCACCTTTTTCCATAACGCATCCCACCGCCCTGTTATACTCCTCCAGCGTTATTCCATCCCTCAGAACTTCAAACAGTGAAGAACCTCCGCCGGATATCAGGACAAGAACAACATCCTCCTCATTAAGTCCTTTAAGAGCATCAAGAAGGGCAAGTGAACTTGCAATGCTCTCCCCCGTGGGAAGAGGGTGCCCGCCGTAAAGCAGTTCATCCTGCCCATCTCGCTCATATTCCGGAACTATTATTGCGTGGTGGTAAATCTTTCCTTCCAGATACTGTCTTGCACCCCTGAACATCCCCCGTGCGGCCTTCCCGAATCCTACAACAACAACCCTCCCTCCAGGATTAGAGAAATTTATATTATGGAGAAATTGAGAAACGACTTTCTCAGGTGAATTTTTCCTGAAGGCATAATCGAGGGATTCCAGTATTTCCCCTCTAATCCCACCCATTCTGAAATCCTCTGGATTTTTTAAATTTAACATTAATACCAGTATGGAATATACTCAAAAATATTTAACCAGATAAAGTATCTCACTTTGTGAGGGACCTAGTTATAGAAGGGAATATATTTCATAATGGCAGAATGGTGCAGGGAACCTACAGCATAATGAGCGATTCCTTTGTCGATCATTGGCGAGGCCCATCGGTTCACGGGACTCTCTTGAAAGGGCCTGTAAATTTCCACACTCATCTTGGAGATTCCTTCATATCTGAAGAACCCATAGGTGACTTGAAATCAATAGTTGGTCCTTCAGGCTTCAAAATGAGGAAACTCAGCGGGGCGTCGATCGCTGAAATAAGGCGCGGGATGAGGAATTCCATTGATTTTATGAGACAGAATGGTACCGCTGCATTCTTTGATTTCAGGGAGTCAGGTATCAGGGGGGTAAATTCGATTCCCGCCTTCAGGAACATAGAGGGTTTTTTTCTTACCAGGCCTTCGGACAGAACAGAGGTGGAACAGCTGCTGAGATCATCTGCCGGTTTCAGTTTCAGCTCAATCTCAGATCACCCCCTTCCTTTCCTCGTGGAGATGTCTAACGCATCCCACAGCCAGGGGAAAATATTCGCAATACATCTGAGCGAGAACGAGAGAGAAGATGTTGAATCTCTCCTCCGTTTGAACCCTGATTTCGTGGTTCACTGCATAGAGGCAAGCAGAGATGATATTGAGAAGATCAAAGAGCGTAAAATTCCCATAGTAATAACCCCGAGGTCGAATATATTTCATGGAAAAAGACCAGATTACAGGAAACTGTTCGATTCTGGTGCCGATATTCTCATAGGGACGGATAACGCCTTCATAACCGAACCGGAAGTGATGGATGAGGGTTCATTCCTGTTCCGATACCAGCACGGTTTTGCAAGGATAAGCCCTGACCTAATAATTTCAGCGTTGACAGAGAAACCTAGAAAGATTATTGAAAGGTTTGGCATGAGGATGGAAGAGGAAACCTATATACTTTACAGGGAAGAGCTGACATCCTATCAGATACTCTCAAGACCACACCTTTATGAGAGGATCGTGGTAAAGAAAAAGGGCCGAAGGATAAATTTTTTTCCCAGGATGGACTTTGTGCGGGAGGGAGAAATCAGGTGAGCGGCAACAATTTCGTGGAGGAATTAATAAGAAGGTTTTCCGAGGCTGTTCAGGATAACGCTCAGGCAGTTGAGGAGTTCAGGGCCGAAATAGGGAAGAAGGGTTCCTCACCTCAGAGGGCAGCCGTTGATCTCATAAGAAAGTATTCGGGGGATATCAACAGATTCTTTCAGTCCATTCCAATAGGACAGATCTCAGAAGGATACAGGGGGAATATTTTAGGAACTGTTACAAGCATTAGGTGTTCTGAGTACGAAAAAGATGGAATCAAGAGAGTAAGATGCATCGGTTCTCTTGAAGACAGAACAGGGAGACTGCCATTCACCGAATTCCCGGAGGGATCAAGCAGGCTCTCCCGCGGGGATCTCGTGCTTCTGGAAAATGCCTACGTTGGGAGCTATAACGGCAAACCCTACCTCACAATATCTTCAAGGACAGGAATAAATGTCATAGAGAGGGCTGCTGCCGTAGATCAGAGGGGAGAACTCAGGCTGAAGGACCTTCATCCGGGGATGTACGACGTGAATGTGAAGGGGAACCTGAGATTCATAGAGAAGGTGGAGAACGTAGGAAAGAATAAGGAAATCCTATACAAGGGACTTCTGAGGGATGAAACGGGAAGCATTTCAGTACAGAGCTGGGGTGTTGAACTCAAGGATGGGATGGTTGAAATAGAGGGAGCTTCGGTAAAACAGTTCAACGACAGGCTTTACCTTCACATAGGAAACGGCACTAAGGTCAGATACATTTCGCAGACAGAAATGGGAAAGTTCAGGAACCTTGAGTTGCTGCTCGATTCTCCAAGGGGAGAATATGAGGGAGAAGCGCTTATATTGAAGGTGCTTGAAAGGAACATCACGGTGGATGTGTGCACGACCTGCCAGAGGGTTGTGAGGGACGGAAAATGTACTTCCCATCCTGAGTCACCGGTTGAGAGGATACTGAGGCTTTCCATCATACTGGACGATGGATACGCCGCGCCTCTCGCTTATGCATATCAGCGTGTCCTGGAAAAATTCGTGGATGGCGGAAAGGAAAGGATAGTTGAAGGGATAAAGAATGGTAATGAAAAGGAGATTCTCGAACTGATAAAGGAAAAAATTGTGATGAAGCCCGCGCTACTGTCAATAAGCGGCTTCAAAGGAGCCAACGGTAATTATCTCGAAATCCGGGAAATGGATATACTGGAAGGTAAACGTCTTGATGATGCTTATGAGAATATTCTGGGGGTGTTAAAATGAAAACTAGGGAGCCTGCAATGAGGATCACCTCTACCGAACTACTGGGTCTCGATCAGTTCTTGATTACTGATGAAGGGAACACAAGAATAGGTCTTACTGAACTTGGACTTCCAGTCAGCAGGTTCCTTCTTGCAGGAAGATTCAATGGAAAATCCGATGAAGGAGAGAGGGTATTTATCAGGGTATCAGACAGTTTTAACGATGTCACCATGACCGTGGGGAACTTCTTTTCACAGAGCCTGGAGGTCTTCGATGAGATCGGGCAGGGTGAAACTGTGGCCGTAATAGGAAAGGTTTCCATTCCCAATACACAATCTCAGTTTTCCAAGAAGTTCTTTGCTGAAAGCATATACAAGATTCCAGAAGCAGAGATGAAATATCTGGAAGCGAGGGCATTGCTGTTTCTTAAGGAAAGAACAGACAAGATAGCGAAGGCCATATCATCAGGCCTGAGAGAAAGGGGTGAACTCGCCGCACTTCTCGACTCGGATAGGCTTGGTCTGGGCCTATCGAAGAGATTTGAGATGAATGGTTCCGTGGACATTGAAAAGTACATATCCCTTATCGCGCAATACACTGAAAGTCTCACCGAGAAAAACAGGGAGGTTATTCTCGGGGAAATAAAAAAATTCAGGGAAATATCGCTGGATGAGCTGGTAGGAAGGCTGGGTGACAGGTTAGGGAGGGAAACCATAGAAGAAGAACTCAGGAACCTTCTGAATGATGGGGAGATTATGGAAGTCAAAACAGGAATATACCGCTATATCACCTGACCTAATGCCTGAAACCCCTTTCTCCGACATCAACAAAATTCATTCCATATTTTCTTGCAGCTGATATCACTTCATCATCTCGCAGTGAACCTGTTGGTGCCGCAACATTTTTTATGCCCGCAGAACCGATCACTTCTATGGAATCAGCAAAAGGGAAGAACCCGTCGGATATCAGAACTGCACCCTCACTGATCCTCCCGGCGGTTCTGGCCCGCTCCAGTGTGATTCTGACGGCATCAATCCTGTTTGGCTGGCCTCCACATGATGAGAGCAATTGACCGTCTCTTATCAGCACTATGGCATTGCTCTTGACCGATTTCACAACCTCCCATCCAAATCTTATATCTTCATCAACCCTCTTGTTGATCTCCCCAGTTTTCACCTGGAGGTTAAGGTCCGATTTCCTGTTCCACTCCTGGACGAGGATCACGTTACCGGCAGTTCTGACATCCGGGACGGTGTAGCAGTCCTCCCTTCCCATCAGGACCCGGAGATTCTTCTTCTTTGACAGGATGGACAGCGCTTCCTGTGAATATTCCCTTGCTATAACCACTTCCACATACTTCCCTTTAAGATATTCAGCTTCACTTTCCCCGAGAACTCCATTCAGGGCAATGGTGCCGCCGTACGCGGACACAGGATCGGATTCATATGCCCTCTTAAGTGAGAGTTCTCCCGCTGCCGCGCCGCAAGGTGAACCATGTTTAACGACTGCACTCGACCCTCTTCCAAGTCTCAGAACCAGATCCCAAGATGTCCAGGCATCCATAATGTTGTTGAAACTAATCTCCCTTCCCTCCTTCAGCAATTCGAAAAATGGAGGAAACGCGGAATACACTCTCGCCTGCTGGTGTGGATTCTCCCCGTATCTCGGTGTTAAAAGCCTGGATCCACCCAGTGAAAAATTTTCACCGCTACCGCCGAACCATTGAGAAATGAAATAATCGTAAAGGGAGGTGAATCTGAATACCTCTGAGGCCAGTTCCTTTCTTAAACTGAGGGGGACTTCTCCGTTATTCATCTCCTTCATAACTTTCTCCATGCCATTCCTGTCAGGAATTGCAATAACCCTTTCAAAATTCTTCGCTGCGGCCCTGAGAAGTGTTATCCCCCCTATGTCTATAAACTCCGTTAAGTCTTTCTCCCCTGCAAGAAATCTCCCCTTGAAATCGTAGGGCTCCACGTACACAAGGTCTATTGGAACAGATCCGAATTTCCTGATTTCTTCATCATCCCTGTTCCTGGCCAGGATTCCTGCCATGAGCTGGAAGGAGAGAGTTTTCACCCTCCCTCCGAGAATTTCTGGCGTGGACGTTATGGTTTCAACGGGATCGCATCGCACCCCCTTGCTGTCAAGATACCTTTTCGTTCCGCCCGTACAGAAAAGTCTGTATCCTTGAGAAATCAGGAACTCAGAAGCTTTCTCCAGACCATCTTTATTGGAAACTGATAACACTGCATTCCTTTCCAAAATTTTCATAAGTGTAACTCCCCCTTGCTATAGGTATCTCAGCACTGCACAAAAAAATTACTGGCAGAGTCACAAAAATTTTAATCATATGAAAAATTGTAGCAGATAATGGAGGAGTCCTTAATGGCGAAAAACATTGTCGTGGAATCATTGCCACAGGCACCTGTTGAACAGAGGAAAGTAGAGATTGTTGAAAGAAAGGGTATAGGACATCCTGATTCTGTTTCTGACGGTATAGCAGAAGCAGTGAGCAGATCCCTTTCCAGATACTACCTGGAAAACTATGGCCGTATACTTCATCACAATACTGATCAGGTTGAAGTTGTTGGAGGCCAGTCCCAGCCGGAATTCAACGGGGGAATAATACTTGAACCCGTGTACATTCTGCTCTCTGGAAGGGCCACAACACAGGTAAATGGAAAGAGGATACCCTACAGGAGCATTGCCATAAAGGCAGCTTCAGATTACCTCAAGGATAGATTTGACACGCTCAACATAGAAAGTGACGTGATGATCGATTGCAGAATAGGCCACGGATCCGTTGATCTGAGGTCGCTCTACGATACCGCAAAGATGCTTTCAAATGATACCTCCTTCGGTGTGGGGTTCGCACCCTTTTCTGCCACTGAGAAATCTGTACTTCTGGCTGAGAAATATATAAATTCTGAACTCAAGAAGGATATACCTGCATTGGGCTATGATGTGAAGGTTATGGGTTTCAGGAACGGAAATACTATAAATCTAACAATTGCGGCCGCAATGATAGGAAAATACCTCAAGGACAAGGAGGATTACCTGGACAAGAAGGAAAAGGCTAGGGAGATGATCGAGAAGTATGTCCAGAAAGCAACTGATAAGGAGGTAAAGGTGTTCCTTAACACGGCAGACAACCCGAAGGATAACATATACTACCTGACAGTAACCGGTCTTTCCATGGAGAACGGGGATGATGGTTCCGTGGGAAGGGGGAACAGGGTTACGGGTTTGATAACTCCATACCGTCCCATGAGCATGGAAGCCGCAGCAGGAAAAAATCCAGTCACGCACGTTGGAAAACTTTACAACATTGCGGCGATGAAGATTGCGGAAGAGGCAATAAAGGAAAGCGGAGGGGATGTGCCAGAAATACACGTCAGAATTGTATCTCAGATAGGCCGCCCCATCGATGACCCCCATGTTGCGAACATACAGATAGTGGGTGCCTCTGAACAGGTAGCAAGAAAATACTCTGGTACGTTCACTTCCATAGCGGATGACTGGCTTTCCCATCTTGACCGCATCACTAAAGGTCTGGTGAATGGAGAGATAAGCACGTTTTGAACGTTATGTTTGTCCAGTTCCGCGCCTTCAAGCCATCCCAGCTAAGGGAAGTCACCGAGCTTGCCAGGAGAAATCTTACAGAGAGATACAGTGACTTCGTCTTTCTGGATATCCAGAGGGCATGGCCTTCGGGATTCATAGTGGCAACCGCTGACCAAGGGATAGCGGGCTTCATCTGCGGTGGCTTATCCGGGGACAGAGAGGCGCGAATACTGATGCTCGCAGTTGACCTTCCCTACAGGAGGAAAGGGATAGGCTCATCCCTCATATCTCTCTTTGAACAGGAAGCTGCTAAAATAAGGATTGCCAGGATAAGGCTTGAGGTGAGAACTGACAACGAGGAAGCGATATCATTCTATAAATCTCACGGGTATTCCATAGTAGGTCTTCTGCCCATGTACTACAATGACGGCACTGATGCATTCACGATGGAAAAGGTGATCGAGAAAATCTGAAACTATATCTTGAGGAATATATATCTATTTATCCTCTCGGAGAGGGAGGGATCGAATTTCTCTGGATACTGTGCCCTGTATCCTGCGAGAGCAATTGCCAGCCGCCTGTTCTCCATCAGGGTTTCGTAATACTTGAACCTGAGAGATGCAATTCTGCCTTCGAGAGCTATTTTTTTACCTTGACCTGAGACTGGCATTTTTCCATCTCCTCAAGTTTTTTAATGAGTAGTGATCTGTCCTCCGTTGCAATCTTCAATTTCCTTTCCAGCTCATTCACCTCAGCCACCAGTTTCTCTATCTCATCCTCCATACTCTCAACCATTGAAGGAATCATCATCCCGGAGGGCGGTTTAGCGTTCAATGACGCAGGAGGATTCCATCTCCTTCCCTCTCATTTAAGATTGATATTTCAATGTTTTCAGAGGAAGTTATATCCTAACATCCCCTCCATTTAAGAGGGGAAAAGAAGTCGTGTCCTGCAGCACCGCTCGGCCAGGGAAACCTGTATTGCATCCTTGTTGAGAGGAAAAACTTTCAATATCATGCCATGGAGTATTAGAACTTTCATCGGTACAAAATCTCTTGTTCAGATATACGAGGGCGCATGTACGGAAGCGCACAATTGTAAATTCCATTGCCTGTCATTTCCGTGGAAAACATTCCTGCTATGAAGAGTGTGAAAGGTTCATTCCTTGATCCGGAAATTCCTGAGAATTCAGATAAGGATGAACCCGTAGGATACGGGATGTCAGAATATAAACTCCTCATCATACTTGATTTCTGGGACTGGCGTGGTACTCCCATCTCTTGATAGGATACTTACCCATACATCCCCGTACGGTATCTCCTGGTTGAGGTATACCCTCCCGTAGTAGGATAGAAAAAGGGATGACTGGAAAACATCTATGAAATCATCCACCCCACCCCTCATCAGGGATTCCAAGGTAAAATGATCCTCTTTCCTTGCTAACATCCTTCTCCAAACCTCTGAAATGATGGCGTGTAGATCCTCTGGATGCGCGGTCTCCTGGAATATTATCTTCTTTGCTTTTTTAACTGAATTCCTTAAGATGTTCATCGGTACATTCTTTATTGCATCCACTATATCATCCACGGTCACCTTCCTCTTTTCCACAGGAAGGTAATCAAGGGCAAGGCTGCTTTCCTCCTGAGGTTCCCCGAAGTCTCCAGGTCCCTCGTCGAAATATTCCTCCTCTTCCGGAACGGGAATCAGGAACTCGCTCTTGCTCCTTATATTGACCCAGGCAAGGTATATTATCTTTCCAGCCACGGGAAAATCCCTGAATTCCTCATCTATCTCATCGAGGAATATCGCAGTGAATTTTTCAAGATCTATGTTCCAGGGATCAAGGTTGAGTTTTTCAACTACCTCGAAAACCTTGAGGATGAGATCTCCCTTCCTCTTCTCTATCTCCGGGGTGATCTCCTTCTCTATTATCTTTTCTATTACTGCCTGATCTTTCTTGCTGTCCAGGATATCTAATACAACATCGGTCACGGTGTCACCTCCTCTACTTCAAGGTCCTTCACGAAGACTGTGCTGTTCCTGTCCTGGAATGTGACCCCTATGATGTGGTGTGCATATTTCATCGTTGCCTTCCTTAGTGTTACAGCTATTATTTGTGCGTTCTCTGAGTTTCTCCTGAACAGGCTTCCGACGTTTTCCGCATTGACCCCATCCAGGAACATGTCCACCTCATCCATGAAATAGATTGGAGATGGTTCATAATTCTGTATAGCAATTATGAATGAGAGGGCTGCTATGCTCTTCTCGCCTCCGCTCAGTGATGCAATGTTGTCGACCCTCTTCCCCTTTGATGAAGCCTTTATTATGAGCCCACCCTGGAAGGGATTGGTTACATTCTCCAGTTCGAGATACCCCTCGTTACCATTGGTCAGCTCCTTGTATATCTGGATGAAGTTCTTGTTTACTGCCTCGAAGACCTGGAGGAAAATTACCTTCTTCTGTTCCTCCAGCCTGGATTCCAGTTCTTCCAATCTTTTCATCTCCGCTTCAAGTTTTGTCTTCTTTGATACAAGCTCATCGAGTCTTGTCTTTTCTTCCTGGTAGTCTGAGATGCTTTTCAGGTTCACCGGCTCCATCTGCTTCAGTTGAGCTTCAAGAGAGGAAATCTCTTTCTTTATCTCCTCTTTTGTTCTCTGGTCATCCACCAGTTCCACATTCTTCTCCTGGATTTCTCTATCTATCTCCCTGATCCTGGATAACGCATCCTCCATCTTAGTGTTGAGAGATATGAGAAAATCTGATTTTGCCTTCTTCACCGCTCCCTTTGACTCTATTTCTGAGGTGACTTTATATCTCTCATTTGAGAGTTTCTCTATTTCTGCGCCTATCTCCTTCAACTTCTGTTCCTTGGAGCGGAAAATGGCTGAGATTGTTTCAAGCTCTGCCCTGGCCTTTTCAGCTGCTTCCCTGGTAGTTAGAAGCTCTCCTTTCGCCTCTGAAAGCTCCTGCTCTTTCTTTTCACTCATTTCTAGAATGGATTCCACATTTGATTTCAATATGCCTGAATTTGTCCTCAGTTCAGCCAGACTCTTGGAATCGTCATCCAGACTCTTTCTTATTTCAGA
>Ga0080006_1136681_pt1 | contig 13730 bp, 14 predicted proteins | sample RS3BMetagenome_FD_69209 | JGI IMG/M metagenome (GOLD analysis project Ga0080006, IMG submission 69209) | Ferric oxide microbial mat and aquatic microbial communities from Rainbow Spring, Yellowstone National Park, USA - RS3B (SPADES... ...
ACCTGATCGCCTCGAGGACGGCCCTTGAGAACGTCGAACTGCCGATGGTCTTCGCGGGCCGATCGAGACGCGACCGATTGTCCGCCGCCCGAACGGCACTGCAGCAGGTCGGGCTCGGGGCGAGGATGAATCATCGGCCGGCGCAGTTGAGTGGCGGCGAGAGCCAACGGGTCGCCGTCGCGCGGGCGCTGGTGAATCGGCCCCGGGTCGTCTTGGCCGACGAGCCGACGGGCAATCTCGATAGTCAGACGGCGCGCCAGGTGATGGCCCTGATTCTCGACCATGTTCGCGAGCACGACGCCACCCTCGTCCTCGTCACCCACGACGAGGAGTTGGCCGCGAACTGCACCGACCGGGTAGTCCGGCTGGTCGACGGCCGGATCGCGGCCGAGGGCATCTGATCGGGAATGGATGGAGAATCGCCTCATGCGCTGGATCGACCTGCTCCGTTTGCCCCTGACCTCGCTTGGCCAACAGAAAATGCGATCGTGTCTCACGACCCTGGGAGTCGTCTTCGGCGCGTTCGTCCTCGCCGCGAGCCTTTCGATCGACGAGGGGGTCCAGCAGACGATCGAACGCGAGGCGAACAAGGGGGACGTCTCGCGGAAGATCACCGGGTCTTCGGGATGGCGGCCAGTCAAGAAAAAGGACGAGAAGGCGAACCCCGTGAAAGTCACCGGTCGAATGTCGCCGCAGCGCCGCGAGCGAATCCGCAAGATCCTCGTCCAGAGAGCTCGGCAAGGCGACTCCGGCCAGGAGCAAGTCAACCTGACCCAGGATCGGCTGGAATCGCTCTCGCGAATTCCCCATATCCGGCGGATGATCCCGATCGTCGGGGGCGGTGTCGTCGCGACCCTGGGCAACCGGCCCGAGGAGGCGAGCTTCTCGTCAGGCGCCGGCGAAGACCCCGAGTTCCGCAAGCGGGTCGTCGTCGGCCGGCCGTTCAACTCGGAGGATGAGAGGTCGGTCCTGCTCTCAGAAATGTTCGCACACCGCATCGGCCTGATCGACGACACAGACCTTGACCAGGTCATCGGCAAGCCCCTGAGGGTTGAGCTCCGAGGCCGAGTGGATAGGCCGAGCTTCAACGTCTGGCTGACCGACCAGTCGAGGCCCGGCGGCGGACGGGATGAGCAGGCGGCCCTGACCCAACTCGCCTGGCAGATCCCGGGGGCGCTGGACAGATTCAGCCTGACCGGCGAGGAGATCGCGACCCTGAGGAAGGCGATCCGGCAGGAATCGAAGAAGGTTGCCCCCGCCGTCGTCGACGACTTCCGGGTGGTCGGGATCTTTCGCGAGCTGACCGAGAATGAGCAGAAAGAAGCCTGGAGCCAGTTCCCCGCCCACTCGGACCTGGTCCTGCCTCGGCATACCGCGCTCGACCTGGCCTTGCGCGACTCGGCCCTTCGCGAGCAGGGTATCGACCGGGCAATCCTGTTCGTCGCCGACGTCAGGAACGTCAAGGAGGTCGAAGGCGCGGTCAGGGACCTCGGCCTACAAAGTCATTCGGCCCACGACTTCATCGAACGCCAGCGGCTCACCTACCTGCTCATCTTCGGCGGGATGACTTGCGTGGCCGGGGTGGCTTTGCTTGTGTCGTCGCTCGGGATCGCCAACACGATGCTGATGAGCGTCCTCGAGAGACGCCGGGAGATCGGAATCATGAAGGCCGTCGGCGCGACGAACTGGCAACTCCAGACCGTCTTCGTCATCGAGGGAGGCCTGATCGGCCTGGTGGGAGGGACGCTCGGACTCCTCCTGGCCTGGTCGATCTCGTTCCCGGGCGACGGGTGGGTCCGCTCGATGGTCCACCGCGACATGAACATCGACCTGTCGGGCTCGATCTTCGCCTTCCCGACCTGGATCGGTCTGACTGTCGTCCTCTCCACCGTCTGCGTGACGATCATCGCCGCACTCTACCCGGCCCGGCGAGCCGCGAAGGTCGATCCGGTCTCGGCACTCCGGCACGACTGACCGGCTTTGACTGGACGGAAATCCACTCAGGGAAGGCGGATCAGGCTGTTGTGGAAGAAGCCGGTCGAATCGGGGTTGCCCGGGTCTTCCCGGAAGGACTCGCCGTCGATGAGGAATTTGTACTCGTGCGTCCCGGGGTCGAGGGTGACCGTCGTCGAATAGGCCCCCCCGGCGTCCGGTCCGTTTTTATCCCCCTGGGGGGCCCTCCCAGCCCCGCCGTTCATGCGCCAACGCCAGTCTCTGCCGGTACCCCAAGGCACGGCGCTTGGGGACAGGGGCCACGGGCAGCAGGGACGCCCCCACTCCCCGCCGTACCCGAGCACCATGGCAAAGGCGAAGGACGTCCAGGGCGTCAAGGATGCCGCGACCAGACCGGTGCGAGCGGCCCTGTATTGTCGCGTCAGTACAGACGAGCAGGCGCGTGAAGGCATGTCGCTGACGGCACAGAGAGAGCGGCTCACCGCGTTCTGCATCAGCCAGGGGTGGGAAGTCGCCCACACTTACATTGACGACGGATACAGCGGCAAGGACCTGAACAGGCCGGCCATTCAGCGAGCCCTCGCGGACGCCCGGGACGGCCAGGTCGATGTGCTCCTGGTTTGGAAGCTCGACCGCTTGAGCCGCCGGCAGCGCGATGTGTTGCACCTGGTGGAGGACGAGTTCGGAACGGCCGGAGTAGGACTGCGGTCCATCACCGAGAGCTTCGATACCACCTCGCCCGCCGGTAAAGCCATGCTGGGTATGCTCTCGGTCTTCGCCCAACTTGAACGCGAAACGCTCATCCAGCGGGTGCGACTCGGCAAGGAGCAGTCCGCCAAGCAGGGCCGGTGGTTCGGTGGCACGCCGCCCTACGGCTACCGGCTGCCGAAAGGGGCGCACGTCCTCGAAGCCGACCCCGATACCGCACCCGTCGTGGAGATGATCTTCCGCTGGTTCACTCGCGAGCGGTGTGGGCTGTCCAAGATATGCATGGAGTTGAATCGGCTGGGCATCCGGCCGGCGCTGGGCGAACGTTGGGGCATCCGCTCAGTTGGTCAGATTCTGGATAACGTCACCTACACGGGGATCGTCCGCCAGCGCGAGGTGCACCACCAGGGCCAACACGCGGCCCTGGTGGACGGAGAAACCTGGGCGGCCGCGCGGGCACTACGATCTGAACGTCAACATTTCGGCCACCGCGACACAGGCACATACCTGCTGTCCACCGTGCCCGCCTTCTGCGGCTTGTGTGGCAGCCGTATCCAGGGCCACGCCCAGAAGCGGCCCGGCCGGGAATCGGATCTGTACTACGCCTGTTCGGGGCGGTATCACGACAAGTCGCGCGGTCCGCGTATCGCCTGCCCTTTCGGCACCGTGCGGCGGGACCGCGTGGAACGGTGGCTGCTTCAGGGCCTTCAGCGGTTCGCGTTTGATGAGGAGGAACTCACCCGCATCACGAGCGAGGCGCTCGCCTTCGCTTCGGAAACGGAACGCGACCGGCACACCGCTCTCACGGCCGTGCGCAAGCAGGCCGCCAGCCTCGATGCCCGGCTCGCTCGCTGGTACGACGCGTTCGAGCAGGGCGCGCTCGACCCTACCTCCCTTCGGGAGCGCACCGCGGCCCTCCGGTCCGAGAAGGAGGAGGCGGACCGGGCAATAGCCGCGATCCAGCGCGATGCCGCCCCGGCCGATGCCCGCATCGCCGTGCTGGAGAGCACCATCGAGCGACTGAGGTCGCTGGCCGACGTGCTCGCCGAGATGCCGCGGAATGAATTGGCATCCGTGTTGCCCTCAGTGGTGGGCCGGGTCGTGGTGCATCGGGATCACCTGGACATCGTGCTGTGGGGTCAGGAGGCCGCTGCGGCCTCCGCGAACCCCAAGCCCTGATCAACCGGAGACAAGCGGGCGGATGCGGCACGGCATCCACGCGTTCCTCAAGGTCCTGCGCGACGCCTTCGAGGTGCCGGCTGGGTGCGCGCGGGATGACTGTCCCGGGCTCGATCATGCTTGTTGTCCCGTTATCCCTTCGTAAAGGTGGGAGGGCGCAGGACCGGCCAGGACCGCCCCGGCGCGGTGGCGCCGGCGCCAGGGATCGGTTGTCGGCGAGCAGCGGGCGGACGCAAGGAGCTTGAGTCACCTGAGCGACAAGCGGTTCCGAACACAGACCGACTGTCGCGGTGCACCCCGGTCGCCAGGGCGCCATGGGACGTAGCCGGCGCCCTGGCGGTTGTGGTCGAACCACGTAGGGCGCAAACGGTGCACTGGTCGCGGCCACATCCCGTCCACGGAGCGGCCCTCGTGCGGCTGAGGTCTCGCGGGCCCCTGGAGAGTTTCCCACCGGAATGATGCCACCCTGGGCGCGTCCAAAGCCAGGAAGGTCATCCCGATTGCCCCTCGAACCGCTCGTTCAACACAGACCGGTTGGGTGGCCAGCCTGCGTGGACCCAACAGCCTCCGGGGGTGTGCGGCATGTTCGCCTGCAGCGAGTGTGGGAAGTTCACCCCGTTGCCCACCTGCATCCACTGTGGCCGTGCTTTCGAGACGGTGGACGGCCCGCAGGGCCGCGCCGGCGAGGCCGTGCTCGCGACGTTCGGCCCGCGCCAGTGGCTGGAGTGACCCGCCAGACCGCGGAAGGGGGGCCTTGCCTGTGCGCTGGGTGCTCAACACCTACCAGACCGCCCAGGACTGGGATGTCGAGACGCTGTGCCGCATGGCCCGGGAATCCGGCCATGAGGGGATCGAGTTCCTGCAGGACTACAAGCAGGCCCACGGCCTGGAGGCGGACGCGCCGCCGGAACACCGCCGGCAGGTGCGGCAAGCGCTGGAGGCCCACGGCCTCTTCTGCGCGTCGCTCACGAGTTGCATGCGTTTCGACATGGCCGACGCCGGGCAGCACCGGGGCGCGGTGGACCAGGTGCGGCGCGTCATCGACTACGCGCCGGAGCTGGCCTGCACGCACGTCCGGGTGCTGGGGGACCGGGTGCCCGACGATCCGGGGGAGCGCCCGGCGGTGATCGGCCGGGTGGCGGAGAGCCTGCGCACGCTCGGGGAAGACGCCGCGCCGCGCGGGATCACAGTGTCCATGGAGGTGCACGGAGGCTTCACGGATCCGGAGCCGGCGCGCCAGGTCATCGAGGCGGTCGGGCTGCCCAACGTGGGCCTCGTGTTCAACAGCCAATGGCGGGTGGCGGCGGCCAAGGGCTGGTCACTGCCGGCGGGGGCGCCGTCCATCCGGCCCCTCTACGACATTATCGGCCGGCACTTCACCTCGGTGCACACCCACCAGATGGAGAAGCCCGAGGAACTCGCCTACTATCGCGAACTGTTCGCGCTGCTCTTGGCGGACAGCTTTGGCGGCTTCATCTCCAACGAGTGCGCCTATCGCGGCCCGGACCCGGCGCGGGTTCTGCGGATGTACACGGCGCTTTTCCACGCCCTGGAGGGGTGAGGCACGCGGCTCAGGGGCGATCCGAGCGGACGAAGCGGACGGGCATCCGGCGACCCCCCTTCGTCCGCTGGAGCGGCTGACCAAGCAATGACCCGGCGCACCATCCCATGATGTGCTGGCCGTGCCGACAGGATGAGGTAGCGCGCCTGGCCGACGGCGAGGTGCAGGTGGCTCGGGTCGATCCAAAGGCTGCGGCCCTCTCCAGCGCGGCGCCGCATGCCGCGTGACCCAACGCGGCACGGCCCCCCCTCGTGGGTTGAGCGCCCTTGCCGCCAGAGACCCGACCACATCGCGTGGAATGACGCGCTCCGCCGGGGGAAGCATTCATGGCCGCGGCTTGTGGGTGCGAGCACCATGGCTGTTTTGCCCTCGTCGCCGGGTATATGATCACACCACAGCACTGCGGTGTGTTTGCCGCGCGCCGAGCCGGGCCGGAGGTGGCGCAGGCTTGCAGCTTCGTTCAGTTACGTTCAACGATTTTCGGTCATTCCGCAGAGAGAGATCCTTTACGTTTGTTGAACCACTTACCGACGGCGGCAGAGACCTGACAGCCATCGCCGGAACGAATGGTACCGGGAAGACGACTATCCTGGAGACTGTTGAGGCACTGCTGGCCTTCGCAACCGATCCAGAGACACCCCGGGAGCTGGTCCGTGAAGCCTGGGATAGTGGCTTCGTCGCCCTTGAAGTTGACTTGTCGGCCGAGGACCTCCGCGCCTCCGAGGATGAGGAAGCGCGAGGCGGTCGCCTGACGATCGCCGTGGGCCGGCGGGACAAAGCGCCGGATAACGTGCTGAACGCCACGAGCCTGTTTTGCCGATTGGTCCAACGTGGAACCGCAGGACGGCCGTACGAACGGTTGAAGACACCGCTCGCCCTCCGCCTACGGAAGGCCGTGTCGGCGATGCAGCAGGGCCACGCACCTCTGCGAGGAGGACTCATTTACTTACCTGCCGACCGGCGGCTCACGCCCACCGAGGGGGGGCCGATCGAACCCCCGCCGGAGAGCCGTCAATGGAGTTTCCGCCTGACGCCACCGCTGCAATGGAGCGGTCATCTGGAACAGATGCTGGTTTGGCGGAACTATTTGGACTTGGAACATGCTGCCCGGACCCACGGTCAGCTCGCCCAGTTCGCTGACGAATTGCGGAGGCTCCTTGGGCCTCGGCGCGCTATCAAGGTCACGGAGGGCCGAGCGTTCGTAACGGCCGGCTGGGCGAACGGGGCGGGTCTCACCGACACAGGGGCCTGGACTCCCATCGCGCGGCTCCCTTCCGGGGAGCAGCAGATCCTCTTGCTGGTGGGAGAGGTGCTGCGGCGCGCCCGCCCCGGCGTCATTCTGATGATTGATGAACCAGAGGCGAGCCTCCATCCTTCGCTGCAACGGGTGCTGGTGTCATATCTACGGCGCTTCGCCTCGAACTGGCAAGCGCAAGTGGTGATGTCGACGCACTCACTGGAGATCGTCCGCACTCTTGCAGAGCCTGAGCAGATCAACCTCGACCAGCTTGAGCCGACCGTGGCCGCGATTGGTGGTCCAACTGGTGGAGATTGACCTCAGTCAACTCCGCCTGAGCGCCGGTACAGGCGTGATCGTCTGGGTGGAGGGCCAATCCACGACCGACGAGTGGATCTACACTCGGTGGTTCGGTTCCTTGGGCCGGGATTTGCTCTTCCTCGCGAAGGGCGGTTGGCCCAGCGTCGTCGACGCGGTCCGATCTGTCCGGGACGCCGCCCCGGACCTGAGAACCCGGTGTTTCGGAATCATCGACCGTGACTTCGAGGGCGGCGCCATGGTTTTCGACCCGCGGAATCCGGACGTGCCGGCCAGTGGTATCGTCCGAACGCCCTGGTACACGCTGGAGAACTACCTCCTGTCTCCTTCGTGCTGGCACAACACCATCACCGACGCATGTCGAGGTCGTGCGCCGCGGGAGTGGGCCACTGAAGACGCGGTGGCTGCGCGCATTGCGGATGCATACCGGGCCTTGCTTCCCGTCGCGGCATACAATGCTATGATACATGACATCTCCGTGGCGCACCCGGAACGCGCGCCGGGTTATCTCAGTCACCCGCGAGCGCTGACGGCGACGGCGGTGGGCCGCCTCCGCCAGTGGGGCAATGATGTCGGTGTCGAGGAAGACCTCGGGAACGCCTACCGACACAAGCTGGACCAATTTCAGAACCTGCCCGCCGACCAGTGGCCGGAACTCGTGAGCGGCAAGCTGATGCTTGAGGAACTCCACAGGTCTTTTCCTACGGCGATGGGTGCTCAGCCCAAGTTGGAGCACTACGTCACCCTGTACCTCCGTGTTTGTCCAGATCCCCCTGAGGACTTGCGGGTTCTCGTCGAGACGATCCTGGCGGTCAGCAAGGGAAACCTGTCCCGTTAGAACAACTGGAAGCCGGCGGAGCGCGGGTATCCGGGGGAGTGATCTGCGCGCCGACGCCGCTCCAGGCGAGTTGGCAGACGGGTACCGCCGCCCAGAGTCGCGGCTGGCAGAGACAGCGCCTCCAGGCGCGTGCGGCGGCCACACCGGGGCGGGGCGGCGGGGCGGCACGCGGCACGGTAGAGGCTTACTGCGGGCGGCCGCGACGGTGCATCACTGCAGGGCGCCTGTCCGCGACCGGCACCGGTTGTAGCGGAAGCAGAACTCGTTGAGGTCGGCCTGGATGTGTCGGGACCCGAGACCATGGAACGTCCCGGCGACCCAGGCCTCGGCTTTGCTGATCCGCGTGTGTGACGACGAGTCAACGGCGGGGCATGGTCTGTCTGCGCAGCGTCACACGGTTTTGGGGCGGCCGCGGCGTTCCTGCCCCACCAGCCACCGGCAGGGGCAACCATCCGCGGCCACGACCGATCGCCACGCCATGAGGTCAAGGGGATCGCGTCGGCACGGCAACCATTCCGAACCCCGCGCCATCGGCACAGAAAACGGCCCCACCGCCGTACGCCCAGAGTAGTAACCATTTTCATCACATCTGCGGCGTACCGGGCCTTCCGCGCCCGGACGCCGGAGGCGGTGGTCCTGCTGCTGGCCGCGGTGGTGGTGATGCTCGGCGAGACGCCGCTCGGCGACCTCTGGCGCGGGCTGGGCGGCTTCGCCGGCTGGCTGCTGGGCGTGCCGGCGACCGGCGCCTACCGGGCCATCCAGATCGGCGCCACCCTCGGGGCCCTGGCCACCGGCCTGCGCGTCGTGCTCGGCATCGAGCGCGCCCATCTCGGGTGAGCCCGCGGGGGGTCTGGACACGGCCGGGCAGGGGGCGGCGGCGATCGGGACGGATGGGCGGGCGCCGGACAGGGAACCTGGATCCGAGGGGACACGACCGCGGCCGCGGTGGCGCGCGGCAGCCCTGCTCCGGTCCCTCGGCCGCCTGGACCGGCGCCTGGTCTACCTGGCGGCCCTCCTCTGCGCCGCGGCGGCCGTTCTCTGGCCGTTGCCTCTGCCCGTCCGGCCCCGACCGGACACGCTCTCCGCCTACCGCCTCGGCCAGGCGCTACAGCCGGGGGACGCCGTCTTCATCTGGATCGATTACGGGTTCGGGGCCCAGGAGGAACTGGACCCCATGCTGCAGGCCGTATTCCTGCAACTCATGCGCCGCGGCGCCGTCATCTGCATCGCCTCCCGCTCACTGGAGGGCGGGCAGATCGCCGAGACAGTCCTGCACGCGGCGGCCGCCGCCTTCCCGGCCTATCGCGACGGCTACGGGGTCTCCTGGATCGACCTCGGCTACCGCCCGGCGCCCGACGTCGCCCTGCGCGCGGCCACCGTCGATCTGTCCGCCGCGTACAACGGCGTCGACCAATCCGGCCGGCCGCTGACGGGCCTCCCCCTCGCGTCCCGCCTGCGGGCCCTGACGCCGCACTACTTCCGCCTCGCGTACGTCTTCGACCTGGGGGACGGCTACGCCGCGATGATGACCTACGTCTCCCAGGTCACCGGGCTCCCGATGATCGTGGGCGCCATCTCCATGGAGGCCCCGGTGATCCGGCCCTTCGTCGCCACCGGGCAGATCGCCGCCGTGATCCCCGGCATCCGCGGCGCCGCGGAGTACGAGACCCTGCTCCACGCGCCCGGGCCGGCCACGGCGCTCGATCGCGGCGGCGCCCTTGTCGCCCTGTTCATCTTGCTGCTGCTGGCCCTGGGCAACGCCGGCGCCGCCGTCCCGGAGGAGCCGGCAGACTGACCCAGCCGCCCCGGCCCACCAGTCCCCCGGAAGGAGGCCGACCGCCCGTGCCGGCTCCCGCCGCACACCCCTTCGCCACCTGGACCGCCGCGGTCTGCACCCTCGCCGTCTTCAGCTACCTCTACCGCGACAACGCCCTCTGGCGCGCGGTGGAGCACCTCTACGTCGGGCTGTCGGCAGGGTACGGCCTCGGCTACGGCTGGCACAACTTCCTCCGCCCCATCCTCCTGACGGACATGATCCGGCACCACCAGTACGGCTACGCGCTGCCCCTGCTGTTCGGATTCCTGGTCTTCCTGCGCTACGTCCGCGGCGGCGACGCCCTCGCCCGCCTGCCCCTCGGCCTCTGGGTCGGCTACGGCGCCGGCTACGCCCTGACCTACCTCCCCCGCACGCTGTGGCTCCAGGTGGCCGGCTCGATGCTGCCCCCCGACCGGGCAGCCAACCTCCTGGTGCTCGCCACGCTGGTCGGCGGGCTCTGCTACTTCCTCTTCACCGTCGGCCACACGGGCCCGGTCCGGCGCGCGGCCGCCTTCGGGCGCTACGCGATCATGCTGGCGCTCGGCGCATCCTTCGGTGGCGCCGTCCTCTACCGCTACACCATCTTCCTCGGCCGCATGGCCTTCCTGCTGAAGGGTTGGCTGCATCTGTAGGGAAGACTCGGCGTGGGGCGTAGTGCGGCCACACCTGTGGCCGCCGAAGTACGCGCGGGGCCTGCTGCCGCCCCCGGCGGACCGTGCGCCGGCGGCGGCCCTTCGTACCCGGACGCCCACACCACCCACCGCGAGGTCAGGCCGTGCAGCCACCCCACCGCGTTCCTCCGGTCAGAGGCTCCGGCCGCCGGCTTCCCGCCCCCCGGGGGTGCCGCCCGTGCTCTACCTGATCCGCCATGGACAATCCGAGGGGAACGCGCAGTCCCGCATCATGGGCCAGATGGACCTGCCCCTGACGGCACGTGGCCGGCAGGAGGCCCTGGCCCTCGCGCGCTGGCTGTCCGGGCGCGGTGCGAGCTTCGCCCGCGTATACGCCAGCGACCTGGTGCGCGCCGCCGCCACCGCCGCCCCCGTCGCCGCCGCGTGCGGCGGCCGAAGCGTCTTGATCCGGCCCGACCTGCGCGAACTGGGCAGGGGTGCGCTCGAGGGCAGGACCCTCGCCGAGGCGGCCGAGCTGCGCCGGCTCCCCGGCATCATCGAAGGCTTCGAACCCGAGGATGCCGTCGCGGGCCGGATCGCCCGCATCGGGGCGGAGCTCCGCGCGGCCGCCATCGAGGCCGACGTCGCCGCCGTGGCCCACGGGGGCTCCATCGGCCGCCTGCTGCAGTTCTATCTGGGGCTGCCCGCCGGCCGGTCCGACGGACCGCGCTTCCGCCTCGACAACACGGGCGTCACCATCTTGCGGTTTCCGCACGGGAGCACCGAGGTCGTCTGCGTCAACGCTCTCTACCACCTGGGCACGGACGCGCCGCCACTCGGGCACAATTAGCCTGGGGCAGGACGGTCCGTGCCCTCTGCCGAAGGTACGCCCTCCCAGGTCAGTCGGAGGTGTCCGGCGTGAGCGTTCAGGAAGGGGTTCGCCGCGGCCTCTACTTCGAAAAGCAACAGTATCGCGACAAGGCGCTGCCCGAATGGCTCACGGCGCGTCTGCGCCTGCCGGCACCCAAGCTGCCGGACTCGCCCACGGTGATCGACGCGTACTGGAAGGCGTGGGAGGCGGCCTTCGAACACTTCCGGCGGCCGGTGCTGGGCAGCCGCCTCGTCAGCAACTTCCTCGACCCGATGGCCGACGGGCACCTGCGCATGTGGGACGCATGGGCCATGGCCTCGTTCTGCGATCTGGCGCACGACCTGGTGCCCGGGATACGCGCCTTCGACAACTTCTACGCGGCGCAGCACGAGGACGGGGAGATCTGCCGCGAGATCGACCTGCAGGGTGCCGACGGGCAGGCCTGGGTGAACTTCGAGGGGCGCCCCCTGTTCAGCCGCCAGACCGGGCGTGCGGCCGACCTCGGCCGGCCGGCGCCGGAGACCCCGCCGGACCTGACCCTGGACGGGCTCTGCCACCCGCTGGCGGCGTGGGCGGAGGCGGAGAGTTACCGCCAGACCGGCGACGCGGAGCGGGTGGCGGCGGCCTGGCCCGCGCTCGTGCGTTTCTACGACGCCCTGCGCACACACCTGCGCCACGGGAGCGGCCTCTACGTCACCGACTGGGCCTCGATGGACAACTCCCCGCGCAACGTCCGCCTGAGCTGCGGGGTGGACGCCGCCTGCGAGATGGTGCTGTTCGCGCGCAGCCTGGCGGAACTGGGCCCGGTGGCCGCCCGGGTGGCCGAAGCCGAAGGGCGCTTCCCCCAGGGCCTCGCCGCCCGCCGCCGGGCGACGGCCGCGGCGCAGGAGGCGGACGCCCTGGCGGCCGTGATCCGCGAGCGCATGTGGGACGAAGCCACGGGCTCCTTCTACGACCTGCGCCAGGACGGCACCCGCTCGGATGTGCCGACGGCCGCCGCGTTCTGGGCCCTGGCGGCGGCTGTGGCGACGCCCGGGCAGGCGGACCGGCTCTGCGCGCTCCTGGAGGATCCGGAAAGCTTCGGGCGCCCCTGCGGGGTTCCATCGCTCTCCGCCGCGGCGCCGGGGTACGACGGTCGCGGCGGGTACTTCCGCGGGGCGGTCTGGCCGCCGCTGATGCTGATGACGGCGAGGGGCCTCGCCCGGTACGGCCGGCACGCGCTCGCGCGCCGGATCGCCATGCGCCATGTTGAAGCGGCGGCGCTGGTCGCCGCCGAGACGGGCACCTTTTTCGAGAACTACGCCCCGGACGCCGCGGCGCCGGGCCGTCCGGCCCGCGCGGGTTGCGTGGGCTGGGGCGCGGTCGGGCCGATCACGCTGCTGCTGGAATTCGGCATCGGGCTACGCGCGAACGCGGCCCTCGACGAACTGCAATGGACCGTCGAGACGCTGGAGGAGTGCGGCTGCGACCGCTACTTCTTCCGCGGGACGCGCGTGAAGATCGAGGCCCCCGGGCGGAGTTCGTTCGACGAGCCCCTGCATGTTTTCGTCGAGGCGGAGCGGCCCATCCGGCTGGTGGTGCAGACGGGGGGCCGACGGGCGGAGTTCAAGGTGACGGGGCGGCAGGCATATACGGTGTGAGCGTTCCGCGCACGCCGGATGCCCGCCCGGTCACGCGGGTAGGGACGTCAAGGGAGAGAATCTCGGGCAGGCGGAGCGCCCGCAGTGACCTGGGTCGAGCCGGCCCTGGCTAGATGGATGGGCCGGCGAGACAAGCCCGGCGGGCGAGCCAAAACAGTAACTCCTCAGCAGCCTCAACACTGGGGCTGCCGAGGAGTTGGCCGTCGCCTACGTCCCCCACTCGATCGCATCCCCCACCTCGCTCGGACCCGCTCCCCCCGCGGGCAACTCGATCACACCACGGGCACCGCGCACCATCGGACCGACGCGCCCCGGCGGCAGCGCCCGGGCCACGGCCAGGCACCGCGCCGGACTGTGCCGTCCATCGACGAAGAGGACGTCGATGGCGAAGCGCATGCCGAGGGTATGGATGCTGCCGCAGGGGGCGATCACCAGGGCCTCCCCCTCTGGCAGCGCAACACGGCCGAGGAGGCCCCGACCGCGCGCGAAGAAGCCGCGCGCGATCTCCGCCCGCCCGGCCAGAACGACCCCGCGCGTCACGTTGCGGACTATCTCCCCAGCCTCCCCTGCCCCCTCCGGCCCGGCCGGCGACTCCGTCCACGCGCCGGCGCCGCCCGCCAGGGTCGGCAACGGTCTGTTCATGCCGTAGACCCGGCCCTACCCGGCCGGGGGTATCCTTCTTCCGCCACCCCGTCCCCCGGCCGCGGGGAACCGCCGGTGCGTTGGCGGGATGGTGCCCGCGACGCCGCGGACACCGGCCGGCCCGCGGCGCCGGTAGGCCGCGCAGGGGCCCTCCCCGTCCGGGATCCCGGGGTGCCTCCGGTGCATGCGCCCCTCCCCGGATTGTCGACAAGGCGCGCCGATTTGAAGAGGTGTGGTAACTGCTCAGCACCCCCGAGAAGTCGAGCGGTTGCATGGATCCAGTCTGGTCGGGAACGCCGCCGGAGGGCGGATGTACGAATGTACTGTACCCACGACGTCGCTCAGGCTGGGAAAGG
>Ga0080006_1080100_pt1 | contig 13724 bp, 11 predicted proteins | sample RS3BMetagenome_FD_69209 | JGI IMG/M metagenome (GOLD analysis project Ga0080006, IMG submission 69209) | Ferric oxide microbial mat and aquatic microbial communities from Rainbow Spring, Yellowstone National Park, USA - RS3B (SPADES... ...
CAGCCCCTCGGGCGGGGCAGTCGCCTCGTAAACCTGGTCCGCCCCCAGGTTCCCCAAACGACCCCGTCGTTGGTCGAGGCCGAGGTGATGCTGGCCGAGAGGGTCGAGATCCGCCCCTGGGCGTGGGTCATCACGATCGCCTCACCGGCGTCGACCCCGGTGCTGGTCAGCTCCGCCTTGCCGACAACCGACTCGGGGCGGCCGAAGAGGTGGTAGGCCATCGAGATCGGATAGACGCCGAGGTCGAGCAAGGCCCCACCGCCCAGAGCCGGGTCGAAGTGCCGGGCGTCGGGGGTCATCGCGAACGGGTAGCCGATCCGGGCCGAGAACAGTCGAGGGTCGCCGATCGCCCCTTCGTCGAGCAGTGCTTTCAGCCGGACCACGCCCGGCAAGAACCGGGTCCACATCGCCTCCATGCAGAAGACCCCGCGCGATCGGGCCCGATCGACCACCTCGCGAGCCTGCCCCGCGTTGAGCGTGAACGGCTTCTCGCAGAGCACCGGCTTGCCGGCGTCGAGGCTGGACAGGCAGAGGTCGCGATGGCTGGTGTTGACCGTGGCGATATAAACGACGTCGACCTCGGGATCGGCCAGCAAGGCCTCATAAGACCCATGAGCCCGGGTCACGCCTAACCGACCGGCGCACTTCCGGGCCGAATCGATCGACCGCGATCCGACCGCGACGAGCGAGGCGTCGGGCAGCATTGCCAGACCCCGGGCGAACTCGACCGCCATCGGGCCGGTGCCGAGAATCCCCCATCGTATCGTGGTCGGGTTGGCTGTCATGAGAAAAAATGGCTCACTGGCTTGGTCAGTCGGCCGCCCAGGTCATGGGCGGCATCGGGTCGAACCGGGTCGATGTCAAGGTCCGAGGGCTCCCCATCCCCTGAGGGTCTTGAAGTGTGAGCACGATTTCATTGATATGAAGCGAGTACCGCGTCGAGATCCGGCACGGACGCTTCTCGACGATCGACTCGGCCAGCTCGGCCACCCCCCGGACGAAGTCGATTCGGGTCCCGCCCGGAAGGTCCGATTTGAACGAAGGTTTGCGGACCAGGGGGAACCGCTTCGGCCCCAGACCGGCGAGCTTCGCCAGGGTCGGCCGCTTCTCGGCGCGGAAGGTCCACTTGGTCCGCTTGGCCAGGCTGATCGGCGAGCCAAAGTCCCAGCATTCCTTGACGGCGAGGGTCCCGCCTTCGCCGAAGATCCGAAGCGTGTGGTCGTGCGGGCCGATGATGCTGCAAGTGAGCCGGGCGACCATCCCCGAGGCAAACTGGAGACAGCCAACACTCAGATCCGGCGTATCAGGAGGGTCGAGCGAGACGCCCAAGCCCTTGTCGACAATCTGGCACGAGGCGAACGATGCGACCGACTCGACCGGGCCGAACATGGCGACCAGCCAGGTCACATAATAACCCGCGTGCTCGAGCGTGCAGCCGACCTCGAACTCATCCTTCGCCGGCCATGGGTTGCCCGAGGCGCTCAGCCAGGCCTTCAGGTTCTCGCGGTGGACCATGCCGTCATCAAGCTCGGCATAAGCCAGCAAGGGCTTGCCGATCCGGCCATCGCGCACGGCCTTCCATGCGGTCTGCGCGGCCTCGCCCAGGACCGTGCAAGGGGCCGAGACCAGTTGCAACCCCTTCGACTCGGCCAGGTCGACGAGAGCGACGGCATCATCCCAGTCGGTGGCCAGCGGCTTCTCGCTATAGACGTGCTTGCCGGCCTCCAGAGCCAGACGGGAGATCCCGGCATGGTCGCGAGGGTTGGTCAGGTTGACGACAATCTTCACATCCCGATCATCGAGCAAGGCCTGGGTCGAGTCATAGACCCGCGCCTTGTGAGTGGCGGCGACCCGTCGAGCCCGGTCGCCGTCGCGGTCGGTGATCCCGCCCAGTTCCAGGCTCGGGTGGTTCGCCAGGAGGGCCAGGTACATGTCGGCGACATAGCCGCAGCCGACGATTCCGATCCGCATCAGATCCCTCGAATCCGCAAATCCCCAAGGTCGCTCAACAAGGCAGGAGCTAAGGTCTTACCGGTCCCGGGAGCGTTTGTCAACGACCGGAGGCGACAACCAGATCGGATCGGTAGAAACCATGTCGATTGACTATCAATTTCTGTGAAGGAAAGGACCGATTTTTTAGGGCTGGACCGCAACCGAGGCGACTTTACTGGGATAGGCCAAGTTGGCGGCGAATGATACCACAGAGCGTCTCGGCAATCTCCCGATGCCGTGGTATCGGGGCCTGCTGACCATTCCCTGGGTTGCGGTAGATATCGTGGCGCTTGCCGTGTCGATGGAGCACGCATCCACCCGCCTCCAACTCGCGGATGAGATCGCGACGCTTCATACCTCCAATTCCACCGGTCGCCGCTCGGCGGACGGTGGCGCCGGAGGTCGATCTTGCGTGACAATCATCTCATAGGCGTCCTGGATGTTCTCGTCCAGTTCCTCCAGCGTCGAGCCCTGACTGAACACTCCGGGAATCTCAACCAGACGACCGACATACCAGTCTCCGTCTCGCCAGTATTCGAGCGTGAATTGATGTCGCATCTTGGGCCTCGTAGGCTGGGTCGCTACCCAGCTTTGCGGAATTGCTAACCATCGTCCCCCAGCAAGTCACTGTCGGGGGCGAAATCCTCAAGCGACAGGTCTTCAGGCGCAAGCTTGAATGACGTGGCTTGGCTGAGCATGAGCGAGACAACCTCATGATAGGCTTGCAGACGGCCGACCTCAAAGGCACCACCCTCAGACCCTCGCGTCGCCGAAGCCTGCCTCTTCGCGTCAACGGCTGCCTCGCGGATGAGGTAACCAAGGTCGCGAAGGTAGTTGCGATGAGTCTCGTCCACGTCGAGGCTCCGAGCCGCCGGATGCGTATTCCGTGGGTCGTGATCAGTTTACCGGGCTCTCCAATTTCGGGGAGCCCGGCAGCCGATTTACACCATTACTTCAACTGATTCCACAAGAACGTGTAAGCCAGGGCCGACATGAACGCGGCCTGCTTGTTGTCGGCGGCGCCTCCGTGGCCTCCTTCGATGTTCTCGTAGTAGATCAGATCGAGGCCCAGTTCCTTCATCCTGGCGGCCATCTTGCGGGCGTGGCCGGGGTGGACCCGGTCGTCTCGGGTGGAGGTGGTGAAGAGGGTCCTGGGGTACTTCACGCCTTCCTTGAGCATGTGATAGGGCGAAAATCCCTGGATGAAGGACCATTCCTCGGCAATGTCGGGGTTGCCGTACTCGCCCATCCAGCTCGCCCCGGCCAGAAGCTTGTGATAGCGCTTCATGTCGAGGAGCGGGACCTGACAGACGACCGCGCCGAAGAGGTCGGGGCGTCGGGCAAGCATGTTGCCCATCAAGAGACCACCGTTGCTGCCGCCCTGGATGCCCAGGTGTTTGGGAGTCGTCACCTTGCGGGCGATGAGGTCCTCGGCGACGGCTGCGAAGTCCTCGTAGGCTCGGGGACGGTTGGCCTTGAGGGCGGCCTGGTGCCACTGGGGGCCGAACTCGCCGCCGCCTCGGATGTTGGCGACGACGTAGACGCCTCCTTTTTCGATCCAGCCTACGCCGGCGTTGGCGCTGTAATTCGGGACCATCGAGATCTCGAACCCGCCGTAGCCGTAGAGCAAGGTCGGGTTGGTGCCGTCGAGCTTCAAGGTCTCTCGCGAGACCTGGAAATAGGGGATATGCGTGCCGTCGGCCGAGACCGCCTCGTGCTGGGTGACGGAGAGCCCTTTGGTCTCGAAGAAGGCCGGGTTTTGCTTGAGTTTCTCCAGCCCCTTGCCGCCGACGGTCCCGAATTCGAGGGTGGTCGGCATCAGGTAGCTTGAGGCCGTGAGGAAGAAGTCGTCCGACTCGTCGGGGTCGATCGCCATGGCGCTGGCGGTGCCGATCTCGGGTGCACCCTTGAGCGGTTCGCGAGTCCAGTGGCCGTCCTTGTGAGCCAGAACGTCGATCCGGCTCCGGATGTTGTCGAGTTCGTTGAGCAGGAAATAATTCCTGGTCGCGCTGAAGCCGGCGAGCGACTTCCGGGCGGTCGGCTCGAACAGGACATCGAAGGATCGACCGCCTTTGAGGAACCCTTCGAAGTGGGTGACGATCAGGGCGCCCGCGGGATAGGTCTTGCCGCCGGTGGTCCAGTTGGTCCGGAGGGTGACGAGAAGCCACTCGCGATCGACCTCGACCTCGGCGTCGTCGGGGACCTCGATCTTGATCAGCTTGCCATCGCGGCGGAGGTAGGTCTCGCCCGAGTAGAACGTGATCCGACGGCTGACGAAGTCGCGCTCGAAGCCCGGGGTCAGGTCGCGGTAGCCTTCGACGCTCATATCCGTGGGGGCGCACTCATAAACGGTCCTGGCCTGGTCGAGCGGGGTGTTGCGGCTCCACTCCTTGACGATCCGGGGGTAGCCCGACGTGGTCAAGCTTCCCGGGCCGAAATCGGTGGCGACGAACAGGCTTTCCATGCCTCGCCAGGCGACCCGGCTCTTGGCCTCGGGGAGGGTGAAGCCGTCCTTGAGGAACTGCTTGGTCTTGAGGTCAAACTCACGCTTGACGTCGGCATCGGCGCCACCCCTGGAGAGCGAGATCAGGCAGCGGTCATAGCTCGGCTTGAGCGGCGAGGCCCCGTGCCAGACCCAGTTCACGTTCTCGGAGCCGGCCAGAGCGTCGAGGTCGATGACGGTCTCCCAGGCAGGCTCGGCCTTGCGGTACTCGTCGAGCGAGGTCCGTCGCCAGAGTCCTCGCTTGTGCTGGGCGTCCTTCCAGAAGTTGTAATAATGCGGGCCGATCTTGGTGACCATCGGGATCTTGGCGTTCGAGTCGAGCACCGAGAGAATCCGGGCCTCGAGCTTCTGGAACGCCTCGGACTTGGTCAACTCGGCCGTGCTCTCGGCGTTCCGCTCGCGGACCCAGGCCAGGGCCTTCTCGCCGGTGACGTCTTCGAGCCAGATCCGAGGGTCATCCGGTTCTCCGGCTTTGGTGATTCCAGTCATGACGACGGCCAGTCCCAGAAAAGAAAGCAGGGTATGGATCTTCATGGGTGTCCTTGCGACCTCAGGAACCAATCCGGGGCGGTCGAGACCATCCGGAGGGCGAAGCCACGATTGGAACCGATCGGCAGGGCGGATTTCAATGGAGGATGCCCGGCGACCGTCCTGGTTTCAAGGTTGGCCTTCGGCTCGGAGCAATTCCAGAACGAGGTTGATCTTGATCAATGGGGTACGAGGGACGTGGCCGATCTTCCGGGCGATCCGTGTCGCGTCGACCGCGACCAACCAGGAACAGACGGCGGCATTGCGCTTGTTCAGGCCGGTCCGTGGGTGACGCTGGGCGTGCCAGGGCAAGGGGACATGATCGAAGGGGAGGGGATCGGGCAAGACCGTCGTGATCGCCACCACGTCGAGCGGTCCGCCCACCGCGATCTGCTCGGGTGTCGAGACAATGACACAGGCCCGATCTTTCGGGTTACGTCCCTGCGGGTCGAGCAAATCGACGATGATCACGATATCACCCTGTTCGGCCATCAGAAGGGCTGTTCCCCTTCATCATCATAATTGATTATGGAGGGCGGGAGCTTCGCGCGGATCTCGCGAAGTTCGTCGGCGGTTGGCATGGTCAGCGCCAGCAGCGGAGCGAGCCGGGCGTCCTCCTCATCCGATCCCTCATCCCCGTCGTCCATGAACGAGATGACCTGCGACATTCCAATCAGGAACGCCCGATCGGTGGTCACCTTGCCGAGATCGAGGCGCCTGCTGTACCCTTCCAAGGCGTTTGAAGTGATGTCTGTGGTTTCCACCTGGCCATCTGGCCCGACCATCGGCAATGTCCTGTCTCTCACTCGCGCGGCTCGGACGGAGAAGCCGGCTCCGAAGATGGAGAATTGAATGATATAGTCGTTTCTGTCGATCCCCTTGATTTGGAGAACGAGCCAGTCGGAACAAGGCGGGCAATCAATTTCTTCGGTGTAGAAACTGCATGCCCTCAAGGCACTGATCAAATCTGTGCTTTCAACGCCATCGTATTTGTGGTTCGTGATGTCAAGATGCCGTTCATTTATCAGATCAAATACCATCAACGCTAGATGAACCAGTCTCCCCCTCCGCTCGGCCGCCTGCGACTCACCGATCGGGTTGAGGGCTTCGGATGTCGCGGTGCTCATGGAATTCCCTCGATCGCGGACGGGGTCGGTTCTCCTTCCTGGATCATACACGGCCGACCCATTCGTTGCGAGCCGACCTCATCAACGACGCCCGACGACCACCCTCAAGAGGCGGCCGCCGGGCGTCGAATTTGAGTCCTCAAGAGCGCTTTACTTGCGCAACGACGTCCGGTAGGCGATGGCCCTCCGGACGGCGGGGGGCAGGGGAGCGTCCTCACCTTTGATAGCCCGCCAGAGGATCTCGTTCAGCTCGAAATCGTCGATCCGGTCGTACTCGGAGAAGTCCATCGCGTTCGACCGCTCGGCGCCGTAGGCCAGCGGGGTGTTGACCGCGTCGAGGTCGATCCTTGCTCCTTCGGCGGCGTAGGGCGTCAGATCCGCCTTGTCGGTGAAGCTGGCGAACATCGGCGAGGCCGCCGCGTCGAACTGGCTCAGCGGAGGCAGGCCGAGGATCAGTTCCATCGTCCGGATCATGCTCACGGTTTGATACTGGGTGCTATCGAGGGCCTTCCGCTTGGTGTAAGGGCTGATCACCAGGCCGACGGTCCGGTGGGCGTCGACGTGGTCGGGACCGTTCTGGGCGTCGTCCTCGATGACGAAGATGGCCGTCTCGGGCCACGACTTGCTGTGCGTGACGGCGTCGACCAGTCGGCCGAGGGCCAGGTCGTTGCTGGCCACGCAGGCGGCCGGGGTGGGACCGCCGGTCCGGGTGCCTTCGGTGTGGTCCTCGCCGAGGCTCAGGATCATGAAGCTGGGGAGGGTGCCTTCCTTCTCGAACCGGGCGTACTCGTCGAGGAAGATGGCGACGTTCTCGGTGTCTCGGCGTTTTTTCTTGTCGGGCCGAGGGCCACCGAAGTCGGGATTGAAGTGGCCGACCAGGCCAGGCACGCGGCCTTCCATCTTGAACGAGCCGTCGGGCTGGCTGACCCGCTTGCCCAGTTCGCCGTAACTCCGATAGGAAATACCTTTGCGGGCGCAGGCGTCCCAGAGGAAGCCCGAAGGGGCCTTGGCCAGGTCGCCGTCGTCGTCCATGTCGATCCCGGCGCGTCGGGAGTAGGTCAAGGCCCAGTCCTTGGCGATGTAGTCGGTGTTGTAAGCCATCGTCGACCAGGGGTGGCCGTCGACCGAGACGTGGCCGTTGCAGTAGAGGTTGTCGAGCAGGACGAATTCCTCGGCCAGCTTGTGGTGGTTGGGCGTGACCTGGCGCGGGAACATGGTCAAGCTCGGGTCGCCGTTGCCCCGGGGCAGGTCGCCGAAGACCTGATCATAGGTTCGGTTTTCCTTGATGATGTAAATGACATGCTTGATCGGCGACGGGTCGCCAACCCGGGTCGGGATGGCGGTTTTGGTCGGATACGGAGCGTCTGTCAGTTGCTTGTCGGAGTAAGGGCAGTTCTTGTAGACCGTCGCGGTGTAAGCGGCGAGGGCCTTGTCGTCGGGGACCGGGACGATCGAGAGGGTCCCGGAGAGCGTGGTGCCGATATAAGGATACTTGGCGACCCAGGGCTTCCATTCCTCGGGGATCTCGCCCGGCTTGGCCCTTGCGATCCGCTCGGCCAGTTCGCCGCTGATCGGGTTGGGCTTGGTCTGATTCCCCTTGCCGACGCCGACGAGGAGAGTCTTGCTGTCCGGGGTGACGGCCAGGGCGGTCGGATACCAGCCGGTGGGGATGAATCCCTTGACGTCGCTCTCGTTCACCTCTTCGATGTCGATGACAGCCACGCAATTGTTGTCGGCGTTGGCGACGTACAGGGTCTCGCCGTCGGGGCTGACGGCCAGCGCGGTGGGCGTCGAGCCTTCGGGGGCCTTGGGGAAGAGGCTGGTCATGATCGTCTCGGTGACGATCCCGCGATCGGTGTCGATCACCGAGACGCAGTTGCTCGACGCGCAGGCGACGAAGATCCGGCCGTCTTCGGGATGGACGGCGATCTGGTTGGGGTGCTCGCCGACACCGATCGAGGCGACCACCCGGAGGTCCTGGGGCGAGACCGCCAGGACGGCCCGACCGATCCAGTCGGTCACGTAAAGCATCTTGCCGTTCCGGGCGATCGCCACGTCATAGGGCTTTTCACCCACCCTGGCGACCCGGTCGGGCTTCTTGCCTTCGGTGTCGATCGCGGTCAGAGTGCCCTGATCGATGTCGAGCGAGTAGAGCGTCTTCGAGGCCGGGTCGAACGCCAGGCCCGCCTTGAAGTGGTTGGGGTCGGGCTTGGGTTGGGGAGCCTCGGGCTTGATGTTGACGTCAATCCTCGCCTGGTTGGCATCTTTAGGCAGGACATTGGCGGGCGGGGCCGGGTTGGGCATGTCGGAGGGGGTCGTCCGGGTCAGGTTGTGCCCCTTGAGGTCGAAGGCGTGGATCCGGTCGCCGCCGCCGCCCGACCACCAGACCTTGCCGGTGGCCGGGTCGAGGGCCAGGCCGAACCAGCTCTGGCGGACGGTTTCCTTATCGACAACCTGCTTGCTGCTCAGGTCGACGACGATCAGGTCATGGTCGTTGAACCCACTGGAGGCGACCAGGGCATGCTTGCCGTCGGGGGTGAGCTTGATGTCGAGAACCATGTCGGTCGTGATGACCTGATCGCCGGCGGGCGAGACCGTCCAGCCGTTGGGCAGGAGGAATCCCTTCTCGGTCGGCCCCGCGAATTTCGGTCGGTCCTGCGCCAGGCTGTCGCCGGTCAGAATCGCCCAGACCGCCAGCGCGGCGAGGGCGGAGATGCCGTAAGATCGGAGCATTTGTCGAGGTTCTCCGTGCCAGGAATCGGGGTCGAGAGGAAGTCGCCCCATGGTGGGCGCGACCCCTTCGTGAAGTCCAATGAGTTTTTGATGAGCGAAACCCGAAAGCCGATCAACGTCTTCGACCAGTCGGCCCGGTTCGTCGCCAAGGCCGACCCGCCCGGATTCCTCCGATGGCTGATCCCTGGCCTGTCAACCGGGCTCGGGTTCCGGGGCTGGCTCGACACGCGAACCTCGCCGTTTCCCGGCGATCCCGACCGGACCTCCGACACCGTGGCCGACCTGCTCGACCCGGCCGAGCCCTCAACCCGATGGGCGGTGGCGACCGAGTTTCAGACCGATCCCGATCCCGAGATTCTCGACCGGCTCCTCGAATACCTGGCCAGGCTCCGCCGCGAGCTGAGGCATGGTCCCAGACGTCGCGACCGGTTCCAGGTCGCCGCCGGTCTGGTCCAGTTGACCGGGCGCCGATCGGCCAGGACCCTCGTGATGGACTTGCCCGGGGCTCTCGATGTCGGGCTTCGTCTGAGAATCGCATCAAAGATCCTTCGAGACGAGGACGCCACCACGACCTTGCTCGAGATCGAGGCCGGCCGAACTTCGTGGTGAATTCTCGCCTGGATTCCCTTGATGAAGAACGGCGAAAAGCCGACGATGATCGAAGAATGGAAGCGAATCGCGATCAACGAGCCCGACCCGAGATCGCGGGCCAACCTCGCCAGCCTCGCGCTGATCTTCGCCGGCCTGGCCCGACGTCTCGTACCCTGGCAGCAAGCCCTGGAGGGATGGAACGTGAGAGAATCCGCGATCATCAACGAATGGAAAGCCGAAGGGAAAGCCGAAGGGAAGGCCGAAGGGAAGGCCGAGGCCCGGCGCGATGATATCCTCCGTCTTCTGGAACTGAAATTTCCCGGGCAAGTTTCCGCCGATTGGGTGGCTGCCATTGCGGCTGAGACCAGCTTGAAAATCCTGTCGCGATGGTTCGACGCTGTCGCTCTGGCCACCTCTCCGGCCGAGTTTCAGGCGAAGTCGCGAATCGGTCGAGGAAAATGAAGGGTGGTGGCAAGGCAAGTCATGTCGCGATGGTGGGCTTGGCAACGGGACTGCTGGCCATCGCCTCAGGTGACGGCCCTCCGACTTCCTCGCCGCCGATCTCGTTTCGCGACGTGTCGAGTGAGGCCGGGGTCTCGTTCCGGTTCGATAACGGCTCGCGAGGTCGGCATGACCTTCCCGAGATCATGGGAGGCGGTGTCGCCCTGATCGACTTCGACACCGATGGCGACCTCGATGTTTACTTTTGCAATGGCGGCCCGATCGAACCGAAACCAGGTCAGGTCGACCCGCCCTGTCGCCTGTATCGAAACGAGGGAGCCTGGCGATTCGTGGATGTGACCGACCAGGCCGGCGCTCCGGGACCAGGTTACGCGATGGGCGCGGCGGTCGGCGATCATGACGGCGACGGTCTCGACGACCTTTTCGTCACTGGCTGGCGCGACCATCGGCTTTATCGGAACGCAGGGGGCGGCCGTTTCGAGGATGTGACCGATCGGGCCGGGATCGGCTCGGATCTCTGGAGCACCTCGGCCGCGTTCGCCGACCTCGACGGCGATGGCGACCTCGACCTTTATGTCGCCACTTATCTGGCCTACGACCCGGCCAGGGCTCCGTTCTGCGCCGCTCCGGACGGCCGACGCGACTATTGCGGCCCCGAGGACTTCGCCGCGCAGCCTGACCGGCTTTACCGGAACGACGGCCACGGTCGGTTCACCGACGTCTCGAAATCGAGCGGAATCGACCGACCGGGCGGCCGAGGGCTGGGTGTGATTGTCCTCGATCTCGTGGGAGATCCGGGTCTCGACATCTTCGTGGCCAATGACGGCACCGCTTGCCGGCTCTTCGAGAACAAGGGGGGGTTGAGGTTCGAGGACGTCGCGATGAGCGCCGGAGTCGCCATGGACGGCCGAGGGGAAGCTCTGGCCGGAATGGGCGTGACAACCGGCGATGTCGACGATGATGGTCGGATCGACCTGTGTGTCAGCAACTTCGTGGGTCGGTCGACGGTCGGCTTCCGGGCCCTGGGCGGTGGAACCTTCGCCGACGCCTCGGAGATCTGGGGCTTGGTCCGGGCTACCCGTCCGGTTCTTGGTTTTGGCCTGGCCCTGGCGGACCTGGACGCGGACGGTCGGCTCGACCTGATCCAGGCCAACGGTCACGTCCTGGACCGCGAGCGGCTCGGTGCGTCGTTCGCCATGAAGCCGAGCCTGCTCCGCAACGTCGGCGGTCGGTTGGTCGAAGCCGCCGACTCGGCCGGACCCTGGTTCGCCCGGCCGATCCTCGGTCGAGGCCTGGCGATCGGCGACCTCGACGGCGATGGACGACTCGACGCCGTCGTCAGCGCCCTGGACGCTCCCGCCGCCCTGCTTCGAAACGTCACGACCGGCGGCCGGTCGCTGACTCTGGATCTGGTCGGCCGATCACCCGCCGCGATCCAGCCCATCGGCGCGAAGGTCCGGGCGACCATCGGGGGACGGACGATCGTCCGGGTTCTCGCCGGCGGGGGCAGTTATCTCGCCGCTTCCGACCGCCGGATTCATCTCGGCCTCGGTCAGGCCCGGCAGGTGGACCGCCTCGAAGTGACCTGGCCCTCCGGCCGGGTCGAGGTCTGGCGTGACCTCCCCGCGGGCACCCTTCGAACGAAAGAAGGGACGGCGCCTCGTTGAGTCGCCGCCCCATCAGGTTTGCATCCGACCTTTTGATCAAACCAGGAGCTGAAGTTCGGCGAGCTGGATGATGTTGTCGCCGTTGCTCGCCGTGACGTTCAGACGGTAGTAGGCGTACGCCGTCGTGTTGGCGATCGCGTAACCTTTCGTGTCGCCGTTGACCGTGTCGGCCTGGTTGGTCTGCGTGTCGAGTGTGGTCCAGGTGAGCCCGTCGTTCGACCCCTGGAACGTCCAGTTGTTCGGGGCCCGACCCGGGTAGCTCGCGGTGTCGGCGCCGACGGTCAGGGCGTACTCGGTGACGTCATACGCCTTCCCGCCGCCGAACTGGTACTGGATGTATCCGGTGTTGGAGAAGGTCAGCCACTTGGTGCTCGCCGAGCCATCGAAAGCTTGTGGTGCTCCCTCGCCGTTGGTGGCGTTGTCGTTGCCCGAGTCGCTCGCCGTCCCACCCGTTGCCACGTTCACCAGCGAGGAGGACGAGCCGGAGCCGACCAAGTTGGGGATGAGCTGATTGGCGACCGGGCTGCCCAGACCCGTCGCGAGGTCGTAGCCGGTCAGGGCGGGGTGACCGTTGCTCCCGGTGGTGATGTCGTGGTAGTCACCATTGGAGTTGGTGTAGCTCGTGCCGCCGGCCAGTTGATAGAGAGCCGAGTTGATTCCGTAGGGAGTCGAGGACGAAACTCCGAACGTGGCTTCTCCGGCCGAGACCCGGCCCTGGTTGGCCAGCGCGATCAAACCAGCCCACTGCGGGGCTCCGACGCTCGTGCCACCCACGACAATCCAGCTGCCGCCATAGTAAATCGCCACGCCCGTGTTGGGGTCGGCGACATAAGCCACGTCGGGCACGGCCCGGTTGCCCGTGGAATCGACCGACGAACTGACAATCCCCGACTGATAAGGAGGCTCGGTGAGCTGGGTCGAAAGTCCGCCGCCGCCACTGCTCCAGGCCGACTCCGCGCCATAACCTCCCGAGCTGTTCAGCGAGAGCGAGGTCCCACCGACAGCGGTGACGTAAGGCGAGGTCGCCGGGAACATGACCGCGCTGGCGCTGTCGCCCGAGGAGGCCGTGAAGCTGACGCCCGGGGTCTCGAAGTAGCTATTGTAGGACGACTCGTTGCTCAGCTCGGAACCACCCCAGCTCATCGAGACGACACTGACACCGGCCGTGGTGGCAGCGGTCTGAACCCCGGTCAGCAACGAGGAATAAGAGGCCGACGAGGTTTCGACCAGCAGGATGTTCGCCATCGGCGCGACGGCGTGAGCCCACTCGACGTCGAGCGCGATCTCGCCATCCCAGCCCGAATTCGCGGTCGGATTGGACGGCGTGACGACGGTGAACTTGGGGCCGCTGCCGGTGTTGACCGCCGGCAAATTGAACTGCGAATCAAACGTGTTCAGATCGGTTGTGATGTCCGAAGCCGTGATATCGTAGGCATCGACGATCGCGATCGTCTGGCCGGCGCCGTTCTGGCTCAACTGGCTGATCCCGTAGGCCTGGCGGACCTGCACAGGATAAAGACCGTTGATCACGGCGGGGGCCACCGTCGCGGCTTCATCCGTCGAAGGGCCGGCGGGCGTCGTGATCGGAGGGGTCGGCGAGGGCTTGCCGACAAGAACCTGGGGCGCCGCGTAAATGTTTTCAAGAGGGGTCAGCGAGGCCAGGGTCATCAGTTTTCGATCTTCGAGGCCCTCAACGTTGAAGGCCATTTTGCGCGAGGGGTTCTTCCGTCCACGAAGGGCGAGTCGTCGCATCGGGTGCGGGCTCCGGTCCAGCCCTTGCGTGAGCTGGAGTGCTGAAGAACAAGTTGTGTGAGGGATGGGCAAGATAAAGGGATGTGGTCCCGCTCAGTTCGAGGGGTCCGTCCTTGTCGTGCCGACGGCTGCTGGATGAGTCAAATTATTATCAGGCGGACCCCCTCGATTATCAAGGGGTGTCGATGAATCTGGCAAAAATACCGGGGAATTTGCGGTCGAAACCTTGTGATCCGACAAGGAAGGGTGTGACCATCCAAGAAGAAGGTCACACCCCAATCCTTGATCGAGAAACATTCTCCGACTCAGTCGGATCGACCGAACTTGAGGCTACGAGGAAGTTCGGGGCCATGGGCTTCGAGCAAGCCA